>Ga0114922_10001593_pt1 | contig 21547 bp, 13 predicted proteins | sample AartaG_FD_100975 | JGI IMG/M metagenome (GOLD analysis project Ga0114922, IMG submission 100975) | Deep subsurface microbial communities from Aarhus Bay to uncover new lineages of life (NeLLi) - Aarhus_00045 metaG | ecosystem: Environmental > Aquatic > Marine > Oceanic > Sediment | place...
CTCCGCTTGCACACGCTCCGTACGCCGGGCAGTTTCACCACGACACGCATGAACCGCTGTCCACAGGAGGGGCCGTGAACATCCTTCCGGGCCGAATGATCTACCTGGGCTACGGGAAATTCTGGCGTTCGGACGAGATCGTCGGTTTGCTCCCGATCGAAGAGGGCCGTGGTCCCGGGCGGAGAACCGAAGTGTTCGTCGCCACCCGCGAGGAACCCATCCTGGCTTCACGATCCGAGCACACGATTCTCAGCGAAATGGCGAGCATGCCGGACGACGCGGCGCACGCATCCGAGATGCGTTCGGCGCTCGAGAGCCTGCTCGAGGAGCTGGCCGACATGCCTCCCGTCCTCCGGCGTCTGTTGAAGCGGGAGGGAGGCCTGGACGCGGACTTCTGGATCCGGCGGCTGCGGGGCCTCGCCGACCGGGAGCCGTCCGAGGACGATCAGCCGCAAGAGGAGCTGTTCGACCAGGGCTGAATCGCTAGAACCGGCGAAACCCTTGTTGGACTTGCCGGTACTCCTTGTCGTGATCCATCACACTGCATCCCGCGGCGCGCGGCAGTTAACGTCGGGCGCAATTCGATCCGGTCGGAAGCTCCTGCCGGCTCTGCTCATCTGCCTGCCAGCCTCCCTCACGGCCCAGGAATCGGACGATCGTGCAATCTGGAATGACGTCCGCACGGTCGAGCTCGTCGAAGCCGCAATCGATGGCCGGCGTCACACCTGGGGAGACAGCACGCTGCAGGGATTCGACCTGTACGCCGAGGGGCACGTTCATTTCATCGCGGACTTTGGTGGCGGCCAGGGACAGCAGGCGGTCCGGGCCGACCAGGTAGCGCTCGACTTCCGCTGGAGACGCGGTCTCGGTTCACTGCAGGAAATCGTCGGGCTCCGCGTGACGGAGTGGCTTCCGACCCGGCTCCACTACCACGTGGACCACCTCACACTCGTGGTGGACAACTACGGCGATCGAATTCAGGTCGGGGAGGGGGATGAGATCCGGCACGCTCCGCACCCGCTCGCCCGTGACGCCCTCATGCATTACGAATTTCGCCTCGTGGACTCGCTGGCGATGGAAGTCCTCGGCGAGTGGAAGCGCCTGTACCGACTTGAGGTTCGACCGCGTGATCCTTTGAAACCGGCAGTCGTGGGCACGATGGACCTGGAGCGCGAATCCAGTGCGCTCACCCGATTGGCGGTCAGCTTCACCCCTGCTTCATACATCGACCCGCGACTCGTCACCGTCAGCATCGAGATCGAGAACGGCCTCGTAAATGGCCAGTACTGGCTTCCGACTTCGCAGCGCGTGGAGATCCGACGCCGCATGGAGTTCATGGAACTGCCGTTCGGCTCTACGATCAGGGCCAGCTTCCGCGTCCTGGACTACGACCTCGAGCCGCGGGGCCGGGGTGGAGTCGAACCGGGTCACGCCGTTCGGGCCAGGCCGAAGTCGGAGCTGGAACGATACGCCGGATGGGTCACCCCGGAGCTTCAGGCCTGGCCGGATGACGTAGTCACCGATTCGATCCGACTCGCTGAGGTCAGGTCAGAAGCCGCAGCGATCGCGAAGGGACACTACCTGGGGGGCGACGCCGCGGTGCGCCTGTTCATACCCAGTGTCTCCTCGGCTTTCCGGGTCCGGAGGGCCGAGGGGGTGTTCGCCGGAGCTGGAGTCCGGTGGGACATCGACGGGGTGCGCACGCTCTCGGGCACCGGCGGCTGGGCGTTCGGACGAGGTAGTGGCGAGGTCCGCGGGGCGCTCGACTGGATGATCGGCGGCAGCACGCTGACGGTCGCCGGGTGGGTGAACGAGCTCACCGACATCGGTCCGTTCAGTGCCGCATCAGGGATAGTGTCCACGTTTGGGGCCGCGTTCCGGGGAGACGACTGGACCGACCCTTACTTCCGCAGCGGCGGGAGCCTGGGGATCGAAGCCCCACTCGGTTCCGCCGCCCACGGAAGGGCCGCCATCACCTGGGAGGAACAGGACGAGGCGACTCTGGAGTTGAATCCGCTCGGAGACACCGATGCCCGGGCGGTCCGACCGATCACCGAGGGAACCGACCTGCGCATCGAGCTCGGAGCCGAACGGGGTCTGGGCACCTGGCTCGGCTCCGGCTCGACCCTGTCGCTGACTGCAGAGCTGTCGGCCCTGGCCGACTTCGGGTACACCCGCTGGTTTGCAGGTCTCTCGACTCGTCCCCGGGAACCCGACGCGACCTGGTCCTGGGAAGGTACTGCAGGCGCCGGCTTCGGAACTGGCACGCTGCCCGAGCAGCGACTGCTGTTGCTCGGCGGACGAGGAACAGTTCCCGGCTACGAGTTCAGACCGTTCGCCGGCGATGTGGCCATATTTGCCAACCTCGCGATCTCGCGCACTGTGTGGCACCCGTGGATCCGACTCCGGGGACTCGCGGCGGCCGGCTGGACGGACCTCGGCAGGGTGGGCGGTGGGGCGGCGGAGCGGTTCGGCGCAGTCGCCACCGGAAACGTCCGCACCTCTCTCGGTGTGGGGTTGTCGCTGTTCTACGACCTCGTGCGGCTGGATGCGGCCAGGGGACTCGACGACGGCGAGTGGGAGTGGATGGTGTCCGTCACCCCGGCGTTCCGGGTGCCGCTCTGAGCCGGGCGGGAAGCGGCCCGACGCCCGGGACGCAGAGTCCGTTCCCCTCACTTCACCCGCACGATTCCGGGCATATCGTAACTGGCGTCGATCAGAGACGCGTAGGGGCCGTAGAAGCGGGCGGCGAACTGGAAGCCACCTTCCGGCGCGGGCAGCCAGTTCTTCCGCTGCCCCGGATCCGTTGGCTCTTCGTGCTGCACGTAGATTACGAGCTTGCCGTCCGCCGTGTGCAGTTTGCCGCTCTCGAGCATGTAGCTGTTGAGCGAGTACCGGTCGAGAGGATTGTCGTAGAAGTATCCCTCGCTGTCGTACAGGGGGATCTCCCAGAACTCGGTCACGGGCGGCAGCGCGTCGAGGTCGAAGGTGATCGTGTAGCGGTGCTCTCCCGTCATCGGCCGACCTTCGCTGTCCTTCATGCAGAACGCGCCCGTGTGGGACTGCGAGGGAACGGGTGCAAGCACGGCGATCAGGCCGTTGAAGGCCCGGGAACGCCAGTCAGTGTCACGGTATCCGAAGGTGGTCTGGAAACTCCAGCCGTTCCGCTCGACGCCCAGACCACCCTCCTGCGCCACCGCCAGGGCCTCCTCGCGCCCTTGCGCCACGCCTTCCTCGATCGCCTCGACGATCTCCGGGGGGAACCGGTCTGGGTCGAAGGCCTGCCCGGCCTTGAGGCCGAGTCTCTCGAACCGGGCGAGCGCCTCGATCTCCTTGTGACCGTCCGCCTGCTTCGTGAAGCTGGGGTCGTTGAGCACCAGGCTCACCCAGCGCAGAAACTCGACGCCAGCCAGCCTGCCGGGCTCCGTCACCTCCTCCATGCCGGGATAGGTGGGATAGTCGGGCTGGCTGAGCGGCACGTCCTCGGCCCGCACCTCCGCGCGTCCTGCGGCGATCCAGTCGGAGAGCGACATGACGGTGATCCGGTCCTGAATCCGGTTGACGATCGCCAGCTCTGCGTCGGTATCGTCGGTCAGAGCCACGCGCGCGAGCGCCCCGGCGAAGTCGGAGGGAGACTGGACGATCTCGGCGCCGACAAAGCCGTCGGGCAGCTCCCCATTCCAGTTCGGGCCGATGACGACCCGCCGAACGGGCCCCGGCGCGTTGAACTGACTGCCGATCAGATGCCACCAGCGCGCGTAGTTATCATAGAACTGGATGCTCCAGTAATGGTCGTCGATTGCCGGAACGAGAACGACCACGGGTTCCGTCGACAGGTCGAGCTGCGCGTTGCCGTAAAGCGTCGTGGCGTTGGGCGTCGTCGCGATCCGCGGCAGCGCCTTCATCGGACTGCGGTCCCACCCGAGTCGGTTAATGCCCACGTACCTCGTGCTCTGCTCGTTCTGCACGTAGTTGTACCGCAGGTGGTAGATCCCGACGGGGTGCGCTCCCCAGAGGAACGCCTCCTTCGCGAGACTCCTGGCCTCGTCGGGCGTGAGGTTCGCCGACGAGACGGAATCCCGGGCGGGACCGCAACCGGCGAACAGCAGGACGGCAGCGACCGAGAGCATCGCTCGGGCGCACGCCCTCGGACTCGTAGACTTGCTCATGGTTGTCTCCCTTGGATCAACTGCTCGCGCAGCGCCGTACGGCGCTCATTTTCAGCCATTCCTGAGACCGCGAACCTGTGCGGATATGCCTCCGCCAGCCGGCGCCGGACAGGCACGGTAGCTCCTCGGGCACGGGAGCGAACGGTCGGGACGTTCAGCGTCGTTTCTCTTGCCGGAGCTTGACCGGCTGCAATCCGTGACTCCAGGCCTTGATCGAAAGTGCCGTCGGGCACGCGAGGATCGAAACTCTCCTCGCGCGACTCGAGGAGGGTCGCGAGCAGCAGCAGGGGAAGCTTCCCGGAATCCCAGGTTCTACGAGCCCACATCGCGCTCACTCACATTGACAGAATCGGAAACCAGGGCCGGCGACGAGGCCGGCCGTTCGAACCGGATGGTGGTCTCTGGTTCACCTTGAGATCACCCCCCTGGTTTCGGGAACAGGAACTGCGCCTGCAGTCGCAACTGCCAGTCGGGCCCCACGTCCGGCTTGACCACGTACTTGTAGGCGCCGACCTGCACGTTCAGCGGGAGCTTTCCGAGGAAAAGCAGCTTCCCCGCGCCCGCGCCGAACGGCACCTTCCACTTCTGGCCGTCGGCGGCGTTCCAGTCCACGGTGAGAATCGGGGCGCTGTTCACGTACCAGCCGTTGCCGAGCTGCTACACGATGAAGTACTGGAGTAGTCCCTTGTTCACGTCTTGACGGTCGGAGTCCCCGGCGTAGGACCAGACGTTGTTCGCCAGGATTCCCAGGGTCCAGTCGCCGGGCTGCGCCAGCGCGACGCCCGAGAGGCCCGCGCTCCATTTTCCGCTGCCGCGTTCCGAGCCTCCGGAAGGAAACTCGAACACGGGCCCGAGTCCCCACATGAGACTCCCTTCGCCGGGCACGTAGAAGGTGGTGAGCACAATGTCGGACAGGCCGGAGGAGAGCCGGCCGCTCTCGGCCGTCACGTCCGGAATCCATACGAAGGGAAAGATGGTCCGGGTGATGATCTTGCCCCCGGCGAGCGGGACCACGGGCTGGATGTTCAGGACCGGGAAGCTCCGGTCGTAGGGCCCGAGGCCCATGTCGTCGTTGAACTGCAGCGGGAGGCTGATCAGATCCGCGATCGGGTTGGCCGCGGTCTGGGCCAGATCTTCCTTCCGGTCGACCCCCTCCTGCGCGGAGAGGGTCGAGCCACCGACGACGAGGAGCGCGACTGCGAGCCCTGCGGACGTTCTGAGCACGGCCTGTGTCTCCGGTCAGAGGTTCTCGAAGTGGAGGCGGACGATGGTGCCGCTGAACCGGAACGGCGCCAGATCGAAGTAACCGTCGGCCACCGGGGAACCGGTGTCGCGACCGACATCGAAGGTCTCCGATGCCGTGAAGATGGCGGGAACCGTGCGCTGAATCGTGCCGCTTGCCGCCTCGTCACCGTTGATCCAGAATCTGACCTCGGCGGGCGCGGCACGCTCCGGCGGGGTCCGCATCTCCATCTCGATCCGTACCGTACCGGCCGGCAGTCGCCCGACCTTGATCTTGTCGCGCTTGAGCAAGAGTGCGCTGTATTCGTAATAGAGCTCGCCGTCCAGGGCGTAGAGGCTCACGCCGCCTGTATAGCCGCCCATAGCGAAGATCACACCGTTGACATTCTGCGGCACCTCGGCCTCGATTTCCGCCCGGAGGTTGCCGTTGCGCACGTTCGGCGCCTGGCTCTCGGGGATGCGCGTCATCCCATCAAACAGGGTCCATTCGGTGTTGGCGCTGCCCTTCATCTCACTGGGATTAAGCGGGCCAAAGAGCCCGCCGCCAATCGGAAGAACCTTGTTCTCCTCGGCGACCACCATGAAGAGCTCTTTCAGCTCTTCGAGCTTTTCGGGATATTCCGCAGCGAGATCATTCATCAAGGAGTAGTCCTGGCGGATGTCGAACAACTCCCATGAATCCTGCATGGGATCCCAGTTGGCGATGTCCGGCGTTTCCGCCACCCACGGCACATTGGGGCCGAAGGTGCTGGCCATCCAGCCTTCGTGATAGATGCCGCGGCTGCCCATGATGTCGAAGTACTGAGTGGTCTTGCGCTCGGGTGCGTCTGGCGCATTGAAGGTGTAGACGAAGCTGACCCCGTCGATGGGATCCTGCTCGTGGCCGTCGACGACCTTCGGCGGCGTGATCTCGAGGACTTCGTAGAGTGTAGGTACCACGTCGTTGACGTGGAGGAACTGCGGCCGGGGGGTCTTGTCGGGCTTGATGCGCTTCGGCCACGAGATAACCATCGGAGTTCGCGTGCCGCCCCAGTCGGCGGCGATCAGCTTGGTGAAGCGGAACGGGGAATCGCCGGCCCAGGCCCAGGCGGAGTGGTACATATTGTCCATCTTCGGGCCGCCGATCGCATCGAAGCCGCCGAGTTGCTTGGCCACCGCGATATGCTCCTCGACGGTGGTCGGAATTCCGTTCTGCGCGTTCAGTTCGGCGACGCTGCCGTTCATGCCTTCGGCCGAGGCGCCGTTATCAGACAAGATGTAAATGACCAGCGTGTTGTCGCGGATGCCCCGTGCTTCGAGTTCGTCGATCAGCTTGCCCACCTGGACATCCGTATGCTCCAGAAAACCAGCGTAGACCTCCATCAATCGTTCCTGGAATGCCCGTTCTTCCTCGGGAATATCCTCCCATGCAGGCATGCCTTCCGGCCGCGGAGCCAACTTCGTATCGGCCGGGATCCAACCCATCTCCTTCTGCCGCTCGAAGACGCGCTCTTGGTAGGCATCCCAACCGTCGCTGAACTTGCCCTTGTACTTCTCCGCCCACTGCCTCGAAACGTGATGGGGACCGTGGACGGCGCCCGGCGTCCACCACATCATGAACGGACGGTCGGGATTCATGGCGAGGTGGCGGCGCATCCAGACAATCGCCTTGTCCGCCATGGCCTCGGTCAGGTGGTAGTCTTCGTAGTTCTCCACGTGCGGCGGTGAGATCGGTGTGGTGTTCTCCCACAAGGTTGGTTCCCACTGGGAAGTCTCGCCCGCAATGAAACCATAGAAATAGTCGAAGCCTCGACCGGTGGGCGTTCGATCGTAGGGACCGTTCGCAATCTGATCGACCGGTGTGTTGTGGTCCTTGCCGAAGGCCGCGCTGGCGTAACCATAGTAGCCGAGCACCTCGGCCAGGGTGGCCGAGGATTTCGGAATCACCCCGGTGTAGCCGTCCCAGTCGTTGGCAAACTCGGCGATCTGGCCGAAACCGACACGATTGTGGTTGCGACCCGTCATCAGGGCGGCCCGCGTCGGCGAACACATCGCCGTCGTGTGGAAGGCGTTGTACGCGATCCCCTCGTCCGCCAGGCGGGAAAGCGTCGGCGTCGCGATGTCGCCTCCGAACGTCGCCGGCTGTCCGAACCCGGCATCGTCCAGCATGACGATGAGGATGTTGGGCGCGTCATCCGGCAGGTGTCGTGGCTCCTCGCGCCACTCGTGAACGGACTCCTGCATCGTCGGCCCGATCGAGCCACCCATGGGCGGCGGATCGAACGGCAGGACGGCGCCCGCTTCCTGCATCGGTTTTTCCTGAGCCGTGCCGTCCGCGCAGGACCCCGACACCAGCGCCGCGACCGCCAGAAGGAGCAGGCGCGATGACAGCCTGACGTCCGGTGTCCCGTTCGTTCGTGTGCTCATGTGCCACATGTCTTCAGCCTCCGATTCTGGCCGGCTCCGGCGGGTTCCGCGTCATTTTCTTCTCCAGGTCCGGTGAGCAGGTCCGGAGCGCACGCCCGAACTGGTGGCTCTCATTGCACAGCCGGAGGAACGAAGCCGTCAAAACGCGCTTCGGGCGAGGGAATCGTCAGAAGTAGATGATGATCCCGTATACGCCGAGTGCAACGCCCCCGGCCGCAATGAGGTTGCCTCCGGTACCGCCGATCAGAAGCCCCCCGATAAGTGCGGCACCCCCCGCGATCATGAATCCAAGCCCGGTCCCCGAGCCTTTTCCCGCCGCGACGGGACTCGCGGGTGTATCCTTGTCGTCCGATCGCAACGCCTCTACGGCGGAACCCCCGTCTGCAGCCGACCGCAAGTTCGTGATCTGGGGCGATTCAAGCGCCACATATGTGAGGGATGGCGATGGCTGGCTGGCGGATGGGAAATCCTGCTCCGCGGCATTCAACGACTCCTGAGCCGCTGCCGTCACCGGACTCAATGCGAACACCAGCGCGAAGGTCAACCCCAGCATACGAATCCTCTCGAGCATTACTACCTCCGTTTCAGCGTTGGGGGGAAATCGCTTCGTCCGTTCCCGCGACGGATCTGATCCTGCTTCACGGGGAATAGCGAGCGTGAAATCAGCGCAGCGGCTCCGGCTGTGTCCGAACCCCTTGACTCTCGTCGCGTACCATTTGCCGCATCTCCTGCACGAGTGCGTCGAGCAATACCGAATACTCCTCCACTCGTTGCCGGCCCTTTTCCGAATCCGAACTCCCCCAGTGCTCCAGGGCTCTCACGCAGAGGCGGAAGTCACGGCTCAGTGATCGAAAAGACGCGCTGCGCGCGAAGACGAGGCGCACTGCAGCGTCCGTTGCGTCGACGCGGATTCGGATCAACTCCAGGAGTCCCGCCTCGATCGCCGGTCCACCTGTTTCCATGTCGAGCCTCTCGGCCTTGGGGGGCGGGAACCGGGATGAGTGCAGTTTGCCTCTTACCGTAACCGGTCGATAGGTTCTTTACTGTTGGGCGATGTAGTTTACGGTACTCTAACAGTTCTCGTCACAACGAGTTGGAGCGGAAGATCGAAGACAAGCCAGTGGCAGATTCAAGCCACCTGTCGACCCCGGACCTGGGCAGCGTCGGCAACGCGGACGCGATCCGGTCCCAGCTGGACCGGATCCTCGGACACCCGGAGTTCCAGGCCACGGACCGCCTGCGCGAGTTCCTGCGCTTCGTGGTCGAGGAGGCGCTCGCCGGGCGCGGGGCTGGAATCAAGGGCTACACCGTCGCGACACGCGTCTTCGGGCGCAGCGACAAATTCGACGCCTCTCGCGACCCGATCGTTCGAATCGAGGCCGGCCGTCTCAGGCGGGCCCTGGAGCGTTTCTATCTCGTGGCGGGTGGCCTCGACCCGATCCGGATCGACATCCCGAAGGGGCGCTATGTTCCTCGCTTCCACCGGCAGACGCCAGCATGGGGTGGAGCGACGTATCCGTCCGCGAACGGTCGCGACGGATCGCTTCCGGACGACGAGCCCTGTGTCGCGATCCTGCCCTTCCGGGACCTGACGGGCGACCCGGACCGGACGTTCTTCGTGAACGGGCTCGTCGAGGAGCTCGTCAACGAGGTGAACCGCTACGAGAACGTCATCGCCGTGCCCTGCCGGCAGGCCGCAGGCGGGGCCGAAGGCGACATCGTAAAGCCCCGCGTCGGCGACAGAGTCGACGCCCGGTTCGTTCTCGGAGGAAGCGTGCGCCGGGACGCGGTCGAGCTGAAGATCGCCGCGCAGCTGACGGATACGGCGACGGTGCGGCAGGTCTGGGGCGAATCCTACAAGGTCCCGCTCGAGGCGTCCGGGCTCATCGCCACCCAGGAAGAACTGGCGCGGGACGTCATCGCGGCGATCGCCGGGGAGTACGGAGTGATCGCAAAGCGGCTGACGCGGGAGTCCCGTCAGAAGCCCCCGGCCGAGCTGAGCACGTACGACGCACTGCTCCGATACCACCACTACATGCTCGTGATGACGCCGGAAGCCGGTGAGCAGGCGTTCGTGGCACTTCGGTGCGCGACGGAAGCGGAACCAGACTTCGGGCCGACGTGGACCGGACTCGCGAACCTGCATGCCCACGCCTGGCTTTTCGACCTGCCGGGGTTCGACGAGCCGCTGGAGACGGCGCTCGCCTACGCACGGCGCGGCGCAGCGCTCGCCCCGGAGAGTCAGCTGACGCGCACGATCCTCGCGTACGTCTACCTGCTGCGGGGAGAAAGGGAGCGGTTCGCGGCAGAGGCTGACGCGGCCCTCGCGCTGAACCCGAATTCCCCCAACTTCTCGGGCACGATCGGCTACCTGCTGGCCTGTGCGGGGGAGTATGACCGCGGGTTCGTGCTGCTCCGTCGGGCGACCGCCCTGAATCCATGCCACCCACTCTGGTTCCACCACGGACTGTTCATCGTCCACTTCCGGCGGGGAGAGTACCACGAGGCCTACGAGGAAGCCGAGAAGGTGGGCCACCAGGTCGCGTTCTGGGATCCCGTGCTGCGCGCGACCGCGCTCGGAAAACTCGGCCGCGCAGGGGAAGCGGAAGCGTCCATACGCGAACTGCGTCGGATCAAACCGGACTTCGAGCGACGGGCCCGGGAATTCCTGCGCCGCACCGCCACGCCTCCAGAGATCTGGGACGATTTCCTGGACGGGCTGCGAAAGGCCGGGCTGCAGATCGACCTTTAGATCAGCTGCCCTTGCTTTCGTACCACGACGGACCAGATCCGACATCCACTTTCAGCGGCACTGACAGCTCGATCGCTCCCTCCATCTCCTCGGTCACGATCTCAATCGCTCCCTGGACCTGATCCTTCGGGACTTCGAACAGCAGCTCATCATGCACCTGCAGAAGCATGCGGGATGGACCATCGCCCAGCCGTTCGTGCAACCGGATCATCGCGAGCTTGATCAGGTCGGCCGCGGTGCCCTGGATCGGCGAGTTGGTGGCGAGCCGTTCGCCGAACCCCCTGACACCCGGGTTGCGTGATCGGATCTCGGGGATATAGCGGCGGCGGCCGAGCAGTGTCTCGACGTAACCCTTTTCGCGTGCCGTGTCCTTCATCGTCTCCAGATAGTCGCGCACCCCGGCGAAACGGTCGAAGTAGCCCTGAATGAATTCATCGGCCTCACTGCGCGAGATACCGAGCTGCCGGGCGAGCGCCGAGCCGCCCTGTCCGTAGATCAGCCCGAAGTTGATCGTCTTCGCCCGGTCACGCATCGCCGGGTTCACCTTCTCGGGAGCGACCCCGAAGATTCTCGCCGCTGTCTCCCGGTGGATGTCTCCGCTGCCCCGGAACGCCTCGACGAATACCGGATCGCCCGAGAGGTGCGCGAGGACGCGAAGCTCGATCTGCGAGTAGTCGGCGGACACGAACAGGCAGCCCTCCGCCGGAATGAACCCCTTGCGGATCTGCCGTCCCAGCGTAGAGCGGATCGGGATGTTCTGCAGGTTCGGATCCGACGACGACAGCCGGCCGGTGGCCGCGACGGTCTGATTGAAGCTCGTGTGAATCCGGCCGGTCTCCGGGTTCACCATGGTCGGGAGCTTCCGGACGTACGTCGAATCCAGTTTGTCCAGTTCCCGGTACTCGAGGATCAACCTCGGCACCTCGTGGCCGTCCTCGGCGAGTTGCGACAGCACGGACTCATCGGTGGACGGGCCCGTCTTGGTCTTCTTCACCACCGGCAGTTCGAGCGTCTCGAACAGCAGCGTCCGCAGCTGGGGTACCGAGCGCAGGTTGACCTCGGTGCCGGCCAGCTTGCGGATTTCGTCCTCGACCTGCTCCAGTTCGCCGGCGAACTTTTCGGCCAGCCGGTCGAAGAACGCACCATCGATTCCCACCCCGCGCATCTCCATCGCAGCGAGCACCGGGACGAGCGGCATCTCCACCTCGTGCAGCAGGTCGAGCATTTCGTGCCGCGCGAGGTCCTCCTTGAGCAACGTGAACAGCTCGAGCGAGACATCGGCGTCTTCAGCCGCGTACTCGGTAGCACGATCGAGAGAAACCTCCGAGAACGGGATCTGTGCCCGGCCGCTGCCGCACACGTCGGAATAGGAGATCAGCTTGCGTTTCAGCCGTTCGAGGCCGAGCACATCGAGGCTGTGGGCGCGTTTTCCAGGATCGAGAACGTAGGATGCGAGAGACGTGTCGAAGTCGATGCCCCCGAGGGGAGCTCCAGCCCGCTCCAGTACGATCATGTCGTACTTGATGTTGTGACCGATCTTCCCGACGTCGGGATCCGCGAGCAACGCACGCAGGTCTGACATCGGCTCCGAGGTGACCGGCGGGAGGTTAGGCACTTCGACCGTATCGAAGGCGAAGCTGGGGTTTCCGTCTACGTCGGGAACGCTCGCGGGCGGAACGTGCGCAAACGGCAGGTACCACGCCTTCCCGGGCTCAGCCGAGAGAGAGATCCCTACCAGTTTCGCGCGCATTGGATCGATCGATGTGGTCTCTGTATCCACCGCGATCATCCCCGCCTTGCGCAGCTCCTCCAACACCTTCGTCAGGTGCTCGGGATCGACGACGGTTTCATAGGATCGCTCGTCCGACGAGCGCCCCGGCGCACTCTCGGTCGGACCCGGCTCGTCGGGCGCGTATTCCCGCGCCATGGTGTGGAATTCGAGTTCGAGGAACAGCTCGCGCAGCCGGGCCCGATCCGGCGGGCCGCGACGCAATGCGTCGAGATCGAGCTCGACCGGGACATCGGTCCGAATCGTGACGAGCTGCTTTGACAGCTTGGCGAGGTCGGAATGTTCCAGCAGCGCTCTGCGAACCCCGGCGCGCTCCACCTCCCCAGCGTTCTCGAGCAGCCGTTCCAGCGAGCCGTAACGTTCCAGCAGACCCGGCGCTGTCTTGGGTCCGATTCCCCGCACGCCGGGCACGTTGTCGGAGCTGTCGCCGATCAGCGCCAAATAATCGACCACGAGTCCAGGGGGCACGCCGAGGCGGACGGAGGCGTTCTCCGGGGTCACCTCCGCCTCTTCCACCGCTCCGGGTCCGCGTCTCCCCGGATTCAGTAGATGGACGTCCTCGTCGATCAGCTGGTAGAAATCCTTGTCGCCTGACACGATCACGGTATGCAGACCCTCGTCCGAGGCCTGGCTCGCCAGCGTGCCGATCACGTCGTCCGCCTCCCACCCTTCGACCTCGATCACCGGAACGTGGAACGCCTCGACGACCTCCCGGCACCTGTCCATCGATGCAGCGAGCTCGTCGGGCATTTTCTCGCGGGTCGCCTTGTAGTCCTCGTACAGTTCCGTCCGGTAGCTGTCACCCGCGTCGAGCACGACTCCCACGTAATCGGGGCGGTACTCGTCCAGAATGCGGGCCAGGAAACGGGACAGGCCGAACGGCGCCGATGTGTTCTCGCCCTTCGACGTGGTGAGCGGCCGGCTGATCATGGCAAAGAACGCTCGATAGATGAGCGCGTGGCCATCCAGCAGGTAGAGTGTGGGGGAATCGTGTTTCGGCTCGTTCACAGTCGCGCGGCTCTTCGGGAAAGGGGGTCAAACAGAAGCGCCCCGGGTCGAGTTCGCCGGGGCGCCATGTCGAGTAGCCGTCGCTGCTCGTCGATGAAGGGGCTCTTCAGGCCTTTACGACATTAGTCGCTCTGAGGCCCTTGTCTCCCTCCAGTAGCTCAAATTCGACCTCCTGCCCTTCGGCGAGAGTCTTGTATCCGTCGGTCGTGATCGAGGAGTAGTGGACGAAGATATCCCGTCCGTCCTCGTCCTCGATGAATCCGTATCCCTTGGAGTCGTGGAACCACTTGACCCGGCCCTTGGACATGGACGTCCTCCTGGTGAGTGAAACAACTGACGGCCGCCCGTGATTGAGCACGGCCTTCGCCATGCTACCGGTCGGCCGGTGGGTCGTCAACTGGACCCGTTCCAAGTCCCCACAGACGTCGGTAGATGTGCCTGTATGCGGTGATCGTCTTCACGTAGACCCGCGTCTCTCTGAACGGAATCCGTTCCACCATGAGCTCGGCGTCGGCCGAGAATTCCGGGAAGTCACGCCACCTCGCATACCGGTGGGGGCCCGCATTGTATGAGATCAGCGCCGGCGCCAGCGACCCGGAATTTCGATCCAGCAGTTCGCGAAGATACAGTGTGCCCAGCGCGAGGTTAATCTCGGCAACCTGCAGCTGTGTGGCCTGGAACCCGGAGATCCCGCTGCGTCGGGCCAGTTCCGCGCCTGTCCTCGGGAGAACCTGCATCAGACCCACCGCACCGGCAGGTGATGCGACCTCCCGGTCGAACTGGGACTCGCGCCGGATGATCGCCGCCACGAGCGCCGGGTCCAGCCGGTGGTCATCCGCGGCGGCATGCAGGGCATCCGCGTAGATGAGCGGATACACGCCCTTCAGGAGATCGTCGGACCACGCTCCCGAGCCGGAACGGCGCACGGCGTCCGCCAGGGCCGTTCCCTGCCAGGTCCACCCGCGCTCGTTGAGCAGCAGGGCCAGGCGCAGCCGCACCGCCGACGTCTCGCCCGTCCTGTTCCGGGTGGAGAGCTCACGGATGCCTCGATTTCTCCAGCCCAGCTCCCGCAGAGCGTCCATCCGGTCGAGCAGCGCGATGTCCTCCGAACGGGCCTGCGCGAGAGGGGCCATGGCTCGCCGTGGAACCTCGTCCCAGGCGTCCAGCCCGAGCGAGGCGGCCGCCAGCACTCCATAGTAGCCGAGTGGGTCATAGCCGATGGCTTCCCGGAACAGCGCCCTGGCCGCTGCGCTGTCTCCAGCGGCTTCACGCGACCGAGCGGACCAGTAGATGGCAGCGTGATACCAGTTTCCGCCGGGCGACCGTCTGCGATACATGTCGAATTGCTGAATCGCGTCTTCCGGCCGTTCCTCGAGCAGCGCCAGCATTCCGAGCCGGAACATCGCTGTGCCGGCGTATCCCGACCTCGGGTGACGTTCCACGGTCGTCTCGTAAGCACTCGCCGCCCCGGCGAGATTCCCTCGATCGTGCTTGATGTCCCCGATCAAGAATGCCGCGTAGGCGCCGTCCGGTGCGCCCGGGATGTCGGCGACCTGCCGCCACAGGGCCATCGCCTTGTCCTGGCTGCCCTGCCGATACCAGGCACGTCCGGCCAGGAACAGCGCTTCGGAACGCAGTCGCTCCGAGTCTCCGGGCAACTGGCCTTCGGCGCCTTCGAGCCACGGCGCGAGAACCCGCCTCACGTCGGTATACCGACTGCGGGCGAACCACGCCTCGGCGAGAGCCAGCCTGGCAGCTGCACGCTCCAATTCGGGGGCCTGCTCCAGTGCCTCTTCCAGCAGCTCGACCGCCCGTGTCGAGCGACCGGCGGCCAGATCGGATTCGGCGACGAGTTGCAGAGCCGACAGAGTGGTATCGAGGGTCAGGTACGTTTCGCCGACAGAGGCGTCCGCGCGGCGCAGCTCCAGTGACTGCCGCGCCGCTCGCACGGCGGCCGCCGTGTCACCGCGCGCCAGGAGTGCGGGAACCAGCCAACGACCGGCGAGCAGGGCCGCCCCGCGGGCCGAGAGCGAGTCGGCCAGCGCGAGACCGCGGGCCGTGTCCCCCGACGCGAATGCCGCGCGGGCGACCTCGATCCGGACCGAGTCGCGGGGAATTGCCTTCACGTCGGAAAGCTCAGCGGATACCACGGATGCCCGGTCGGGATCGCCGGCCCGACCCAGTGACTGAAGAGCAGACATCCGGAACCATGGAGAGACTCCGGGAGCGGCCTCCGCGGCCTCGAGCCAGGCGTCCGCTGCTTCGGCATCTCGACCGAGACGCTGCAGGGCCCGGGCGCGCCCGACCAGTGCCTGCACGTAGGGATCGAGATCTTCTCCGACGCGCAGTCCCGGCAGCACCATGTCGAAGTGTTCGAGTGCCGCAGCGGTGGAACCACCTTCCAGCTCCGCCCGTGCCTGGAGGAGCCGGCCCTCACCACCGGCCAGGCTGTCGAGCCACGTCCGCTCGGCCAGTAGTCGTCGGACGGTACTCCACGACCGAACCCGGGCCTGGGCCCGTGCAGCCGCCAGCACCACCGGAGGTGGAGCGTCCTGTCCGGCCGCCGCCAGTTCCGCTGCGAGGATTCTGCTCGCTGCAAGCGGCCGTCCGGCCGCCAGTAGAGTCTCGGCGCGGTCGAGACCGGGCGCGACAGGTGGCAGATCCTCGGCCGGAAGGAGCGCGGGGCTCGTCCGAGGAGCCGGGCTGGCCGCGCCGGCACCAGGACTGTCCTGCGGTGCGCTCGCCGCCGCGAGGATGCTCACTGCCGACCCCGCTCCCTGGAGCGACATCAGGACCAGGAGTGCCGTCCATACACGTCTCACGAGCCCACCTCGACCGGAGGGTTCACGACCGCAGAGTCGCGTTCCTGCTTTTCAATCGTTCTCAACCGCCTCACCGCATCTGAGAGTGTCGTCCGCGATCCCTGGTCGAGCGAGTATACCCCCGAGCTACCCGAATCGTGAAAGACGAGTCGCACATGGAACGAGACAGACTCGTCGTACAGCCACTCGATCTCCGGAAACTCCCCCGGCCGCTGCGGGCGGCGCGCGATCTCCTGGTCGGGCGCTCCGAGCTGCACGAACGCTCGTCCCCGGTCCGTCTTCCAACCCGGAATTTCGGGCTCGGCAAAGCGGTCGTTCGCGATTGACATCCGGTCAAAGTAGAGACGAAGAAATTCGTTCGGAAGCGTGGCTGGATCCGGATCCGTCTCGACCCAGAACTGCTCCCACATCCGGGCCCGATCCGCCGGTGCTGCAAGCAGCCACATCTCCAGTGTGTCCCGGGAAACAGCGTATTCGAGATGCTCCGCTGCGGAGGCAAAGTCCGGAAATGCCCATTCGTCATCCAGCGTTACCAGGAGGGCCGTTTCGCGGATCGTCTCATGGTCAGGGCGCCAGACTCGCAGACTTACGACGCCGGGCGGAACGCGGCGCTGCGGAAGCGGGCCGATCGCTGTTGCCGGGCCACCTTCAGCACTCCGTAACTCGACCGTGTCTCTCCACAGCGGAACCCCTGAGTCCGCCTCGGCCAGCAGCTCTACTACCAGCTGTCCGGGCTCGCCCGATCCGTCCTCGACGACCAGCAGAAGCGGCTCCCGGCCAGCGCTCACCGTGGCGCGCGGCGCGACCAGCATCGGGGGTGGCTGCTCGAATGCCTCGCGGGACACCGCGTGAAACACCGGCTGCGGATCCGATAATCGGGTTCCGTCGGTCCCTTCCGGAGGCCACGAGACCGAGAAGACTTGCTGGACTTCGCGCCGGGATGTGAGCTCCCGGAGTGCCACCCCGACGTCGTATCGACCCGGGGGAAGGGTGACGAATTCCTGGAAGAACACGCGTTCCTCGCGACTTACCGTCTCCGGGAAGTCATCCACCCGCACGATCTCGCGCCGATTCCAGCTGACCACCGTATCCGAGTCGACCACCGCGCGCAGCCGGACCTGGTAACGGGCGGCGTACAGGTCTCCGTCCTTCGAAAACCGGAGTGCAGATGGAGACATGGAGGCCGCGAATCCAAGCCATGCCGAGTCCGCGGGACCTTGCAGGAGAATCAGACGACCGACGACCGGAAATTCGATCGTTCCGGCGAGAAACCCCCGGTCCCGGTATCCGTCGAGCGCCAGCGCGACATGCTGCACGCGAACAGTGGATGGACCCCCCGGATCGGAATTCCCGCTTCCGCACCCTGACGCAACCAGAGCAAGACACACGGACGTGCAGCCGCGCTTCCCCCAGGTCCATCCATCTGACACCATCGCGATCGCTCCGCTCCACCACGTCCCGTACCGAACTCGGGTCGCCACCTGGCGACGCATACACTATACCCGATCCGGCTGCCGCGGGCCGAATGTGAACGCACAGACCGGAAACGCGCCAGCGGGGAGCCCGTTCTCTGTGTCGGAGCTTGGCCGGACGTAACATGCGAAGCGGGGCGCCCGAAGGCGCCCCGCTCAACTGTTGCGAAATTCCCTCACCGCGATCGGCGAGGGAGAAGTGGGTCAGAAACCCGTATGATAGATGAACCGCAGCATCGTATAACGGCCGAAGTGAGGCACTCCCACGAAGCTCTGGTAGTCGTTGTCGAAGATGTTCGTCACGTCGAGTTGAACTCCGAAACCGTTGTTGCGGAACATGTACCCAACGTTCAGGTCGAACACCGTGTACGCATCGACACTGCCTGTGTACACACCCGAGGCCACCGGGAAGCCATCCACGTAGCGTCCACGTACGGCTCCGCTCAGACCTCCCTGCGGAGTGCGGTAGCCAACCATGGCAGAGCCCTTCCACTTCGGAGCGTTCAGGGCCACTTCCCGCGTCGCCGGATCGCCCTCCTCACCCGTCAGGAAGGAGTCCTTCTCCACCCACGAGATCGTTCCGCCGAATTCCCACCGGTCGTTGAAGATGTATGTGATTGAAGCATCGGCGCCGAAGTAGCTGAAGTCGCCGAGATTCCGGTAGGTGAGCAGAACCGGGGCGGCGGTGGTTCCTCCAGCCGTCGTCGGCACGATCGCGCCGAATGGGACACTGCCGATTTCCGCGGCCAGCGCCGCTGCAGTTGCCCGGGCTTCCGCCTCGGTGTCGAACACGGGGCCGACGAGGGGCAGGAACTCCTCGACCAGGAAAGCTTCGGTCTGCGCCTCGGGCAGGAAGATGTTCGGCGTGAATGGTTCGAGCGCCGAAATGAAATTGTCTACGTCCGTATAGTACACGTTCGCGCCCAGCAGGAGATTGCTGTCGAGCAGCAGTCCCTTGTACCCGATCTCGAATGTCTGCCAGATCGTTGGTACGAGCGCCGGGACGTCGGGGATCTGTCTCAGGTCCAGAATCGGGTTCTGGAACGTCTGGGAGTTGAGGTCGAGCGTGGCTCCAACCACCGGTATGTCGGTGGCGTCAGGAGCGTTGATTGCCTGGAGAAGACCTCCCGCAGCTGGATCTGCCAGTCCCACAACCGCGATCGCTTCCTGCCACACCTGTTCCGTCGTCGATGGCAGGTAATCGCGGGCTGTCCCACCGAGAAGCGGGGCGAACGGCGACATGTGCATCGGCACGCCGTTCTGATCCCGATCGAACTGGAACCCGTTCTCGGTCACACCCTGTGCTCGGCCCTCATAGAAGAACGGTCCAAAGAGCGGAATCGGCTGGGCCGAAATATCAAGGAACAGGTTGAGCGTATTCGGCGTGGAAAACGCCCGGTTATAGCTGGCCCGGATGCTTCGTTCCGGCGTCGGACTGAATACGATCGCCGCGCGGGGCGAGAACACCAGGTCCTCGAGCCGGGAATTGTCATCCAGGCGGGCGGCCGCGACGAAGTTCCACTTTTCGCTGAACCGCCCGTCGTACTGCACGTAGCCGCCGAACTCGGTCAGGTTGTCATCGTCCTCGTGCCGCCCGTTGATCGTTCCTTCGGATTTCGGATCCGTGTACAGGAAGTCCAGTCCGTACGTCAGTCCATGGTTAGGATTGAAGTCAAATCCGTGCTGCAGCTGGGCAACCGTCTGGTATGACTTGTCGATCAGCGGCCGGCCTGAACGCAGAAGGTAGCTGTTGTCGTTGTCGTTGCCGTTCCAGAACACCTGACCGAACAGCCGCTTCCAGTTGAAACGCCCCTGTAAGTACGAATAGCCCCAGTCCTGGACCTGCCCGGCACCGATGCCGGTGAGATCGACGCTGTTGATCGCCTCGGTGCGTCCACCGGACAGGATGATTGACGACTCGTCCGACGGCCGAAAGTCGGAGCGCACGTCGAAGCCCCACCGCTGGATGTCGTAGTCACGGCCCCCGGCGACATTGTCGACCCGCGTCTTCAGATCGGCCGGGTTGTCCAGATCTCCCACGAAGTTCAGGCAGAGGGGCTGGTCCACCGGGTTGTACCCGGCCGCGATACAGGCGTCTGCGGCCTGGCCCGCCTGGACTTCGACCGGATCGTTGTACACGAAGTCTGTACCGCCGAAGTAGCTGCCGGAGACCTTGATCCCGAACGTGCGTGCATCGTTCGCCCACGCGACACGCCCCTCGGCCTGTCCGGTCCACTCGGTGGTCGACTCCAGGTTGTCGGGGGCGTTTTCACCCTGGTTTCGGATACCCGGCGCGACCGACAGGGTGACCCCGGGGTCGTCGATCGGTGACTGGGTCAGGAAGTGAATGACGCCGTTTGCTGCGTTGGGACCGTACAGGGCCGAACCTGGACCGAGCACCACCTCGACCCGGTCCAGGTCAGCGTTCGTCGTCGGGTTGAAGTAGGAGATGTTGACCCGGAGTGACGGAACGCGAGAGATCCTGAAGTCGGTGAGATTCAGGGTGGCCCCGGAGAACACGTTGTTGAAGCCGCGGACCACTACGTAGCTGCTCTGCAGCCCGGTGTTGACGAAGTCCACCCCGGCCTGCTCCTTCACGTGGTCGACTGGCGTTACGGTCGGTCTCGCTTCGATCGCCTCGCGCGACACCACTTCGACAGCGGCAGGCGCATCGAGAGCCTTCTCGATGCGTTTGGATGTCGTGACGGTGATCGGGTTCAGGTTGAAACTGCGTTCAGCCAGACCTGCGCTCACGGACGTCGTCTGTCCGGACAGGACCGTGACGCCCTCCTCCTGCACGAGTTCCCAGCCGGGAAGCGTAAACTGGACAGTATAGGTCCCGGCCGGAACGCCGGTGATCCGGTAGGCGCCGCTGGTCGTCGAGAAGTCGCCGGCCACGACGCTCCCGTCGGCCCGCAGGACTTCGACCTCTACAGCAGACAGTCCGAGTCCCGTCATGTCGGTGACGGTGCCCGAGATTGCCCCTTCCTGTGCATGGCCGGCTCGTGGCAACATCAGGAGGAGAAACATCGCGGGAAGGACGAGAAGCAACGAACGAACACGCCGTCTCACCATAGGACCGCCTCACTGCTGGGTGGGAATTGGATGCGTCTCATCCACCGAGCCTCACCGGGTAGATCGACGCCACCATATGTACGCAGTCGAACGCATTTTCGCGGCCTGTTTGCTGAATTGCAAGCGGGGTGGTGCATTCACTGCGGTCACCGATCACGTGATCGGCAGTTGTGGGATGCGAAACGGGCCCGGGTTAGAATTCCCCGGGCCCATACTTCGTGGGTCGTCGGCCGTCGGACGATTCAGGCCAGATTCACTTCGGGACAGTCTCTGGTCAGACAGACCCTCGCTCGACCGCGTGTACCGCGTCGATCATCTTCTGAGCGCTTTCCTCCATGTCGATCACGATTCGGTCGACTCGTGACACGAAGTAGTTGTGCGCGATGTTGATCGGAATCGCGATCGCCAGACCGGTGGCCGTCGTGATCAGGGCCACCTTGATTCCGCCTGCCACGAGCGTCGCTTCGACCTCACCCGCGATCTCGATCGCCTGGAAGGCCTGGATCATCCCGATAACGGTCCCGAGGAAGCCGAGCAGCGGGGCGACGTTCGACAGCGTCGCGAGCCAGACCAGTCCGCGCTCGAGCTTCGAAACCTCGATCGCGCCGGCGTTCTCGATCGCCTGCGTGACCCGCGTCGTGCCTTCCTTGTACCTGCGAAGACCGGCGCTGAGGATATTGCCCGCGGGCGACTTCGACTCCTCACACAAGGAAAGAGCCTGATCCAGTCGCTGCTGCGCGATCAGACCATCCACTTCCTTGAACAGCTTCCGGTTGCTCGCAGATTTCAGTGCGAGGTCGAAGAACTTCCAG
>Ga0114922_10001594_pt1 | contig 21537 bp, 19 predicted proteins | sample AartaG_FD_100975 | JGI IMG/M metagenome (GOLD analysis project Ga0114922, IMG submission 100975) | Deep subsurface microbial communities from Aarhus Bay to uncover new lineages of life (NeLLi) - Aarhus_00045 metaG | ecosystem: Environmental > Aquatic > Marine > Oceanic > Sediment | place...
ATTTCCAGGCGACTGGAGTAACTCAAGTCAGTTGCTAGTTGTCAGTAGTCAGATATTAGCCGTAGGCGATTAGCTATTAGAGCGAAGCAGATCATTGGCTGAAGGCTAAAGGGATCAGCAATTAGCTATTAGCTGTTAGCTGTCCTCTTGTTCCCATCGAAGCGCGTCCATGCTTTCGGTTTTCGAAGCGAATCTCAGCCGTCCATCCTTGACCTGTAAACGGACCTCACCGTACTTCCCGACGGAGGACAGCAGGTCATCGATCATGTGCACCTGGCGCGGGGAGAGGAACTTCAATTCCCTTAAGGGTGTATCTTGCTGGATGTTGGACGTGTGTTTAGACGGCATGATAACTTCGTCCTTTCTCTCCACTTAAACAAATCCTCCAGCACCGGGATTTTTCACCTCTGGCGCACTGGTATCGAAAGTTGTATTTATGTGTGTCGTTAAGTTTTAGATAATAACTGCGCAATTAGAAATGGGCAGGGGTGCCGCTTGTGCAAGAGTGCCGCTTGAGCATGGGTGAGTGGGAGCTTGGGAGCAAGGGTGCCGTTGGTGCAAGGGTGCTTGGGAGAATGGGTGCTTGGGAGATTTTAAGAAGATTCTCCTTGAATAATCCAAGGGGCAGGCTTGATGATCATGTTCACTAATTTCCCGATCACAAAATCATACGATTTATGAAGATCAGATCCAATTCTACTGTCCAAACATCCGCAATCAACTGCAAACTTGATCCAAGTTTGAGTCTCAGCAGCTTCAGATTCTGCTTCATTCAATTTGTTTACAAACGCTGCCTTATAGCGTCGCCTACGCCAGGCTTCTGCAATGTTCGAACATACCGATCGCGAAGAGCGTCTCATCTGATCGGTAAGCGAATAGGTCTCCTCCTTCGGGAATCCTTTCGTCAATTCAAAGATACGCATCGCGGCATCAAACGCCAACCGATATACATCTAATTCATCATGGCTTTGAATTCGACTCACCCTCGCCCCCTACTCCCCAGCTCCCTGACTCCCCTGCTCCCTGGCTCCCCTGCTCCCACGCCCGCCTCCGCCTGGCACGCTCCGCCCTTCCGACATGAGTCAGGGCTGCAGAATGCGATTCGGTTGACCAGTTCAGGAAACCACCCCTTAAAGGAATACACCCCTCATAATACCTAACGTTCATTCCCGCCCCGTGTTACACCTTCACCAGCGAAGCGCGATCGATCTCCATCGGCACGAAGCGGTCGTTGAGCATTTTCAAGAGAATACGCACACGATCGTCCCCGGATATGTAGGCATCGAAGATGCCCTCATATCCCTCAAATGCACCCTCTTGAATGACCACTAGCTCCCCTGGAACAAGGTCCGAGCACTTCAGCCCACCAGCATCCCATATCTCGGCGATGCGTGTTTGCAATGTATGCACGACAGCATCCGGGACGACCGCAGGTTCGCCCCCGAGCCAGACCAGCCCGTTAGAGAAAGGGAGATACTGAAAGGCGTTCTGCCCTAGTTCCTCAAGGCAGGCCTGTACGAACATATAGCCCGGAAAATAGGATTTGATTTTCCGGGCACGGGGGTTGACGGGATTGGCAGGAATCTGCGGATAGAAAACTCGATGGCCCTCCGAAGTGACAAATCGGTAGAGGCTTTCTTCTTTATGGGGTTTGCTGCGAAGGACGTGCCACTGGGATGTAGCGGACATTTAAATATTGACCATTGGATAATTTACAATGACTCCATACTTCCAATCGTTCAATGCCGGCTAAGCTTCTGTCTGGATTCTTTTCAAGTTCTGGACAATGCTTCCCAGACCTTCCAAGTCAAAAGAAAAAAGCGGCTTCGGCAGCTCAATGCCAGAATTATGTGAGCGCCGGAACCGCTCGCGGCAAGCAGTCCCTTATTTAATTTTTGGGGTTACCTTCAGGGGTTGGAGAGATAGATCGCACCCTCCCCTCCTCATAACCCCCCGCCCCCTCGTGTCCGACTATGGCGCTTTGCGAGTGAGTATAAATCGAACCACGCGAGATATTTTCAACGTCTCATGATGTACACTTAATGTTACGGATTTTAGCTTTTCGATGCAAGCGAAATTCGCCCAATTCGCAGGGGACTTTAGTACCAAAAACAGGAGACAGGTTACGGGTGCCCGGGATTAGGAAAGTTGAGCAGGGGAGCCTGGGTGCAGGGGAGAGAGAAAGATTCAGGTGTCATATAGCTGCTAGCTATTTGCTGTCAGCGGTTTGCTCTTGGCTGTATCCTGCCTTGCCGCTCGGTACTTACATGCCATTGCGCGCGGATATCGATATGGCACATAGTACTTATATTGTGAGTGCGCAGTTTGCTTTACAAAATGAACTGCACTTCTATCTAGGCGCGATTGATCCGCTATGTATCACACTCCGGGGGTAATAATGAACGCACAATCTCGATCCCATAAACTCCTGCACGCGGCAATGCCCTTCCTGCTGATCGCCTTGCTGATCCTGACCAGCCTTGGCGCATCCGCGTTCGATGATCCGGCTCCAGGCTTAGCTCCAGCCGCGAGCGCGCAGGACACGCTGGACACGCTCACACTCGTTGATACGCTCGGCGTGCAATCCATAGCGCCGTCTTTTTTCGCCTCCGGTGGCAGCACGGTCAAGACCGCTGGCGCGAGGTTCGTCCATTTCGGCATCGAGTGGGACGACCTGGCACCGGGCGATCCCGGCGACACACCCATCTTGCCCGCCGCTTACGACTGGACCGCTTACGACGCTCAGATGACGCTCGCCGCCAGCCTGGGCTACGAAATCATGATCACCATGGGGCACAACCCGCTCTGGGCAGCTTCCTTCCGCCGTGGACCAGTGGACTGCCAACCACTCTCGATGTTCACGGATTATGTCTCCGCCGTGGTCACCCGCTACAGCGCATCCCCCTACAATGTTAAATACTGGGCTCTGTACAATGAGCCCGATGTGGTTGGTTTCACCAGGAGTGGCTACACTGATTGCAGCGGTGACAGCTGGGCGTATGCCTTTGGCGACGACGATGTCTATCACAACAGCCTCAACGGCCCAGAACACTATGCCGCCCACCTGCAAGCAGCCTACAACACCATCAAAGCCATCGATGCAGACGCCGTGGTGATGAACGGCGGTGTTGCCTACGATAGCTTCGAATCCGAGGGAGGCTATTTCAACGAGGATTTCCTCGATCAGATATTCACTGCCGGCGCAGGGGCGTACATGGACGCCATGAACTTCCATTATTACCCTGACTCCGATTTCTGGTGGGAACCTCTGACAGGGCTCCCGGGCGTGATGGCGAAAACCCAGGCCGTAAAGGACGTTATGGTAAGCCACGGTCTTAACAAACCCCTCGTATGTTCGGAACTCGGACAGAGCAGCGGGTTTGGCGGTGTGGATACGCGCACACAAGACACGCAAGCCATCGCCCTCGTCGAGCAGTTTACACGCTCCGCCGCCGCTGGAACCATCATTGGCATTTGGTACAACATGAACGACTATAACGGCGATCCCTTCTTCGGCGAGCATGGTTTGCTCGATTACCCATCCTTCAGTGCAAAACTCTCACTGGATGCCTACGAAACGCTGGCAACCATGTGGCCTGGCTTTGAATTCACGCGAGTGCTTGCAAGCACCGAACTGGGTGCAACCAACCTCGAGGGCTACCTGTTCTGGGATCAATTGGGGAGTGAGGCACTCTACATATTATGGTCCGCTGACGGTTCTTCCCAGACGATTACGCTCCCTTCAGGTGTTACTTCCGTCGTGGATAAGTTTAACGATCCGGTAACATACGGTGCCACGCTCGGTATTGACGAGCAGCCGGTCTTGATCTCCCAGGATGTCACCTTCCAATACCTGTATCTACCGCTGATATCGCGATAACCCAAGCGATAGTACAATTCCCCTGTGAGAGCACTGTCGATCAAACTCATCGCCATCTTGCTCCTCGCAGGGGCTTTACGCGTCCTTGCAGTCATTGTAGTCCAAGAAGCCCACGTTTCCTGGCAGTATGAGTTTGAAGAGATCGCCTACAACCTCGCCGAACGAGGCGAGTACGCCTATTCCTTCTATGGGCTTAGCGAAAGCCGTCCAACCTCTTTCCAACCACCGATCTACCCTCTCTTCCTTGCTGCGCTGCTCAAACTCTCCCGGGGAAGCTTAGGGGCACTGGCGCCTACCCAGATCCTGCTCTCGCTTCTATCGATCTGGGCGCTTTATCGGTTAACGATGGCCGCAGGTGGATCGGAGGGGCAAGCTCTGCTGGCGGCGCTGATGATGGCAGTCTACCCGCCGCTCATCCTGTACACCGTGATCCCCGGTCCAGTCATATTCGAGACGCTCTTCCTCATCGCTGGCGCATGGTTCACACTTCGCGCACGCCAATCGTCTTCAGCCGGCTGGTCGCTGGCTGCTGGCGCTGGTATCGCGCTTGCCGGGCTCACACGCTCCACCTGGCTGCTGACGATCCCGATCGCCATGCTGTGGATTTTTTGGCAGAGAGAGCGGTCAGGTTGGCGGCGGCTGCAGTCACCGCTGCTGTTGGGTTTCGCTGCAATCATGGTCCTCTTGCCCTGGGCCCGCCATAATGCACAGTTGCACAACGCCTGGTTTGTTACCGGTACAAACGGCGGCCTGAACTTCTGGATCGGCAACAATCCCCAGGCGACCGGCGAATACACCTTTCCCACACAAGTCGATCGGGAGCTGGTAATGCAAACCGCCAATTGGGAAGAGCGGGTACGCGATCGCTTCTTCTACGAGCAGGGGATGGACTACATCCGCTCTCAACCCGTCCCAGCTTTCAAACTCTCTTTAAAGAAGCTTGCCTACTTCGTCTTCTTCCGCCCCTCGATCGGCAGCAACTACCAGAGCGTCGAACTGGAGGTCGGAATCGCCCAAAAGGTGTTTATCGCTGCATGGTTGCTGCTCCTTCCGTTAGGGTTGGCTGGGCTATGGATATGCCGTCATCGCTGGCCTGAGCATCTGCTGCTGGTCGGGATCATCTTGAGCCAGGGTATCGTGACCATGCTCTACTTCGCTGGCACACGCTTCCGCACCCCGTTGGAACCCTTCTTCATGCTTTGGGGAGCCGGATTTCTAGTCTGGATCGTGGCGAAGTTGGCCCGTAGAGGGGAAAGTAAACATGCTGCGTAAACCTCTCTTCTGGTTGCTTGCCTTGGCGTTTCTCCATGGCGCCTGGTACGCGATCATCGTCCACCCATGGCAGGCTCCCGACGAATACCTGCACTATGAGTACACCCGCCTTATCGATGCTGAGCGCACGCTTGATTTATGGGCGGAACACCGCAGCTCGGAGATCCAGAGGCCGGTCGCCGATAGCATGTGGACTTTTCAGCACTACCGCTATCGTCTCATCCCCACCCCCCCCGAAGCGGAGTTCCGGACCTATCGCACACCATTGGGCAGCACAAACTTCACCCCCCAACCGCCGTTGTACTATCTGCTCTCCCTTCCAATTTATTGGCTGATGCGAACACGACCCGTTCTGGACCAGCTGTACATCCTGCGGTTCTTTTCTGTACTGTTGCTCTGCCTGACGGCATGGCTCACGTACAGGCTCGCAAAGCTGATCTTCTCCACCGAGAAAGATAGCTGGTTCGCCTTTTTCCCGGCCGCATTCGCTGCCCTCCTGCCACAGTACACGTTCATCAGCGCTTCGTATAACAATGACAACCTCGCTCCGCCACTCATCGCCGCGTCGCTTTATGCCCTCATCAAAGGGTACAAGGAAGAATCCAAACCGGGATGGCTTCTCCTTGCGACCGTTTTCGGCCTCCTTGCCGTGACGACGAAAAGGACCTCTGTGGCGATCCTGCCCATCCTGGGATTGTCGCTCATTTTCTACGCGCTGCGCTGGCTGCGGTCAGGAAAGAAGTGGGTAAAGATCGTCGCCGCAGTTATCCTGATCGGTGCACTTCTCTTATTCGTCGCGATTATCCTGTTTCTCCTTCGCCCCCAGGTCCTCCCACAGGATTTGGCTCGCCACCTGCGCCTGAGCCCGGATGCTCTTGTGAGACTCGCCTCATTTTTCGACAATCCCGCCTTACTCGCGGGACACCCCTGGGGCCATTTTGCGAACCAGACCATCGAGAGCTTTTGGGGATTTTTCGGTTGGAATACTTTACACGTTCCACCGATATGGGTATCACTCTTGAAGGGCACCACGATCGTTCTCCTGGCTGGCATATTGGTGGGAGCCGTGCGGAACATCATCCGGGAAAAAACCGAGCGGCAGCCGCACCTCCTGTTCAGCATCCTGATCTTGAGCGCCGGACTTATATTCAGCCTGATAACCATGGCAGCTCAAAACCTTGTTGCGCCGGCTCACTACGCTCCTCAGGGCCGGTATCTCTTTCCGTTCATATCCGGTATCGCCGTCTTGGCCGCCTGGTCATGGAGGTCATTCTGGCCCGAGTCCGTTCAGCACAAGGCTCTCTTCGGAGGTTGGGTCTTCCTGGCGATATTTGACCTCGTGTGCTGGGGGTTTGTCATCATCCCGGCCTGGTACACATAGCCATGATGAAATGTGGATTCCCCACTATCATCCCTCTGGTCACATATCTGGCCGTTGTGATCCTCGTTTTCGGATTTCTTCTATGGACCCCTCTTCAAATCGTACAGCCTGTCTCAGACGGCAGAGTCATTCCCCTTTCCGCAGAGGATCCCATCGGGCAAACCCTGCTCGCCCACTTCCCGGGGTTGTTCCGGATATCCATCCCGGCAGCGGGGATCGCGGAGGATGATCTCGGGGAGATCCAATTCCAGCTCACCAAATTAGAGTCGGGCGGGGAGATCACATTAGTTCAGCATGATGAAATCACTGTCTCCAGGGCAAACAACTGGGTTCACTTCCAATTTCCGCCACAGGATAATGAAGCCGGCACACAATATACCTTCTATCTGAAGCGTACGGGTGGGACTGCAATCCATCTTCCTGCGCATGCAGAGGACATGTACCCGGAAGGGAATTTGTTGATAGGAGATGGGGATCTGGTTTTTCAAGCCGCATTTGACCCCCCTTGGGACGCGAGGATCAATCAGCTTCTCGTGCGGTTAAGCGCGAACAAGCCTGGGCTCCCCGGCAGCCAACTCCTGTATCCATTGGTGCTGGCTCTAATGATCGCCAGCTTCGTCGGACTATCCTGGATGTTAATGTTTCCCTTGCTTCAACCCGACAGGAAACAAACTCACTCAACGATGGATAATCGAGACGAAGAACGTGTACAATCCTGACAGTCAGACTGTGCAGGAGGATGGAGAAGGATTGCCCACATACCATTCGACCGAGACGAATCACATTCAAAACGAAAAACATACCTCTTTACTCCAGTGGATGAAGGAATTTGGGGTCTTTCTTCTATTGATCGTGATCGCCATCCTGCGGGGATTTTCATACGCCAACCTGCTCCCGCCCTGGGCGATCATCGACGAGGAGCAGCACCTGCACTACATCCAGGTGTTGAGCGAAGAAGGTCACCGCCCAGATCCCAGCGAGGATTACCTCTCCAGCGAAATCATCACCAGCTTGTTCGAAACCCAGCGATGGGATACATTCGGATTCACTACGCCGCCATCTCAGGATCCCCGTGATATGGGCTTGGAAGGCTATAGTTATGAGGGCTATCAACCCCCGCTGTATTACCTGATCATGCTCCCCGTATACCGCCTGATAGGGAGCGCTATCCTCCAGTCGCTGTTCAATCTTCGCTGGGCCACGGTGGTTCTCTCCACGTTGACGGTCGTATTCACGTATCTACTCGCAGCGAAAGTTACTGGATCCAAGAGGCTTGGGCTCTTAGCCACGCTCGTATTGCTCACCATCCCAGAGCGAACGGTTGCCGTCAGTCGGGTTAATAATGATGGTCTCTTAGAGCTTTTCGCCGTTCTTTATCTTTGGCTCGCCGTTCGATCGATCATGGAAGAACCAAGTGACTGGCGTTCTGTCCTCCTCGGACTCCTTCTCGGGCTTGGCGTCATGAGTAAAATGACGATGACGCTGCTTGTGTTCACACTGCCCTTCGTCTTCTGGCCTAGTCGCAAAACGTATTCTGTGCGTCGCGGCCTGATCCTCAGTTTAGGGAGCGCTGCGGTGCTCATCATCCCATTGATCATTTACAACACAGGGAAATATGGCGACCCAACAGGTTTCGCCAGCGTCTCACCGCTGCTCCTCTTCCCGGCACCTGCAATTTCTCTAGTGAACCTGCTTGAAAGTCTCGTGGATCTTTTCTCGCACTTCTGGGTGATCTTCTGGCAGGCTGCACAGGCAGCTATCCACCCGAGCTTTACAGCATTGTATGGAATGCTCTTTCTGCTTTGGAGCGTAAGTCTCATTGGCCTGACCAGGGAACTGCGCGATCGAGGTGGAAACGAGGAGAGTCATCGTCGCGTGATCGCACTGTGGATGCTGATCACGGCTGTATTGATCTACACCCTTTTTACACTATTCAGCTACTGGCGTGGTCTAGTCCCGATACTCCAGGGACGGTTTCTGCTACCTGTCACATCGGCGATCGCTATACTGCTCGTCCTTGGATTGCGTCGTGCCCCATTTCCTGCTTTCACCATACCTGCACTCATTTTTGGGCTTCTACTATTGGACGCTTTTTCATTGTTCGGCCATCTTCTCCCACAGTACTACCCTGTGGATGTGATCCCACAACTAGACCAGATTCCGCGCCCCCCTTGGTTCACCACCATGATTTTGTTAATTCAGCGAGCAGGTTCCTTCAAGCCAGCTCTCGTTTCGCAAACACTCCATGCTACAATTGCTGGCTACATCCTGGCTCAGTCGCTCATAATTGGGCTTGCGATATATTCGGTTCGGAACTGGCTCCGCCGTGGCACAGTTTAAATCCACCAATTCTCGTATGAATGTATCCTTACACACTCATTATCAGGGAACGGTAATTCCGCAATATGCTGCTCATACTTAAGACCATACTTATCGCGGCAGCGCTATTTTTCCTGCCTGGCAATACACTAATCGTGCTGCTCAAGCCCCACATTAAATTTGATCCCGTCGAACGATTCTCCCTTGCGCTTGGGCTCTCCCTGGCGATCATCCCGCTTTCGCTTTACGTCATGAGCCTCTTGGGTCTGCAGCAAACGACAACGACACTCTGGATTCTTTTACTCATCTGTGGACTAATCACAATCCGGGATGTTTGGCGCACTCGAAATGAGGGCGGTTCCGCTTCGGCAATGAACTATCGCACAACCATTATCGCATTTGCACTCATCTTTCTGGGCGCGCTCGTCGCCCGCCTCCTGGGTGTATCCGGCATCGACTTTCCACTCTGGACAGATTCCTACCACCACACGCTCTTCACTCAGATCATCGTCGACACGGGGCAGGTGCCTACATCCTATGAACCGTATGCACCAATCTTCAACTTCACCTACCATTTCGGATTCCATGCCCTGACGGCCTGGTTTCACCTGCTGACCGGCATCCCGGTACCCCGCTCCGTGGTCCTGGTGGGTCAGATCGTGAATGCCTTGGTCGTGCCCACGACCTACCTGCTGGCAAAACGCTTATGGGGGAAAACATCGATTGCGCTCCTCTCAGCGCTGCTTCTGGGTCTACTATCGCACATGCCGGCCCAATTCGTAAACTGGGGAAGATACACTCAATTGACAGGACAGATGCTCATGCCTGTCGTTCTAACGCTTTATCTCATCCTGCTTGAATCAAAGAAGCGATCGTTGCCGCTCATCATTTTGACTGCGTTGAGCGCAGCTGCGCTTTTTCTTACCCACAACCGGATCACACTTTTCGTAGTCGTCTTTGGAGCTTTGTTCTTAATCCGAAGTATCTGGGAAGAGCGAAAAAAAACGGATCACGTGAAATCACTTGTAATCACCACAATGCTTGTGACCCTTATCGCGATCCTGGTTGATTTACCCTGGTTGATCAACTTCGCAGATGGATTTGGCAAGCAGGTGGCCGGAATGCTCGTGAATGGCTACGATGCTGCCGTACACGGTGCGTATTTCTCCTGGGACTGGCGGTCCCTACCAGAGTTTGGTGCCCACGTTTGGATTTTACTTCTGGCAGGCGCAGGAATCATCATTGGATGCATACAGCGCGATCATACTACGCTGATTCTAATTCTTGGTACTCTAATCTTGCTTGCGCTGTCGTCCACCAACACCATCGGCATCACCCCACTTTTCTCCACCCTGATCGTGATTATATGGATCTATCTTCCGCTTGGGCTCCTGAGCGCGTATTCCTTGGAGTCAATCTATTCCTGGATCTCAGCGAGATGGGCTGCGACCAACCTCCCCAACCGATATCTCTTCCTACCATTGGCGCTGATCCTCCTCTTGGCCAGCACAGTGGGTTTGTTTTCAGTGAAAGATATTACTCTTCCCGAAAATGGATTCGTGCGCGATGAAGATATGCTCGCCATGACATGGATTCGCGAGAATACCAAACCAAATGTATTGTTTCACATCAGCACACGCTTCTGGACGCCCATCGTCGCGCATGGTCTCGACGCCGGATATTGGATCCCCTACCTCGCGGATCGTCAGACCACACTCCCCCCACAGAATTACGCCAGCGACGGCGACAAAGATTTTATGGCACTTGTCAATGAGCGCGCACGTGCCCTGAGTCAAGCCAAGGCAATAGAGAACCTTTATTCCGCCTTGATAGATTACGATGTGAATTATGTTTATATCGGTGAACGACCTGCTTATCTACAAGGGGAGCAATTCGCAGAGTTTCCCAGTCTATTCGACTTACGGTATCATCATGGAAATGTCTGGATTTTCGCTATTCGCGATTCCTCTGAGTAGTATTACCGATGATGGATGAACCTAAAGACACCCATCCTGACCTGTAGGATTCGACTCACGCCCAAATGACATTAACGACGGTCCTTTAATCAGCAACCATGTATTTGCAGGAGCCCAACTTGCAGGAAAGTTCAACTAAACCCAGAGTCTGTATCGTAACAACGTCCTTCCCGCGTTGGATGGAGGACGATCAAGGCACTTTTGTGCTCGAAGTAGCAAAAGCCCTTACGAATCAGGGGGCATTCGTGCGCGTCATTGGCCCCCATGCACCTGGAGCAAGTCGTCGCGAGGACATGTATGGGATTGATGTCATCCGCCCTCGGTATGCCTGGCCGGAAAGATTCGAAATCTTAAGAAGATATCGCGCCGGTTTGCCGGTCATTCTGAGGAAAACCAACGCATCCTGGCTGCTGCTTCCGCTATTCATTCTGAGCCAGTGGATCACGCTGTTGCGCTATTCCAGGGACTGTGATGTCATCCACGCCAACTGGACCCTATCCGCTTTTTCAGGCGTCCTGGTGAAGCTATTTCGAAAGATTCCCGTCGTCGTCACAGTCCAGGGAAGCGATATCTATGAAACGCTGCGTATTGGCTGGCTGCAATGGGTTACCCGCGCCGTTCTTATAAGGGTTGACCAGGTGATCGCTCTAAGCTCATCGCTTGCAGAGTTAGCCCGAGATATTGGTATCCCAGAAGAACGAATCCGAGTCATACCCAATGGCGTGGATGTGGAATATTTTATACCCCCCGAGGACGAAAAAGACCCCTTGATCTTGTTCGTGGGATCTATTATCGAGAGGAAAGGCGTCCATCACCTGATAAATGCTGCACCGAAAATTTTTCAGGAACTTCCTGACTACAAACTGATCCTTATCGGTGATGGTCCAATAGAAGAGCAACTGAAGATTCGCTCTGAAGAAATGGGACTCCAAGAACATATCCGCTTTCTCGGAGTCAAGAGCCCCTCAGATGTCCGCCATTGGATGCAGAAATCGAAACTCTTCGTCCTTCCCTCCCTCGAAGAAGGCTTAGGGGTTGTGCTTCTTGAGGCGTTGGCATGCGCGACACCGTGTGTGGGAAGTGACGTGGGTGGGATCCCAGATGTGATCAACCCCGATGTTGGGCGCCTTGTTCCACCGGGAGAGCCAGATCAGCTAGCCGATGCGATAACCGGAATCTTACGAGATCCTGGTCTATGGAAAGCTTTACACCAACGATCGCGTGACTATATCGTGAATAATTTCAGCTGGCATAAGATCTCAATTGAGTTGCTTGCGCTCTATCAAGATCTGGGGAGAATTAACGCGGATTAGGTTCCCCAAAAATCAACGCTTCGGTCGAACGTGTCAGAGCACGACCACACCGTTTCCAGAGACTAAACGCAAGAATTACATCAAGTTGCAGCGAGCAAGTGAAGTTCACCCATGCCCAAAGATTTCTCTCTACTTAAATCCAATCGCCAGAAGATCGAGCTCGATTTAGCTCGATCTTCGAAATGGTGGCTATACTCGCCCGAAATGTACTCCCAGCGTCGTCGCACAATTCCTATGATCGAAGAATATGCATTCGGGAGGGTTATTGATCTCGGATGTGGTCGAATGGCTCTCCAACCCGTAATTCACTCCCTCAATCTTGAGTATGATGGCCTAGACTTGAAACCCTCCTCTAGCGAAGTGACATTCAAAGCCGACATTCAAGAGATGTCCACCATACCTGACGGATCGTATGAAACCGCTCTTTGTCTCCAGGTGCTAGAGCATGTCCCTGATCCACAAACAGCCGCTCACGAGATCTTTCGAATCCTGAGGCCAGGTGGGATTGCCATCATCACGGTACCCCATTTGAGTCGGATTCATGATGAACCGAATGATTTCCAGAGATTCACTGAATACGGCATCCGTGTTCTACTGGAAAATGCCGGATTCCGAATGGAAGAAATCCGCATCCGAGCAGGTCTGTTTTCGTTTCTCGGCCACCAGATTTCTAGTGTGATCATTCCATTAGTGTGGAATGTCCCTTTGTTGCGTGAGCTGGTTTTCGGTATCAACAGCGTCATATTCTCACGCGGATGCTACTATCTCGATCAGCTGATGCCTTCCCTCATGCACTATTTTCCTCTCGGCTATACCGTTCGCGTGGTAAAACCCTAGAAAATGTCGAAAAGTGCCCACACTTCTAATCAATCAACTGAGCAGAACGATCGTGGTTATCAGCATGGTTTCTACGATACATGCGCTCGCGTGAGGGATCGCGCATCCCGGCTCGAGATCGCCCGCAAGATTGATTTCATTCTGGATGAAATCATGTGTTCCGATACAGGCGGCATGAATTGCCTAGATATCGGTTGCTCATCGGGGCTCGTGACAGCAGCCATTGCCCCTCGTTTCGCCCACACCATCGGATTGGACATCGATCAACGCGCACTCTGGGACCGCGATGACTCGGAAAGAGAGCCCGCCGATTTTATTGAAGGGGATGCGATGCGGCTACCATTTCAAGCGTCCACGTTCGACATAATCCTTTGCTTGCAGGTTTACGAGCACGTGCCCGATGACAAAATATTGGCGGCAGAGATTTTTCGGGTCTTAAAACCGGATGGGACCGTCTTGTTCAGCGGCCCTAACTTATTATTTCCCATTGAGCCGCACTATCACTTACCCTTTCTCCAGTGGCTTCCACAGGCATGGGCAGATTTCTACTTGCGCGCGACGGGCAAGGGACATTCATATTATGAAAAATCACGCAGCTACTGGGGTTTGCGGCGCATTCTCGGTAATTTCACTATCCATGATATCAGCCCGGATATCTTTCTCTACAGGTTGCTCCAGCATCGATCCTATGGTTGGCCCGATAATCTCGAACGGATCACAAAGTGGCTGTTGAAGGCAGCCACCCCACTGATACCTAATTTCAATTGGATATTGCGGAAAGGTCCGCAGGACACAGCCGAAGGCGCTTGATAGCCGCATGGACTTATTCACCACGGAGTAATTATAATGGACTATCTATTCGTTCCAAACCCAAGGATTTGGTGCGCGCGAACCCCCATCTCACCCATCGGCAAAATGTGAAATTTAAATGGAAGTTAACTACAACCGGCTCGGACAAAGCCCCCGGTTTCTGATGGTTGGTATCGAGAATGCTATCTGTACATAGAAGAACAATATACCGAATAGGGCTCGCACTTGGCATAGGATTATTCCTTTACCAAGCCTACTCCGGCTATCATGCATTCAGTCAACTGAAGACATCTCCCGAATTAATTAACACACTCTTGACTACCGTAGTCATCGCAATAGGTGCGTTTGTTCTTCCTACAATAACTTGGGGTGTGTTAATGCGCTCGGAGGGTACATCTCTTCTCTGGATTGAGATCCTACGGGGATATCCGCTGTCTTTCATCCCCAGGTACATCCCGGGCAGCATATGGGGATATCTCAGTCGTAGTGAGTGGCTTTTCGAACAAGCCAAAATGCCGTATGTGAAGTCAATGATGGTTTCATTCCTTGAAATATGGGTCGTATTGGTATCCGGAACCACGGTAATACTCTTGCATCTAGTGCCGATTGCCCGCACATCGAATTTTCTTGTGCAAGGCGCAATTACATTCGCATTCATACTGGCTTCATGGTTATTTCTGCGACTCATCACTCAGATACCCTTTATCCGCACACTAGTAACGCGAATATCGAGTGTCGATCACCTTCCCAAACCTGGCTTCGGCCTTTACCTACTCGCGGTGGTCATGTATGGGATCATGTGGTTTCTCTATGGCTTTGTGCTCAGCGGAGTCCTTGCCATTATGGGTTCTCAAAGATTCTCGTATGTTCCCGGCACAAGCGCCAATTTTGCCATATCGTGGATGGCCGGGTTCCTCGCAATCGTTATCCCTTCCGGACTCGGTGTAAGGGAACTGGCGCTGGCTTCACTGCTCTCGAACTTCCCAAAGCTAAGCGGAGCTCAAATCGGTGCATCCGTTGTAATCATGAGATTCTTCGTGATATTAGGAGAATTATTCTGGCTAGGAATCAGCCAATCGATTGCATTCTTTTCTCACCGCTGGGTCAGATCATCCTCAAAAGGGATCAAGACTGCTCAAACACCGATTGACGATGACCGAGCAATCTGATCATCAAAGAGAACAATATAATTCATCCCCGAGAATCATTGACAACGACCCATTCCTCAATTTATCAATCCTTGGTACCAAGTTGTCGGGCGCTGCACGAAATTAAGGGTTCTTTAAACTCAAATCGTACAAATGAGCAGAGGCGTTTATAGATTCAATTTCATCTGTCTTCGTACCGATCTCGTCAAATCTATCCAAAATAAATGCTCTTTCATCAACTAGGCACCAACTACAATTGTGAGAAAAAAGAACCCATACACGCTCTTTCCCTAACAGTTTATCTATATCCTGGATATACTTTTTAGGTTTCTGCCGTGAAGAAATACTAATAACATAATCACTCTCTTCAAGGTCGTACATAGGAGCATAATAATAAAATGCGTACTGAGCGCCATAATACACATAAATCGAATCTGTGTTTAATCGATTGTGTTCCAAATAAGACATCACAGGCTTGATATGTTCCCTCATATTTGGGGTTTTGAGATTTTGGAACGCTGTTTCCATTGGTTTGTACATAATTAATGCTCCAATAATAACGCAGACACCAATCGCTATTGATGTATTGTATTTCCTTACTAGCAGATACAGTCGTTCTAGACCCTCTGCAAGTAAAAGAAGCACCATTGGGACAATAAACAATAATAAGCGGTCTTGAAAAGGATATTTCTCAAAGCCTGAAGCAAGCAACGTAGTAAAAAATGGCATTGTTAATAAAAGAGCCGACGGCCAATTCTCAATAAAGAGCGATGAGCAACCCAATACCGTTAGAATCGCTATGATTGCCATATTACTACCTAATCCAACCGGATTTATAAGCATTGTAGAGAAAGTCTTTATGAACCACTCTATGTTGCTCCATGGAGGTATAGGCATAAAACTTGAACTCCAATAATTAATAAGAGCTTCATTTGAAGCTAAGGAACGCAATGAAATAAAATAGAGAGTGATAAAATTTATTAACCAAAAAAGTAATATAATTCCAACCCATAGTAGCCTCTGCCTGTCTTTTCTAAAAAACATATCTACAGTTAGGCTAAACCCAATACCCATTATGACTAATAATGCCGGATGTGACATATATATTGATAATGCACCGACTAATCCAAGTACAAAGAAGTGTTTAAAAGTCGAGTCTGCGCTAATACATCTGTGGGCTAGGAATAGCAGAAGCAACGAAGCAAATACATCACTAGAATACTGTTTAGCTTCAGAGGCATAATAAATAAGAGGCACAGAAATAACGAACAATCCTGTTGCTATCAAGCTACCTCTTGATCCAATATATTTCTTGGCCACATTGTGCATTATGAATATCGCAGCGATCCCCGCGATAAATGGGAATAACCGCAATATGTAATCTTTGTTCCCCAAGTTTTGAATAATTAACTTCTGTAATAATAGAAAGCCAATAGGTGCACCTTGGTTGTAATCTAACGGTTGTGTTAATTCAACAAATGAGCGATTAACTATGTTTAAAGCAAGCATTGCTTCGTCAAGCCAGAGAGAGCGGGCAACTATATATTGCCTTGTTCTTAAGAATAAACCGGCTGCAATCAGTAAACACCCCATGATCGAAGGTAAAGAGAGATTTCGAGTGTGCCGCTTGAACATCATAAATTTCCTTTTCAAAGGCATTTTGTCCCTGGCCAACGCCTTTGAGCCGAGCATAGGGAGATTTCTCCTGTTCTTGATTTTCAACCAGCCCTCTTGGCAATCAAAACAGGCAATTCGCTACGCATACCCGGTCTGCTCATGCGAATAGTGAGGCGGCGGAAGAATCTAAATTTACACGGTTTTCCGAATTTCTCACAATTACAGACATATAATTAATCTTGGATTAAACTACGAAGTGCAACAACGGATGAATGATTAAAGAATACTTGATTTGGTGATTTGAATACAAGGCATTTTCTAGGTCGGTTGTTAAGTCGCTCCATGACGAATTCAATTTCAATCTCGGTGATCGTAGCGAAGCTGGACTTCTTCGGAAAGTACTGTCGAACGAGACCATTCATGTTTTCATTCGAACCTCGCTCCCAGGGAGAATAGGGATGAGCAATGTAGGCATATCAATATTCAGTTCTTTCGCGATACGCCCATGGTCAGCAAACTCCTGGCCATTATCCGCCGTGATCGTAGGGGTTCGGACCGGCAGCGAGTTCATGAGCTCGATAACAGCATCCGCCACATCTCGAGCGGTCTTGCGCTCGACCTTTTTAAGCAGCTCAAAACGAGACTCTCGCCCCATCAGGGAGACAATGGCATAACGATGTCCTTTTCCGATAATCGTATCCACTTCCCAATCACCCAGACGCTGTCGTGTATCCCCGATAGCTGGCCACTAGTCGATACTCATCCGGTTGAGCAAATCAGAACTACATAATCATGTGAGAGGATATCACGGTCTATCTATCTCCTTGCACTGTGTTACTGTCAGGTGTCCAGATTCATTTTTTTTATTGGATTTGAAGATACTCCAAAAGGCTTATTGTATAGATATCCCTTACCGAAGTATGCTAGGAGCTAGATCGTGGTATCCTGAGACGCCACCTATATTCCATTATTGGAGAAGATTATGAAACATGTTACGGAGAGACTTCCAAAGTCACGGGTTTTACGCGTATTGGTGTTTACATTATTGCTAACACTAACCTTCGTGCTTGTCGTAAGTGCAGCATCAACAACGAAGATTCTGAGTACCAACTTTACCCTCATCAATTTTGGTTCAGCATTGGCCAATGTCCATGCAGATTATTTCAAGGATAACGGTAGCGCATGGACTGCCGATGCGGGGAACACTGATTTCACCATTCCCGCAGATGGTGGACAGAAGATCATCCGACAATATTTCGATGGCACACTTACGGTCGGACAGGGATCGGCAGTCATCAGTTCCGACCAGCCATTGGGCTCGGTAGCTCAAATTCTCGCTCGTGGTCAAACACCCACAAGTGGTGCTTACACAGGTTTCTCGCAAACCAGCAGCACTTTTTACGTTCCTCTGGTGACGCGCAGGTTGTCAACTGCGAGCGGTCTGGCGAATAGCCAGATCATGATCCAAAACACCGGTGGGTCGAGCACGACCGTGGACGTAGAGTTTATTGGAACGACCACATGGACCAATACGGGCATCAGCATCCCCGCCAGCACGACATATTACTATGACCTCGATGGGGAAACTAACCTCTCTGAGAACTGGGCTGGTTCGGCTGTCGTCACAGCGAATGGCTCCGATCAAATCGTGGTTATATCAAATTTCTTCCTGGGTGCTGACACGATGCAGACCTTCAACGCTTTCAGAGCAGAAGATATCGGCACCTCCTGGCTGGTACCGCTGTTCACATCCCGGCTTTTAAATGGCCTGAGTAGCCCTATCGCTGTTCAGAATCTCAGCGGTGGCACATTGGCCATCGGTGACGTAGATGTTGATTGCATCAAAGATGGCGGCAGCCCGGGAACTGATTTCTCGATGAGCAACACATCAGCGATCCCTGATAATGGGGCTTATTATTTCAACCCGGTTACAGATATGACCATCCAGGCCTCGTGGTATGGCGCTTGCCGGATCACTTCGACTGGTGGAGTTGTAGCTTTCGTGCAGATGCGATATGTCCCTGGAACGAATGCGGCAGCGTATGAAGCCATCAAGGGTGACGGTACAGACCTAAATGCGTTCATCCCTCTCGTGGCGAAGCGAGGAGCAAATGGTTTCGCGACCGCAGTAACGATTCAAAACCTGAATGAATCCAGCACTGCGAGTGTTACTTTCACGTACATTCCATCACCGGATTATACGGGGAGCTCTAGCAACATCGTTGTGGGTCCTTACACGATCCCAGCCGGTGGTAGTTTGATCCATAACCATCGCCTCGCTGGTACAGGCAGTGGGACAGGGCAGCACAATCTACCAGACGAATGGTTTGGTTCATTAACGGTTACATCAAGCGACCAACCCATCCATGGTTTCGTCCAGCTCACGAACATCATCGAAGCGACTGGCGACACCTTCATGGCACACAACGCTTTTACACAACCGTAGATCTCTCCAGCATCGATCCGATAAAGCCCAGCCTGAATATCGGCTGGGCTTAATTTTTTACTTGCATCTGGTGCATTCCTACTGCATACTTACCATCATGAAACCCACTTCTCCTATACGCATTATTTACGCTGAAATCTTCCTCATCGCTATAATAAGTGCCTGCAGTGGTCAACCACCGACACAATCAATCAGTGTTGGACCTGAGCCACCGGGCTTGGTTCCACTGGAGCAAAGCATTGATTCCCTAAAACCCCCAGAAGATACGCTAGAAACTGATCCAGGCACTGCATCTATCAGTGGGTTGGTCTATTCCTATACTGTATATCGAGTACTTCCGAAAACTTTGTTTTACCTTACACCAGCGGTAGGTGAGAACGCCAATATTGTGCCTCCCTTACTCATCGGCCCTGAAGAGGACAACGGTGATATCAAGAGTGAAACGAATGAACTTGGCCAGATATATCTCAATGATATCCCACCAGGCAACTACTACATCGTTGTATGGGCTCCCCTTAATTGGTCCATTGTTGAATATTCGCCAACCGAACAGACACCTCGATTGATAGAACTCAAAGAGGGTGATCGACAAGCCCTGGGGATCCTTTATGTCTCCTGGCCGTAAGGTGAACTCAAATCAGTCCCAATAACAGGGGCACATTACTCTCGTTATTGATTGGTTGATATGGGAAGAAAAATCGTATAGATCGCTCTATAGCGCTGGCTATTCGAGAGGATCTCCCCTTCAAACTCCCCCCCAAAAAGGTAAATGTACTCACCCAAAGAGAGAACACCTTGTTTGATGGTCGGCGAAATCCCGCCGCCATCTGACATTCGCCACTGATTCAAACGGGTCAGATATTGCTGGATATACCCCTGTTGCTCTGGTCCACCGATGACGTAGATTACATCTGCGATTTCCGCGACTTCTATCGACGATTTTAGAATGGGCATGGCCTCCAGACTATGCCAGTGACCTACCCCTTCCGTATCAATGTTAGGATTGTATAGTTCAAGGTCGGTTAGGTATTGGTTACCATCGAAGCCGCCGAGTAGATAAATATGATCTCCTGAAATCGCCGCCCTGGCGTCTCCTTTGGGGCTTTTTAGAGATCCAATGCTTGCCCAGCTATCCTCCAACGGGTCATACTCATACACTTGATCGACAAACCGCTCACCGTTCCATCCTCCAAAAACAATGATTCGTCCCTCGTGCGCAACTGCCGAATATCTGCTGAGGGGTTCCGGAAGTGGAGATCGCTCTACCCATTCGTCTAAGCCCGGATCGAAGACTTCCAGTACATCCGTAACCTTGCCGTCCAATGACCGACCACCAGGTACGAAGATATTGCCTCCGATTAATACAGCCTGGATTTCATTCACCGCCGTCGGCTTGGGCGGCAGCGTCTCCCACATGTCGGTCACTGGATCGTAGCGCTCGACCACATCTGTCACCCCATCCTCGGTTTCACCGGCGATGGCGTAGATCATGCCATCATAGGCCGCCACCGCCAACCCCTTCCGCGCTGTCGGCATTGGTGCCAGCTCCTGCCAGCGACCGCGCTCTAGCTGCTCAAGATCCACGACATTCTCAGGAGGAGGCCTCTCCGGATTCACCAGTGCCCCTACCAAAAGCGCTACCATAGTCAAGACTAGCACACCGCCAGCGACCACCCAGCTGTGTTGCCACCAAGGGCGCGCCGGTGTGATGAACGTGCTCTCCAAACCCTCGATCAATCCGGCCTGGATGGCGTACAGCGTCGCCTCTGTCCGCGAGGCAACACCCAGCTTCTCGAAAATATTACGCAGATGGACTTTTACCGTATTGGCACTGATCCCCAGCTGCTGCGCGATCTGGCGGTTGCTCGCCCCGGTCGCGACCCGCTGCAGGATCTCGATTTCGCGTTCGGTCAGTTCAGGTTTGGATATCACCATCGGCATCTGAAGGAAATGCGGTTGCCCCAATTACGCGGATGCAAGAACGGATCCGATTGTAGCACTGCTGTTGGATCTACGCATATTAGGTATCATCCAGCAGGTAAAGCAGAAATTCCGCGAAGTCATCAGGGTGCCACGACCAGAGGCAGATAAACCCACCAACCTGCCTCCACCGCCCCCAGGTCCGAGGTGAAGCCAACCAGTCGCAGGCGGCCAAGGATGTCCTCCAATGGCGCGTGCACCGGGTCGGCCGCATCTATCGCGGCGCTGCCCTCCCCAAGCCACCCATAGCTCATCACCAAGCGCACAAACGCCTCGCGTATCAAACCCGACCCATCTGCAAATTCTCCCAAGCCTGGCATCCATCTCGGGAGCACGACTGCGCTTCCATCCGGCAGGAGCGGATTGACTATCAATGCATGCGCGTCATCTGTAGTGTTGATCAGTTCACCCGCATCATACGGCAGCGCCGCTCCCCCGTTCCAGTACAGGTTGCCGTCAAGCGCGAACGAGGCTGTCTCCCCGATGGGGGTATCCGAAAAATCGTTGGACCCCGCTGGTGTTGTAGCCCCCATCGTCCCCGTCGGATCGGACCAGATG
>Ga0114922_10001595_pt1 | contig 21534 bp, 15 predicted proteins | sample AartaG_FD_100975 | JGI IMG/M metagenome (GOLD analysis project Ga0114922, IMG submission 100975) | Deep subsurface microbial communities from Aarhus Bay to uncover new lineages of life (NeLLi) - Aarhus_00045 metaG | ecosystem: Environmental > Aquatic > Marine > Oceanic > Sediment | place...
CTGCAAGACAGAACCGCGACCGTGAGGGAGCGGAGATACGCCGGACGGTGTCCAGACGGGTAACCGCTTCCTAACGGGCGCGGTTCGGATAACCCGCAAGAACAGGTGTGACGCTACACTAGCCGGTCAATTGACAACCGAGGCGGCAGGTCTCGCTGCGCTCGTCCTGCCCTACCCGGCTGTAATCCTCTTGTAGGATCCGGCAATTCTCGTGTGGGAACGGCTTTCCAGCCGGTCAATCGCCGGTTTGCACGGTCAGTTCCACCTCGACGGTTGCGTTCAACGGCAGCCCGGCTACGCCCACCGCGCTGCGTGCGTGCCGACCCGCTTCGCCGAAAATCTCGAACAAAAGATCGCTGCCACCGTTGGCTACCTTCGGCTGTTCGGTGAAACCCGGGCTGCTGTTGACGAAGACACATACTCGAACCACTCGCCTGATGCGGTCGACACCGCCGCAGACCTGGGCCGCGGCTGCGACGGCGTTGAGCATCGCCACGCTGGCGCCCTGAGCGGCTGCCTCGACACTGACGTTGCCGGGCGCCTTGCCGCTGCAAACCAGTTCGCCTTCTCGAATCGGTAGTTGCCCGCTGGTGTAGACCACATTCCCGCAAAGGTTGGCGGGTACGTAGCTGCCGACCGGCGCCGCCACGTCCGGCAGCGAGATGCCCAACTGCGCGAGACGTTCACTGGGTTTCATGTCTTGGCCTCCTATGATGGTTTGTCATCGAGTTCGTTGATACCCGCGTCGAGGGTATCCGGGCCTTCGACGAGGGCCGCTTGATCCGCCCCCGCCACCGTGTAATCGTCCGCGATTTCATCAACCGGCGTTGAATCGAGCAGGATCAACACGATCTTGGCGAAGGGCGAATCCTGCACGGCACGGACACGCCTTTGCCGGATCAACTCCAACATTGCCAGGAACAGGCCGATCATCGTCGCCCTGGATCGGCCCTCGAAGACCGTGTCGAAGCCCGTCGAGCCGCCGGCACTTTCGAGCATCTCCAGAATGTCATCGACGTAGATGAGGATCGGAGTGTCGTCGAACTCCACCAGGTGGGCGGCGCCACGTTTGCCGGTTTGCTCCAGAAGCGTGTTGAACGCGTCGAGTAAGTCCCAGATTTCGATGTCGTCCAGCTCGATGTCGTCCGGTCCCGCTGACGGCAACACCGGCTCACGGCGGTGGCGCAAAGCCCGGATCTGCGCCGCCAGTTCCATCGACCGGGCGGCGTCCTTGAACTTTTTGTATTGGAGAAGCTGGCGGACCAACTCAAGACGCGGATCGATGAACTCATCAACCTCTTCCTCCGGCGGCGGCGTCGGCAGCAAAGCCCGCGACTTAACCTCCATGAGTGTCGCGGCCATGACGAGGAAGTCGCCGACCACCTCGGGATCGATCTGTTTGAGAAGGTCGACGTAGACGATGAATTGCGCAGTGATGCGGGCGATCGGAATATCATAGATATCGATCTCATCCCGCCGGATCAGGTAGAGCATTAGGTCCAGCGGGCCGTTATAAACATCGAGATCTACGCGGTACTCCTGCAAATCACAAGTCCTTGGCTTTGACGATGCCGCAGGCTTGGCGCACGTCTTCCATCACCTCGCGGGCGACGGCTCGTGCCCTGCCGGCGGCCGTGCGAAGCACGTCCTCCACGTAGTCTGGGTCGGCAGCGAGTTTCTCGCGCCGCTGCCTGGCGGGCCCAAAAACCCGCTCAAACACGTCCGCCAGAGCCTTCTTGGCCTCGCCGTATCCCAGCCCGCCGGCACGGTAGCGCTCGGCCATAGCCTCTGCCTCCTCGCGCGTTGCGAGAAGGCGGTACAGGGCGAAGACGTTGCACGCACCGGGATTTTTGGGGGCTTCCACCGGTGTGCTGTCGGTCTTGATGCTCATGATCCGCTTACGTGTGCTCTTGGGCGTGTCAAAAAGATCAATCGCGTTGTTGTAGCTTTTCGACATTTTCTGCCCGTCAACGCCAGGCACATAGGACGCTTCGTTGAGCTTTGGCTCGGGACGTTTGAGCACCTGGCAGTTGTAGGTCGTGTTGAAGTGGGTGGCCATGTCCTGCGTCATTTCGATGTGCTGGACCTGGTCCTCGCCCACCGGCACCAGATCACTGCGGTAGATGAGGATATCGGCCGCCATCAGAAGCGGATAGCAGAACAGCCCCATGCTGGGCGAGAGGCCTCGTGCGATCTTGTCTTTGTAGGAGGTTGCCCGCTCCAGCAGCCCCTTGCCGGTGACCGTCCCCAGAATCCAGGCCAACTCAGTCACCTCCGGCACGTCGGATTGTCGGAAAAGAGAGGCCTTCTGCGGGTCCAGTCCCAAGGCCAAATAGCCAAGGGCCACCTCGCGGGTCAGCTCGCGCAGGCGCTGCGGGTCCCGGACCGTGGTGAGTGAATGGTAGTTGGCGATGAAGTAGAAGCACTCATGCTCATTCTGAGCCTCGATGTGCTGCTTCATCGCCGCCAGGTAATTGCCCAGGTGCAATTCTCCACTGGGCTGAACACCGGAAAGCACACGCATCGTCATCAATCCTCACTGCCTGCACCAGGCAGGCGGATGCCAAGAATGCGGGATAAGCGGTGATTGTCAAGCGGCGGCCTTGGGTTTCACGGACACCCGTCTGCCACAGGCAGGGCGGCGTCAAGAGGCCGAGGCAGCCCGGCGTGCGGCCTCCACCCGGCGGCGTTTGTCTTCGGAGTTGACACCGACGTTTTCTGTAAACGGCAGGCCCAGCAGATGGCGCGCCGCCCGGTAGTACATCGGAAGGACGTAACGCAGGGGGTGATACCCGGTGACGAGTGTTGCCTCTGCCAGCGAGCGTAAGAACTGAGCCGGGGTGTTGAAGTCGGTCATCTCCTGATAACACGGGCCGATGCTGCACGGCAGGTGCGTGTCGCTGCCCACGAACTTGACCAGGCCGTGGCGGTCCGCGAACCTGAAAGCCAGATGGTCCGGGCGAGACGTGAAGCTCTGCCCATTGTTGATTTCCACCGCGTCAATGAGGTCGAGAATCTGACCGGCGACACCTCGCAGGCCGCAGCCGAATACGCGGGCGTACATGTGCGGCACCAGCACCAGCCCGCCTTGTTCTTTTATCGCCAGGGCGGCGTCACGCGCCGTCATGCCGGGGCGGATGTGTTCCTCCAGAAACAGCCCGATAAGGTGACCATCGCGCGTGGAGACCTCCTCACCGACGATCACCTTGACGCCCGCCGCGTGGCGCATGCGTTTTGCCCCTTCGATGGTGTCGTGATCGGTCACAGCCAGGCATCCGACGCCGTTTGCGGTTGCGTAGTGGGCCAGATGGTCGAGTGAGATATCGCTATCCGCCGAGTAGTCGGTGTGAATGTGGATGATGGTCTTGATCGTCATGCCTCTTTCCCGGTCGGGTGTATTTCTCGTCCCCCGTGACGGCATCCGATAAAACCGGCGGGTGGTCGGCTCTACGGAAACCGGCCGCAACGACAACGCCGACGCGACCGGTTAAGTTTGCATAACGAACGGCCACACCGCAAGCGCGGCTTACGGACGCACCACCGGCTACGGACAGTTTACCTCCCTCGGCGGCCTGCAATCGCCGGGGGTTATCAGGCTGATTGTGGTCTGGCCGTGGTAGCAGCACCGGCGGAGCCTCGCTTTCTTACCTCTGACCTTGCCGCGCCGACTACAGGAGGCGCCGAACTTTCTGATGTCTTCGCAGGGCGGAGCGTCAAGGATGATCTTGAACACCTCGCCGCCCAGGTCTCAGATGGTGTATGAGAAGTCTTATCCGAGCCGCGCCCGTAAGGAAGCGGTGCGGTGTCCTCCGCGGGAAACCGCTCCCTAACGGTCGCGGCTCGGTTTCTCGTCCCGCTTCTCATACACCCTCTCAGATATGCAGTTCGTCGTCCCTGCAATAGATTCTTATAGAGGTCCTGTCAGCTATTGGCCACCGCCTCCCCGGAAAGCTGCTCCCGAGGGAAGACGCCGGACAAAGTTTACCCCACTATTCGAAATCCGGCTTGGATCTGGTATCATATCCCTGGGGATGGAAAACGGTTTTTGGAGTTTGGACACGGCTTTGTGAGCGATTCGGCCCAACAGGAGGTGTTAAAAATGACAGATGCACTGCGGTTTGTGGTGGTTGCGGCGGCGTTTGCCGGCAGCGTACCGGCGTGGGCATATCCAGAGGTGCTCGATCAGGCGCAGACGGAGTTAGACGTGGTGTTTGTTGTCAATCGGGAGAACCGGATATGGCAGCAGGAGATCACGGTAGGGCTGGCCGGGCAACTGGTGCGGATCGAGTTCTGGCGGGAAAAGTTTGAGCCCGGGGTGCTGAAGGTGTTCGTCAATCGCGGCTCACCGTGGCACCCGGAGAACGGGCCGTTCGACTTCGCCGGCTTTGTGGACGGGAGTGAGACCGGCTGGGTGTCGGTGGACGTCTCGTCGGCCAATCTGGACTTCGAGGTGGGGCAGACCTTCACCATCATCCTGGCCTTGAACATCGCCCCGGTGGAGGTTCGCGGCGGCGGCGACCCCGGGCCCTACCCGCGCGGCGAGCTGTGGGCGGAGGGGCATATTCACGGCAAGCCGGGGCAGTACGACTTGGCCTTTAGGACTTACGTCGAGCCGTCCGGCGGCCCATGCACCGGGCGGGAGAAACTCAAGGCCGGATGCAAGCCGGCACGCGTCTTGAACACCGTCAAGGCCAAGCTCAAACGCGCCGAGCCCGGGGCCCGGCTCACCTTCCGCCTGGACGGCGACCCGCAGTCGGATCGGATCGGTGTGCCCAACGGTAAGGGCAAGGCCAAGGTGAAGTTCAAAAAGGTCTCCAGCGGCCGGCACACGGTTGAGCTGCTCGATTGCGGCGTCGAAAAGAGCATCGAGTGCCCATAAGGGAAGCACTCGAACCAGATTCGGAAAGAGCCGGCACGCTGATTCTCCAACACGAAGGAGGAACGCGGATGATGACGATCGTATCGGTTCTTACCGGTGTCGCGGTGGGCGCTGCGGGGCTGTCTTCCTCTGGGGCGGCGATTCGTGAATAGCCCCGGCGCACGGGCGCCGAGCGGCTGGCTTACGGCTGGCGCCGCCTGGGAGATTATGTGATGAGTCTGAACACGACTACAGCCCGCCACGCCGATGCGCCCTTGCAGATACAACATTCTCCAGCATGCCCGGCGACACGCGTGGCGGTGGGCGTCAGATAAGTGAGTTGAACGCACGGCGCTGATAAGTGCCATACGCCCACACATCCCCCACACTCCACACACTCTGGCAGGCTCAAACTCCCGAGAAATTTCTCAGACCGTTGTTTTTCGCTGGACAAAATCCGCACCGCGGCCACTAGTATTGTGATGGCCATCACCGAGTCTGGAGGTTCTGACGTGGCTGCCAAAGACGGAACACTGGTCCTGGGCGTGCGAAACGGTGATCGGTCGGCGTTTGCTGAACTGTACGACCGCCGTGCACGCCTTATCAGAGCAATCTGCTACGACGAGTCGCGCAACCTTCAGACCGCGGCGGATCTGACTCAGGAGGTCTTTATGCGGGCCTATAAGAACCTGGGTCGTTTGCATGATCCGGATCGTTTCGCCGCCTGGCTCGTTGGGATCGCTCGTGGGGTTTGTCGCGAGTGGCGTCGCAAGCGGCACCGCGAGGAGCACGGGCTGGCCGGGTTCGCTGAACAGCAGAAAACGGCAGGTCCGTGTGCGGACCCGCCGGAGCAAAGGCTCGTGGAGCTCCGTGACGAGATTGCTTCTTTGATGAAAGACAACGGGAAATCCGTTGGGTCGTTGACTTGGAAAGAACGTTTGGCCCTGCACGTGTACTACCTGCAGGAGCGAGATGTGGAAGAGGCCCGCAGCGTGCTGGGCCTGTCGAGATCAGGTTTTTATCGCGTTTTGTCGTCTGCGTGTCAGCGCCTGCGACGCGTGCCGAACAGGCGGGAGGTGCACCAATGAAGTGCCCGAGCGCAAAAGAGTGGGACTTGTTCGCCATGGAAGTGCTCGAAGGGGATGAAGCTAAGTCCATGTTGGCCCACGCTCGCATCTGCCCTGCCTGCCGGGCGCAGTATTCAGACGCCCGTCGAGCTCATATCGACCGGGTGCGCATGTATGAGGCGTTCGATCGCGACCACGACGAACTGCGCGAACAACTGATGGCGGCCTTGCCTGACGGACTGCCGCGGCGCACGGGCGCCGAGCGGCTGGCTTACGGCTGGGGCCGCCTGGGAGATTATGTAATGAGTCTGAACACAACTACAGCCCGCCGCGCCGCTGCCGTCCTGGCGCCGGCTGCGTGCATCGTGATTGTCGTCGCGCTCTTTTCGTCCTCAGGTCAGAAAAGCGCGTTCGCCGCAGCGATCGAGCATTTGAAGCAGGCCGGGACGATCGTCTGCCGCGTAACGACAACGATAGGGGTAAAGATGCAGCTCGACCCGGAGGCCGGATCTTCGATTGATCCAGCCAAGCTGGCCGAGTTTGACAAGCGGTCCAAACAGGAACTGATCCGAAACGAAAAGCTGTACATGAGCACCGAGTACGGCGTTCGTCGGGACACGTACGAAGACGGGGTGTTAGTGCGTACAACCTACAGATCGGAAAATACGCCTATGCTCATCCTCAACCGGGTTGACCGCACGTACCACACCGACGACGAAAGCTGGCAGCCGGACGAGCTCAAGGAGGCGTTTGCCAAGACAAGGCCGGAGATCAACTTCATGTCCCTCTCGCAGGACCCGGACCGTCTGCTTCGCGGGCTGCGGAACCTGACGGCGGACGCCGATCGCGAGCTGGGCCGCGACACGATCGACGGCGGCGCGGTGATCGGGTATGAGATCGCCGGGGAGAAGGTGGGTTTCGGCCCGCCGTGGACGGATCGGGCCAAGGAGAACCGGGCCGAGTTGTGGGTAGACGCGGAAAGCGGGGTTCCGGTGCGCCTGGTGTTCCATTTCGTCACGCACGTCTCAGCGATGTCGGCGATACCGGTGCCGATGTCGGCGTCGTTTGCGCTGACCACCGTGTACGACCGGTTTGAGTTGGACACGCCGCTGTCGGCGGATCGATTCGAGCCGGTGATCCCCGATGATTATACGCTCCGCCAGGATAGTGGCCGGCCGGAGATGCAGATGCCTGACGAGGCGGCGCTGCATGAGGCCCTGCGGGTTTTCAGCGAGCTCGCCGGTCGCTATCCGTCGAGTCTGACGGCGATGAGCCTCGGCCACGAGACTAGCGTCCTTATCGGGACCATCGTCGCCAAGCGGATCGTGGCGGAGAGGGCCGGGCGTACGGATGCGGAGATCCCCGATGTGGACTTCGTGGGCAAGAAGCTCCGGGGGCTCATGCTGTACGCATTCCTGGAGATGACCGGACATGAGCCGGAATACTTCGGGGCCGAGGTCAAACCCGGCGAGGCCGAGAAGGTGCTCATGCGGTGGCGCCTGGATGACGGAGACACGCGCGTGATCTACGGCGACCTGCGTGCGGAGACGGTGCCGGGCTCCAGGCCGCAACCGTAGCGTGCGTCCCGCCCAATCTCACACACAAGCGCCCGACCGCTCCGCGGCCGGGCGTTCTTTACGCCCTTAGTGCCCGCGTCACAATAACTTGACTGAATCTTCTGAATCTGTTCTACAATGGGCATGCAGGATGCAGCCACGGTGCAACGGATTGCAGTGAAGTTTGGGGCGTTGGGCCCGTTGATGGACGAACGGATGCGGCGTCAGTGGGCAGCGGCAGAAGCTGCCTCATATGGTTGGGGGGGAATTCGCGCGGTTTCCCAGGCCACAGGATTGTCGCCGACGACCATCCGCAAGGGGCGGGTAGAGTTGCGGGCACGCACCGAACGGCGGGGCGAGCCCGTCGCGACACGCCTACGCCGCGCGGGCGGCGGGCGAAAGCGGAAGACCGACTCCGACCCCGAACTGCCCTGGGAGCCATGAACCCGTGCGGAACATGCCGATTTCGGTCTTGCAACGGCCGAGATCAGTGGGGTATACTGCACACATGTTGCCCGTGGACGGTCCACGGACTCCGGGCGTGCCGGGATGACTCCGCGAAATGGGCCAAAGGCGTCTGACCGCCGGTGGAAATAGGCGCAATGGAGGGCCAACATGAGTCGCCAAGCGACCCCCGCCCCCGAAACCCCCCACCCCCGGGCCCGCGCCACCGCCCCCCGCGGAATCAACTTTCCTATCAGTATCAGTTCATTGGAGGTCACAATGATGTCGTCAAGAATCGCCGGCGTTTTGGTGGTACTGTGTTTTGCGCTGCTGCCTTGCTGTGTGGGGGCGCAGAGTGATAAGGCGTCTCAAGCAGCTGAGCCGCAGCAGGTGGTGCAGAATGAAGGAGTCGTTTCAAGTAAGAACACAGCAGACAAGCAGGAGTCGGCCAAGGCCAAGGAGCTAGCTGAGGCCAAAAAACCGGCTGAGGACAAAGAACCAGCAGAGGACAAAGAACCGAGCGAACTCGATTTGCAGAAGGAGGAACTGGAGAAGCTGAAGACCGAACACGATCTGCTCGTCCAGCGACAGAAGAACACGCTTGTGGAAGGTGAACTTGAGCAGCAGAGAATTGCCTCTCAGGCCGCTTTGCGTAAGGCCCAAGAAGAAGAAAAGCTGGTGGAAGTGCAGGTTGAAGTGGCCCGGCTGGAGGCGGAGGCTGCTCTGAGAAAGGCGAAACACGAAGAGAAGCTGGCAGCTATTCAAGCCGAGGCAGCCCAGTTGGGGGCGGAGGCTGCTTTAAGGAAGGCGAAGCAGGAAGAGGAGCTGGCGGCGTTCCAGGCCGAGGTGGCTCGACTGGAGACCGAGACCACTTTGCGAAAAGCAAAACAGGAAAAGGAAATTGGTGAGTTGCAGGCCAAGGTCGAGCAGCAATCTGCTGCCCGCAAGCTGGACGAACTCAAGGTGATCGAGGAGATCGCCGAGTTGAAGGCCGAGGCCGACCGGCTGTCCGCCCAGAATGCCATCCAACAGGAGAAGCACAGGATGGCAATGGCCGAAGCGACGCTGGCCAAGAGTGAACTCGCGGCGGAAGTCGAGAAGCTGAAAGGCCAGCTCGGGGTTCGCGATGCCCAAGACGAACTGGGCGATCGCGTGCTCGAAGATATTGACTATCTCACGGATCCCGTGATAGACGGCACATTATATGTGAGTGATCGTAGAATCCAGCTCAACGGTCCCATCATCAGCGGGACTGCCGATTATGTTGCCGAGCGTATCCACTACTTCAATAACAAGTCCAAGGAGCTGCCGATTTTCGTGGTCATCGACTATTGTCCCGGCGGGTCGGTCATGCAGGGTTACCGCATCGTCAAAGCCATCGAATCCAGTCCGGCCCCGGTCTATGTGGTCGTGAAATCCTTCGCGGCCAGTATGGCCGCGGTCATCACCACCCTGGCCGACTACTCCTACGCCTACCCCAATGCCATCATCCTCCATCATCAGATGTCGGGTGGGATGTACGGCAACCTCACCCAGCAAGCCGAACAGTTGGAGAACGCCAAGGAATGGGCCCGTCGGCTCAGCGAACCGGTGAGCAAGAAGATGGATATCACCCCCGAGAAGTTCGTCGAACTCATGTACGAAAACAACTCGGACGGCGACTGGGAGGAATTCGCCAACAAAGCCAAAGAACTCAAATGGGTCAACGAGATAGTCCACGAAATCCGGGAAGCGGGAGTCCGGAAAAGGCCCCAGGGCGACGCCCCGCAGCCCATCTTCTTCTTCTGGCAAGACGAAGAAGTCGACAGCGACGGCCAACGCTTCGTCCGCTTGCCGAAGCTGCAACCGTTCGACCATTACTTCATCTATGACCCCGATCGCTACTACAGGTAGCAGTCAAGGGCAGAAAAGGTGTCAGGAAGATTTTCTTGACCTCGCCGGCGGTTCCGGTAGAATCTGGGCATGGGACGGCCGGCACGCATCACGGAGCCGGGTCTTGCGTATCACGTCCTGAATCGGCGTGTGATGCGTCTGCCTCTGTTTCTCAAAGACTCTGATTATCTCGCCTTTGAACGCGTGCTGGCCGAATCTCTGTCCCGGCCCGACGCGCCACGACTGCTCGCCTGGCGCCTGACGCCGAATCACTGGCGCCTCGTGGTCCACGCGGGGCGCCAGACCGACTTGTCCGCCTGGATGCAGTGGGTGACGGTAACGCACACGCATCGCTGGCACGCCCATACCCATACGGGTGGGTGGCCCACCTCGTTTCGGGTTTGTCGATTTAGTCCAAATTGGGCGCCGAAAACAGGATAATCGATGGTCAAGACTATGGTTTTCATTCTTTACAGACGTTTCGTGAGCGCGCGAAGGCACTAAATCGACAGCCCCTTTCGAGGTGGGGGACACGATGACCGACGCGGGAACATCGAGCGCTGGGCCATCATCCATTCTTTAAAGAAGGTGGGCCACCGGCCCAGTGGACAGGGAAAGGGGAGCACGTAATTGCGGGGACGGCTTGCCGTATGCGGGGGGCAGGACGACAATGGGGACCGTCGCGAAAGCGTTCGTTGGAGAAGGGTGCGTATGTGGAAGCGTGAAAGCATGTCACACCGGAATGGAGGTGCGAAATGAGATTTATGGTGCGCCGTGTTGTTTGTTGCTTGGCGGTGTCCGTCGTGCTCCTTGTCTCGGGCGGGCCCGTTGTGGCGGGGCCGGGGGACGTGAAGGTGTCGTTTGACGCTCCGTGCAAGTACCCGGCTGGGATGACGTCTGACGGCGAGCACCTGTTCGTGGCCGATTGGCGCGAGGCGAAGATCTTTCAGATCAGCCGGACGGACGGGAAGGTCACACGATCCTGGGATGCGCCGACGCTCAAGCCGCACGGCATCGCGTATGCCGAGGGAAGGCTCTTCGTCTGCGACGATCACACCGGGAACGTCTATACCCTGAACCTCGACAGCGGGGTCGTCGAGAACACATTCAAAGCACCCTCCTCCAGCGCAAGTGGGCTGGCATTCGCCGACGGGACGCTGTTCATCCTGACCAAGAGCAAGATACACAAGGTCCTGCCGGACGACGGGACGATCCTGGGCTACTTCAAGGTGCCGGACAGCGCGTGCCGTTGCCTGACCCACGACGGCAAATACCTGTGGGCCAGCAACCGTATGAAGGACGAGCTTTATATGCTGGACCCGGAAAGCGGCAAGGTCATCGCCATCCTGGCAGCCCCGGGACCCTACCCGGCTGGGATCGCCCACCTCGACGGGCATCTGTGGAACGTCGATTTCCAGAACCGCAAGGTCTACAAGCTCGCCATCAAAGACAAGCAAATGTACCGCCTGTCGGAAACGAGGCGAGCCAGGGTCGAGTACCTCTGGGCACTTAACAACTACGGCCCAGGCGATGTCATGGGTCTGACACTCAACATCGCCCTGCCGATGGAGCTGCCCAACCAAAGGCTGTTGACCGACGTTGAGTTCTCCGTCCCGCCGACCAGAACTACAGCCGACCGGTGGGGCCAGCGGTGCGCCCTGTTCGATCTCGGCAAAGTGGCAGCCGGAACCAAAACAACGCTGACCTATTCATTGAACGCCGAAGTCTCGGCCATTCGTTATCTGATCATCCCCGAAAACACCGGTACACTGGATGACATTCCGAAGGAGATTCGCGAGAAGTACACGGTTGACGGCTCACGTTACCGCATCAGCAGCCCATACATTCAAGAGGCCGTCAAAAAGGCCGTGGGTGACGAGAAGAACCCCTATTGGATCGCGCGGAAGATATACGACTTCCTCATTGATAAGGTCAAGTACGAGATGGTGGGCGGCTGGGACGTGCCGGAAGTGGTCCTCAAGCGAGGCAGCGGCTCGTGCAGCGAATACACGTTTGCGTTTGTGGCCCTGTGCCGGGCCGCCGGTCTGCCCGCCCGCTATCAGGGGAGCATCGTCGTCCGCGGCGACGACGCCAGCATCGATGAAGCGTTTCACCGGTGGGCTCAGGTCTATCTGCCGAACTACGGCTGGGTACCGGTGGACGCCAGCCGGGGCGACAAGGCCTCCCCCGCCGACCAGGCAAGGGGCATCGGCGAACTGGCAAATCGCTTCCTGATCACCACCCAGGGCGGCGGCGACTCCGAGTATATTCGCTGGGGATACAACTCCTCCTTCAAGTACAAGTCCACCGGCTATTGCAAGGTCGAGGAGGACAACTTCGGCTTCTGGGAGCCGATGGAGACCACCGACGCGCCGCCAGCCGCCACCGATCCCCAACCGGAAGAACCCCGCCGACAGGCCCGTTGATCGCGACGGGTCAACGGGATGTCCAGCCGGTCGTGGACCACACGCCGGCCAATGGACGTGACGTGTAGATGCGGGCTCGCGGGCGCTTTGACCGGGTGGACCTGCGGCGATATATTCGGCCCATGCCAGCCGAGGAGGAACACTTCGTGGCCGATGGGGGGCGACGATGGCTGTAACGGCCGTCATACCGGCCCGCTACGCGTCGGCGCGCTTCCCGGGAAAACCTCTTGCCGCTGACACCGGACAGTATCTCATCCGCCACGTCTGGCAGCGCGTGCGCCAGGCGCGGGGCATCGATCGCGTGATCGTGGCCACCGACGACCAGCGGATCGTCGAGGCCGTGCGGTCGTTCGGCGGCGAGGTGCGTATGACCCGCGCCGATCACCCCACTGGAACGGATCGAGTCGGCGAAGTGGCGCGGGAGATCGAGCCGGCCAACGACGACATCGTGCTCAACGTCCAGGGCGATGAGCCGGAGCTAGACCCGGCCGTTCTCGACCGGCTTATCGAGCGAGTGAGTGCTGAGGGCGAGACCGCCCGGATCGGCACGCCGGCCTGTCGGTTTCCCGACGACGGCCCGCGCGAGGGACCGGGATCGCCGCTTGATCCGAATTGCGTCAAGGTTGTGGTGGACGCCCGCGGGCTGGCGCTGTATTTCTCACGGAGCCTGATTCCGTACCCACGCGCCGGGCAGGGGATGGTGGACCGTCCTTCCCGTTGGCTGCTTCACCTTGGCGCGTATGCATTCCGGGCCGACGTGCTTCTTGAGATCACCGATCAGCGGGCGAAACCCGGCGGGATGCTGGAATCGATGGAATCCCTGGAGCAGCTTCGCTGGCTCGAGAACGGTCTGTCTGTAGCCGTGGTCATTGTCGAGCCCCAGCCGCCGGGGATCGATACGCCGGAGGATTACGCGGCCTTTGTTGCTCGAATGCGTGCAATGGGCCGTTGAAGAAACATGTGGCACGGACTTTGTCCCGGCGCGCCGGGATCGAATAGCGAATCCGGAATAACGAATGAACGACTCGAACGCCGCGCTCTTCTCATTAGATTCGTTATTCGCCATTCGCTATTCGAGTTCCGACAGCGGAGAGACCGACTGGAAAGTTGGTCCCACAATATGAATAACGGAGAGCGGACTAGAAATCGGTTCCACGTTTTGATTAGAGGAGCGTCGTGCAATCCAAAAATCTATTATCATCGCTGGGCAACGCCTCTGACGAAACGGAATTCTACACGCCCATGCCGGAGGGCTACCAGCCTGGGCGGACGAAGTACGTTATTGTCTTCGGTACGGTCATGAGCGGCCTGGGAAAGGGGATCTTCTCCAGTTCGCTGGCCAAGATCATGCAGGACAACGGCTTGACCGTCGCTCCCATCAAGCTGGAGGGATATCTGAATCGCGACAGCGGCACGCTCAACCCCTACCGCCACGGTGAGGTATTCGTGCTTGACGACGGGATGGAGTGCGACATGGATCTGGGTACCTACGAGCGCATGCTCGACCTGGATCTGACCCGTCTGAACTTCACCACGAGCGGCCAGATATTCTCCACCGTCCTGGAGAAGGAACGCAAGGGCCTATACCTGGGGCGCGACGTGCAGATGATTCCACACGTCACCGGCGAGGTGAAGATGCACCTTCGCAAGCTGGCGGTCGGCAGCGAAGCTGATGTGGTATTCGTAGAGATCGGCGGGACCGTCGGCGACGTGGAGAATGCCTACTTCATAGAAGCCGTCCGCGAGATGTCCTACGAGGAAGGTCTAGAGAACTTCTGCTTCGTCGCCCTGACCTACGTGATCGAACCGCAGTCGCTGGGTGAGCAGAAGTCCAAGGCCGCTCAACTTAATCTGAAGCTCCTCAACGCAGCCGGGATTCATCCGCACATCATCGCGTGTCGCGCTCACAATCCCGTCACCAACAAAGCGCGTGAGAAGCTCGCCCTGTACGCCAACGTTCCCATGGCGCGGGTGTTCTCGATGCACGACAGCGACAGCATCTACGTGATCCCGGAGATGCTGCGCGGGGCGGGCATCGACGCCGCCGTCTTCGATCTGCTCAGGCTCAACGACCGGCTCGACACCATCCGGGAGGAGCACGCCCGATCGGTGTGGAGCGACTACATCGGTCGATACCGCCATGCCAGACTCCCGGTGACGATCGGCATCATCGGGAAGTACACCGCCGTGCGCGACAGCTATGCGAGCATTATCCAGGCGCTGGAACACGCCGGCACCACAATGGGGGCAAGTGTGAAGTTGGAGTGGGTGGACAGCTCCCATTTGCCCCGGGCCGATCTCGCCGATCGGCTCAAGAACATTCACGGCGTGATCGTCCCCGGCGGGTTCGGCATTCGCGGAGTGGACGGCAAGATCGAATGCGTCAGGCACGTCCGCCAAAGCCGCATACCCTACCTCGGTCTTTGTTACGGCATGCAGATCGCGGTCATCGAATACGCCCGCAACGTTTGCGGCCTGGAGCGGGCGTGCAGCACCGAGATCGAGCCCGACTGCCCCCACCCGGTCATCGATCTTCTGCCTGAGCAGGAGGACATCAGGAGCCTGGGCGGAAACATGCGCCTGGGCGGTCAGGACATTGATTTGAGACGGGGGAGTATGATCTCGCGTTTATTCGATGATGCCGGGCGTATTCGGCTGCGGTTCCGCCACCGCTACGAGGTAAACCCCGAATTCATAGATCGTCTCACCTCCGCGGGCCTGGTGTTCTCAGGCTGGGCCCCGAACCAGCCGATCATGCAGGTGCTGGAACTGCCGCAGGACGTGCATCCGTTCTTCCTGGCCACCCAAGCCCATCCTGAATTGACGAGCCGGCCGCTAAGCCCCTCACCAGTGTTCGTAGGACTTGTTCGAGCAGCACTCATTCATAGCGGCGTCCGCCCGGACGAGCTACCGCCGCTTACCCATCCGACGCCGCCATTGAAACAACCGAACAGTCCACCTCACGGGCTTCGTCGATGACGGCATTGAAATCAACTAGTCAACTCTGACAATACCTGTGTGACCGGCTCAGCCGGTCAAATGAAAGGTCTAAGTCGTCAGTCGTCAGGTTTGGTTTGACAACTGATAACTGGCAACTGACAACCGACAACTGAAAGTCGTTAGTTGTTAGCTCTTAGCCGTCAGCCAGCGAAGGACGACAAACCCTTCCGGCTAATAGCTAATAGCTAATAGCTATTAGCTGACAACCGACAACTGATAACTGAAACCTGTCCCACAGTTCTGACAGGTTAGAAAACCCGCGCCATACCTGCTCTGTCAGAGTGCCCCAGGGCTCGACTCCGCGTCTGCATTCACCGGTTGATGGGTCAAACCCGACGACGGACGGCTATTCGATCCAGATTGGACTTGACCAGATCCATTCACCGTCTTCTTGCTCGATGCGGGCATAGTAGTAATCGCCGCCGCTGCCCGGGTCTGTATCGGTCCACTCAAGCGTGGCGAAAGCGCCTGTGCCTGGAACCGTCACCTTCGGTTCATTGTTCTTGACGATGGTGACCGATCGGATCGGGGCGTCGCCCAGGACGATAAGCGAAAACGTCCGCTCGTCGTTGGGATCGTCGAGGTGGGCGACCGATCCCATTTTGGCCAAACCCATGTGGAATCGCAGGATCGCGCGGCAACCTGTAGTGGCATAGACACGACGCGCGCGCAGGGCTTCGAATATCGCGTCACGGGTCAGTTCCTTGGCATATATGCCGGCCAGGCCCGCCCGCCGGCCGGGTGAACCCAGGCCGGGGTGTCCGTCGTGCGCGTCGCCAGAGCCGATCATCCCCAGGCGGTACCCGCGGGCCAGCGCCGACTGGACCATGCCCGACGCCACCGGAGAGCAAATACACCGTGGGTGTCCCATCACCTCTGACACGCCGTGAACCGACGCGACCTCAACGACGGTCTCGAACTTCGGGTTCATATACTTCCAGAACGTCGGCATCGGTCCCCCGCCGGTATGATGAGAGATCGTCATACAATCACGATCGCCCAGCAGTTTCCACAGTTTCTCGGGATGATCGCTCTGGGGTGATTGCCAACTGAATATGGTCGCTTCGTGCTCGTGGCGGAACAGCACGTGGCGATGGCCATACGTCCAGTTCGTCCACTCGTAGGCCGGGAATGTCACGAACGAGCCGGGCCGGTGATAATCAGCCGTGACTTTGAGAATGTGCTGCCACGTCTTGGGGTCGGTGTCGAGCGGGCGATAGCCCCAGTGGTCGTGGTCGGTAAGCGCCGCGAGGTCGAGCCCGGCCACGTCACGGGCATAGTCATAGATGTCCTCGGCTGAGCCGGTGCCGTCGCTGAGGTTGGAGTGGATCTGCAAGTCGCCCCAATAGAGCGTATATCGTCGGTGTTTGGCGGCGGCGACAACGGTGGGATTCGTCACGGCTTCACGAAGTCGTCCCTTCGGATCGGCGACCTTCAGACGCGCTACGCCGTCTTGGCTGCAGGTTACGCGCACCCGAATCGCGCCTCGGTCGCCGGGGTCGAACCGCGCGGTCTTGGCAACGGCGACCCCATCGCCAACCGGTTCGATGTTGACCGTGCCGACGAAGCTCTCAACCCGATTATATGTTTGATCAACGGTTGCAATCGTGATCTCGAAGGGTTCGCCGGTTGTCGCCTGGGCGGGAGCGTAGGCCAACAGACGGCCCGCCTCCTTCGCCTCGACCCGAAACATGGCCTGATTCTCGAGCGGAACGAAGAAGCCGTCGCCGTCCCCGTCAACCTTGAAGAAGAACCGCTCCCCTCGCTCGGCGTAGCGATCGCTGCGGCCACGCGCGGTGGGATGTTGCCCTCCTTGTGTATCGCCGTACACGATGGTGAGCGTGTCCGCGGCAGCCAACGGCTTGTCGCCTGCGACCCGAACGACCAGCACGCTGTTGGCGACATCCGCCGCCACCTCGAGTTTGACGTCGTTGCGCGAACATTTGACCGTGGTGTACCCGGGTTGATCAGGCCAACGGGTTTGCGCCGGCGTCCAGAACCAGAATCGTGACACCGACATAGTCACGCCGCCGCCGACGGCGATGCCCGTGGACGCGACGGTGAATTCGTACTCGATGGTGACCGGGCTTGAGACCTTGAACACGTCGGGCTTCACGCGAACCGTGCCGCGCCCATCGGCCTTGGACGGTTTGAACGCCGATTCGTCCGGCAGCACGACCCTGGGTTTGGGGTCCGGCTCGTTGTCCGAATCCTGTGGCGAGAACGCGGCGGCGTCTGGGGTCAGGGCCCAGGCCGCCAAGACGGCGTGTGTTATCCAGAAGAACATGAACATGGTCACCAACCAGGCGAAAGAACTCGCCGATGCAGGCGGAACGAGATGAGAATCTCGTTCCAGCGACACTACCCGAATCCGCAATCTACAATCTACAACCCACAATCACCGGACGCCCTCAAACAGCCGCGTCGAGAGATATCGCTCGCCGGCGCTGGCCAGGATCGTCACGATCATCTTGCCATTGTTCTCCGGCATGTTCGCGACCCTGTTCGCCGCACACAACGCCGCTCCAGACGAAATGCCGCACAATATGCCTTCCTCGCGGGCGGCGCGCCGGGCCCAGGCGAAGGCGTCATCGTTCGATATCAGCACGGTGTCATCCACCACGTCGAGGTTCAGCACCTGGGCAACGAATCCCGCCCCGATGCCTTGAATCATGTGTTTGCCGGGTTGGAGCGGTTGCCCCTTGCGCGTTTGGGTGATGACCGGGGATGCCTCCGGCTCCACCGCGTAGCAGCGGAACCCCGGCTTGCGCGACTTCATGACCTCGCCCACGCCGGTGATCGTACCGCCGGTACCCACCCCGGCCACAAGAATGTCCGCCTTGCCGTCGGTATCCGCCCAGATTTCCTCCGCCGTGGTTCGACGGTGAATCTCCGGGTTGGCCGGGTTGCTGAACTGGTGCGGCATGAACGCCCCCGGCGTATCGCTCACCAGCTTGTCAGCCGCGGCGATCGCCCCCTCCATGCCGTCCGCCGCCGGCGTTAGCACCACTTCCGCTCCCAGTAGCCTCATCACCGACCGACGCTCAATCGACATGCTATCGGGCATTGTCAGCGTCAGTCTGTACCCCTTGGCCGCACAGACAAACGCCAGGGCAATCCCCGTATTGCCCGACGTTGGCTCGACAATCAGCGTATCCGGGTTGATTCTGCCGTCCCTTTCCGCGGCTTCGATCATCGCGACGCCGACCCGGTCCTTGACGCTGGAGAGCGGGTTGTTGAATTCCAGCTTGGCGTACACCTTTGCAGGAGCGTCGATGATGCGCTGGATCCTCACAAGCGGCGTGCGCCCGATCGACCGGGTGATGTGCTCGAAGAGCTGACCCACGGTGTTTCTCCATCCAAGTCCCGGACCAGTGGACCTCTTGATGTATCGAACAAATGGGCGCGACTGTCGCGAAACATATTCCCGTCGCTGCAGGCATGTCAAACCGGCCCGCTATCCGTTGATGACATCGAGGAAGTCGCGGGCCACCGCCTCGTGCCCGCCCGCCGAGGTCAGTTGGGTGAAAATCCGCTCGAGCGACGCCCCCTTTGCCATGGATTGCAGCGACTCGAACGTCCCGTCGGCCACGATCGTCCCATCGTCCACGATCACGATGTGGTCGCACACGCGCTCGACGATGTCCATCATGTGCGAGCAATAGAACACCGTGCGTCCAGCCGCCGCCAGGTTGGCCACCACCTCTTTGACGATCACCGCCGAGTTGGCGTCCAGGCCGCTGAGCGGTTCGTCGAGGAAAACCAACTCTGGATTGTGGATCAGCCCGGCAATGATCAACACCTTCTGTTTCATGCCCTTGCTGAAGGTGGTCATGCGGTTGTTGCGCTCGTCGTCCAGGCCGAACAGACGCAGCAACTCGCCGGCCTTTTCATCCAGCGCCTTTTGCGGCATGTCGAACAACCGACCCGCCAGCGTCAGAAACTCCATCGGTGTCAGTGCCTCGTACAGGGCCCCGACCTCGGGCACGTAACCGACCCGCCGCTTGACCTCCAGCGGTTGTCGGGCCACGTCGAACCCGCAGACCCGCACGCTGCCCGCGAAGCCGCCCAGCATCCCGATCAGAATCTTGACCGTCGTGGTTTTGCCCGCTCCGTTGGGCCCGATGTACCCCAGCACCTTGCCGGCCGGAACGGTCAAGTCCACCCCCCGCAGCACCTCTTTTTCGCCAAAGCTCTTGTGAAGACCCTCGATGACGATCATCGGCTCGCGGCCAACAGTATCGCGATCGAGTGTCGTTGGATCGTCAGTGAGGATGGCGGGATCGGGATTCGGTTCGGACATAAGCGTCGCTTTCGACGAACGCATCGGACAACTTCAACAACAGTACGACGCCGCTGCCCGCACAGCAAGTGTGAATCGCCGGTGGGATACTCTCAGACAACCTCCCGCGCGTATCTCGTGAAGCGTGAAGTCCGTCCACCCATCGCTGCAAGAAGGACAAAGCACCGCCGCCACGTAGAGCGGGCCGATAGCCGCCGGAAATCACTTCCGTAGTGGCGGGGACGAAACAAAAAACCCCCGCAAGCGGAACCTGAAGGTACCGCTTTCGGGGGTTTAACAGCAGGGGCTAATCCCCTCGAACTGCTACGACATCAGCAGTCCTGTTTTCTTCCCGTTAGTCGGGCTTGGGACAGTTCGGGTTCCCAAGCACGCAGTCCTCAATCTTTGCTATGACATAGCAGCCACCCACGCCATTGCCACAGGGAATATAGCCCTTCTTCTTTTTGGGAGCAGCGGGATCGCCGCACAGGTAATCGCTGATCAGAAACTGACCCTTTACATATGGACATCTGTCACACTTTTCGCCACACGGACCAGGATTGAGTTTTGCTTTTTTTACTACGTAACGCACATACTCATCGGGTTGGCCGCCCTTGACGTAGTAGCAAAACTCCTCGAGCAGCTCGCCCGCACCACCGTCGCCGTCGATGGTGACTTTGTCGATCACGACGGTCGATACGAAGCCGGCAAACGTCGGCTTGTTCAGGCAGTTGACGTTACCTGTCCCGATCTGGTTGCCTGCCGCGTCGAAGGCCTTGAACGTGGCCGGGCCATTTCCCATCCCTACCACCGCGAGCATGGCGACCCCGTATACCTGGTTCTTGGCCGGGATTGTCAGTTCCGTCGCGTCGAGGAAAGTGTTGGGCCCACACAGTATCCCGTGAGGTCCGAGGAAGCCCTGACCCAGGGTAACAAGATCAAGCAAAGGAACTCCAATACAACCGACTGACGAGGCCGCATTCGGCGGCATCGGCGGATACGTCATCCCCGCCGGGAACGGGGGGTTGTTCGGCACACCGGTCGTCAGTGGGTGACCTGGCAACGTGATAACCGCTCCAGGGGGGGTATTCGATTCCTCAAAATCCTCCCCGTCGGTAACCGAGTCGCAGTCCATGTCGGTAAGCCCCGCAGCGTTCGCGGCGTTCATGAAGTCATTCGGCGTCGTGTAGAAAGTCGCCTGCCCCATGGCAACAACCGGGAATGCCGCAGCCAACAACAATACTAAACCAAGTCTCATCGCCTCACTCCTTAAACTAACTGTCCAAACCGGACGAAAAACTCCGCCACGTGCAACGTTGCACCGCGGATAACGATTCTCTTGCAATGGAAGCTGGGCTAATCGAAGCCAGCGTTTCTGGTTTCGGTCTCCCCCTGCCCGATACTGGAAACCGCTGATAACCAACGGCCAGACAGGAACGAACTAAAATCCTCCCCACCGATGTCGCTCTGCCTCAAATGCGTCCAATAAACCGGCACGCAGACAGTGACGCGGCATTCATCCCGATGTGGATGTAGCATGATACCAGATTTGCCCCAGCCCTGTCAAGTCGTTTCCCTTGCCGCGCCGAATTTTCGCCGAATTCCGTTCCGCACGGCGCCACAGACCGGTTTTCGCGGTATTCCACGACCAAGAGGCCGTGTTCCACTGATGCGGTGGACTCCGGTTTGCGGGCCTTTGGACCGAACTGCCCAGACGTCGGGGAGGTACGCTAAGTTCAGCGTTCGGCGTGGTTTACGTCAACCGGGTGTAACAAAACCCGAACCTGCCTTCACGGGTCCGTGGCAGAATCGGCGGGCATCTTTTTTGCCGCATCTCGCTGAACATGCCCTGTAGGGGCGTTTGACTGTAGCCCGGCACGAAGTGCTGGGATAGGTCGCCAAGAGAACAACCGAGTCCCGTAGGGACGAATGAGACCTCAATCGTCCCTACGGGACTCGGTTTTCTCGGTTTCGCACGAACCCCAGCACTGCGTGCTGGGCTAAGCTCACTTCGTCCCTACGGGACGGC
>Ga0114922_10001596_pt1 | contig 21528 bp, 23 predicted proteins | sample AartaG_FD_100975 | JGI IMG/M metagenome (GOLD analysis project Ga0114922, IMG submission 100975) | Deep subsurface microbial communities from Aarhus Bay to uncover new lineages of life (NeLLi) - Aarhus_00045 metaG | ecosystem: Environmental > Aquatic > Marine > Oceanic > Sediment | place...
GCGGGAATCCGTCTGAACCGGTCGTAACCGAACACAGATCGAGAACCCCACCTCCGGGCGCACGGAGGTGGGGTTTCTTGCATCCCTCCCCTGCGTGCATCCGGTGGTGACAACCACGGAATCGCATGGCACGGCAATTCGACATCGCGGCGGACCTGGACACGCCCGTTTCGGCGTTTCTCAAGCTCGCGCCGTTCGACCCTCGGTTTCTGCTGGAGAGCGTCGAGGGCGCCGAGAGACTGGCCCGGTACTCGTTCATCGGTCTCGGAAGTGCGTTCGAGCTGAGGATCTGCGACGACATGCTGACGATCAATGGCGAGTCCCGATCGGCCCCATCCGACAGGGACTCGTTGCTCGCAGAGCTGCGAAGTGCCGTGTCGAGGTCACCGGTCCTCAGCGCTGCGCCGTCCGGGTCCGGCGGACTCTCTGCCGGATCGCGTGACGGCTCGGCCCCGCCGGTTCCGTTCACTGGTGGTCTGGTGGGGGTCACGGGCTTCGAGCTGATGCGGCGCTTCGAGCGCCTGGACACACCGCCCCCGGAAGCGGGCACCCCGGAGGCGGAGTACCTCGCGCCCCGTTCGGTGGTCGTGTTCGACCATCTGACGCGCCGGGCGGCCCTGCTGCACGAAGGATCTGAAGCCGAGAGACTGTCCCTCAGACGGGAGATCGTCAGAGCCCTCGCCGGTCCGCTTCCGAATCTTCCCTCGGGAGGTCACGTCTCGGCTCCCCTGGCCGGATTCGAACGGGGGGCTTTTCTCGCTGCCGTGGAACGGGCGAAGGGTCACATCACCGCCGGTGACGTGTTTCAACTCGTGCTGTCGATCCGATTCGGCGGGGAAACGGAAGTCGCGCCATTCGAAGTATACCGGGCCCTGCGTCTGCTCAACCCTTCGCCCTACATGTACTTCCTCGACCTTGGCGACAGCTGCGTTGCGGGCTCGTCTCCCGAGGCGCTGGTGCGGCTGGACGGTCGACAGGCGGCGCTTCGACCGATCGCCGGCACGCGGCCACGCGGCGCCGATCCGGAGGAAGACGCCGCACTTGAGCGAGAACTGCTTGCCGATCCGAAAGAGAACGCCGAGCACATCATGCTGGTTGACCTGGCACGGAACGATCTCGGCAGAGTCGCCGTCCCCGGCACGATCGAAATCAATCCGTATCGATCGATCGAACGTTACAGCCACGTGATGCACATGGTGAGCGGCACGACGGGGGTGCTCGCGCCAGATCGCGATGCGCTCGACCTGTTCACGGCCGCCTTCCCCGCCGGAACCGTCGTCGGAGCGCCGAAGATCCGTGCAATGCAGCTGATCTCGGAGCTCGAGCCCGAACCTCGCGGCTTGTACGCGGGGACAGTCGGCTACTTCGGGGCCGGTGGATCGATGGACCAGGCAATCGCGATCCGGACAATCGAGTTCCGGGATGGTCGCTACGCCTTCCAGGCCGGTGCCGGAATCGTGGCGGACAGTGTCCCGGAGCGTGAGCACGCCGAGATCGTCGCCAAGGGCGCTGCACTGGACGCCGCGCTCAGGCTCGCGGGAGAGGGACTGTGAACGCTCTCGACAGGAGAACCGACATGCGGCACGTGCTCGTGGTCGACAACTACGACTCGTTCACTTTCAACCTGGTGCAGGCCCTGGCTTGCCTGGGCGCCGAGGTCACCGTGCGCCGGAACGACGAGGTTACGGTCGAGAATGCGTTCACGCTCGGCGCGACGCACCTCGTCGTATCTCCCGGGCCAGGCAGGCCGGAGGACGCCGGAGTTTCGGTTCCGCTGATTTCAGGAGCCGCGCAGCGTATTCCAGTACTCGGCGTGTGCCTCGGCCACCAGGCGCTCGCCGCCGCATTCGGCGGTACGGTGGGCAGCGCAGGCAGCCTGATGCATGGCAAGGCGTCGCCTGTCTACCACGATGGACGGGGCCTGTTCGAGGGACTGCCGAATCCGTTCTCGGCAGGCCGGTATCATTCGCTTGCCGTGCAGGAGGAGACGCTCCCGGAAGACTTCCGGATCTCGGCTTACACCTCGGACGGTGAGATCATGGGAATTCGCCACCGCGACCTTCCGCTCGAGGGAGTGCAGTTCCACCCCGAGAGCATTCTGACGCCCGAGGGAGACCGATTGCTGCGCAACTTCCTGGAGCTTCCTGCGCCCCGGAGGTCCGCATGAAGGCGATACTGGATCGACTGCTGAACGGCGGTGACCTGCTCGAGTCAGAGGCGGCCGACCTGCTCAGGGCCCTGACTGATGACGCGATGCCGCACCCGATGGCGGGAGCCTTCCTCGCGGCTTTGCGCCTCAAGGGGGAGACGGCGGCAGAGGTGCGCGGCTTTGCCTCGGCCATGCGGGAGTTGAGCCTTCGTCCCGACCTGGCCGGCGCCGCGGACCGCGCAGTTGACGTGGTCGGCACGGGCGGCGACGGCTCCGGAAGCCTGAATCTCTCCACGGGTGCCGCGCTGCTGGCCGCCGCCTGCGGGCAACCCGTCGTGAAGCACGGAAACGGGTCGGTTTCCAGTCGGTGCGGAAGCGCGGACGTCCTGCGGGAACTCGGGCTCGAAGTGCCGCTCGACGAGCATGGAGCTCGGCGCTGCCTGGCCACGACGGGATTCACCTTCCTGTTCGCCCCGCACTACCACCCGGCGATGCGGGCGTTGGCGCCGGTCCGACGCGCCATGGGAGTCCGGACCGTGTTCAACCTGCTCGGTCCGCTGACGAACCCCGCAGCTCCTCCCTTCCTGGTGGCCGGGGCATACAGCGAACCGGCCGCGCGACTGATGGCGGAGACGCTGAGTGGCATGGACATCGAACGGGCGTTCGTGATTCACGGCGCGCCGGGCTGGGACGAGGCGACACCGGTTGGACCCTTCGTCCTGTTCGATGTCCAGCCGGACGGAGTTAAGCGACAGATCCGGGACCCGGCTGCGTTCGGAGTCGCGCGCTGCTCCCCGGAGGAGCTGGCGGGAGGAGATGCACCGGAGAACGCCCGGAGACTTCGTGCCGCGCTATCCGGGGGCTGTGGGCCGGACCGGAACGCGATCGTGTTGGGCGCTGCTCTGGCCCTCGAAGTCACCGGCCGGGAACCGGACCTCGTCCACGCACTCGCTGCGGCCGAGCGGTCGATCGATTCCGGCGCCGCCGTGACACTGCTGGACGACCTGAGTGGACCGTTTTCGACCCGTGACGCGGAGGCGATCAGTGCGTGACTTCCTGGCTACGATGGCCGCTTCGTCCGAGCAGCGGGCCCGGGAAGCCCGGTCCCGAGTGCCCGTTCAGGAGCTCCGCCGAAGGATCGCCGATCGTCCCGTGCCACCATCGCTGAGTCTGCATCCCGACGGTTTCGACCTGATCGCGGAAGTGAAGCGACGGTCGCCGTCGAAGGGGGCGCTCGCAGGCGATGATATCGTGCAGCGAGCTCGCGCCTACGCGATGGCAGGAGCTGCGGCCGTATCAGTCCTGACCGAGCCCGAAGAATTCGGGGGATCGCTGGAGGACCTCGAGCGGATCTCTGCCTCTCTCGTCGCCGGCGACGCAGTCAAGTCGTCCCCGGGGGCGGTCCCGACGCTGCGCAAAGACTTCCTCACGGACCCCTACCAGGTATTCGAGGCGCGCGCGCTGGGGGCCGGCGGAGTCCTCGTCATCCTGCGGATCGTGGACGAAGCCCGCCTTGAGGAACTCCTGTCCGCTGCCGCCGAGACCGGCCTGTTCCTGCTGCTCGAAGCGTTCGACGCTGGCGACCTCGACAGATCCGGGAGTGCGGTCGAGCGAGCCTGCGAACTCGGCGTCCGGGCGCTCGTGGGGCTCAACTCGCGTGACCTCGATTCACTCGCTGTAGACCCGGGGCGACTGCAGCGCCTGGCGGACTCATTCCCACCGGGAGTCCCGCGGGTCGCCGAGAGCGGACTCCTCGATCCGGCAGATGCTGCTTGCATCGCGGCGTCGGGATACGACCTCGGGTTGGTGGGAACGGCGCTGATGCGGAAGAGGGAGCCGAGCGCGGCGGTCACAGCGATGATCACGGCAGGCAGGGCGGCGCGGGAGCTGTCGAGAATCGAGGAATTCGGCGGCAATGGCGTCGGTCCCGTGGTAAACCATGCTCCAGGAGCCTGATCGGATGCAGGTGAAGATCTGCGGTGTCAGGACACGGGAGGCCGCACTGGCGGCAGCTGAGCACGGAGCGAGCGCGGTCGGGTTCGTGTTCGCCAGCTCGCCGCGTCGGGTGGGGCCGAAACAGGCCGCCCGACTGGCAGCATGCTTGCCGCCCGGCATCGCCACCGTGGCCGTATTCCGACACCCGACGGAACAGGAAGTCAAGGAAGTTCTGGCTGAATTTTCGGCGGATCTCATCCAGGTCGAGCCGGGACCCGTGGCGCAGTCGGCGACAGGAGCAGGAGTGCGGTTGCTGCCAGTGCTGCACGACGGCTCCGAACTCCTGGAGCAGCTATCCTCGCTGGTTCCCACGCCTCGGCGCGGCGTCCTGCTCGAGGCCCCGGGGCGAGGGGGACGCGGCATCCGGCCGGACTGGTCCAGGGCCGAGCGACTGGCGGAACGAGTCCCCCTCGTGCTGGCGGGAGGTCTGACACCGGCGAACGTCACACAGGCGATCCAGCAGGTCCGTCCGGCCGCGGTCGACGTGAGTAGCGGAGTGGAGTCCCGTCCCGGTCACAAGGACCCCGGGCTCATCCGGGAATTCATCCGGCTCGCGTTGGCTGCCGACCGCGAAGTCGAGCCACGACCGGCCCCGAGCCGGCTCGTGTTCATATCATGAAACGGAGTCGATGAACGACCGTGCAAACCACGAATTCTGATGTTCAGCCCATCGCGAAGGGGCTGGGAGATCTCCTGGCCGGCCGGCTGCCCGATGACAGGGGACGATTCGGCACCTACGGAGGCCGCTTCGTGCCCGAGACGCTGATGCCGGCGGTGCTGCGGCTCGAGGACGCGGCGAAACGGGCGCTGTCTGACCCCGAATTTCAGGCCGCGCTCGACTCCGAGCTGGCGACCTGGGTGGGGCGGCCGACTCCACTTACTCATGCCGCACGACTGGGCGAGCAATGGGGCGCTGAAGTGTGGTTGAAGCGCGAGGATCTCACTCACACCGGAGCGCACAAGATCAACAATGCGATTGGCCAGGCCCTTCTCGCGAAGCACCTCGGAGCCAAACGGGTCGTGGCGGAGACCGGCGCGGGACAGCACGGAGTCGCCACGGCCGCGGCGTGCGCCCGGCTCGGGATGCCTTGTGTGGTCTACATGGGCGAGGTCGACGTGTCCCGGCAGGCACCTAACGTGCAGCGGATGCTTCGCCTCGGTGCCGAGGTGATCGAGGTCCGGAGCGGCGATCGAACACTGCGGGCGGCGATCGACGAGGCGCTGCGTGACTGGGTCTCAGACCCGGTTGAGACCTTCTATCTGCTCGGATCCGCCGTCGGCCCACACCCGTACCCGTGGCTGGTGCGCGAACTTCAGTCGGTCATCGGGCGGGAGGCGAGAGCCCAGCTGCTGGAGCACGCGCGAACGCTTCCGGACCTGGCGGTCGCGTGCGTCGGCGGTGGCTCAAACGCGATCGGTCTGTTCCATCCGTTTCTCGCGGATCCAGCCGTACGGCTGCTCGGTATCGAGGCCGGGGGCACGGGCGCGGAGATCGGGAGCAACGCCGCGACCGTCGTGCACGGACGGCTGGGGGTGCTGCACGGGAGCCGCTCTCTGCTGCTCCAGGACGAGCACGGCCAGGTCCAGGAGACGCATTCGATTTCGGCCGGACTCGACTATCCCGGTGTCGGCCCGGAACATTCGTTCCTCCACGACATCGGTCGCGTGAGTTACGAGTCGATCGACGACGAGCAGGCGCTCGAAGCGCTGGACGAGTGCAGCCGGCTGGAAGGAATCCTCCCGGCGCTCGAGAGCGCGCACGCCCTGGCCGGCGCGCAGCGAGCCGCTGCGGAACAGGCGGGGGCCGTGATTCTGGTCGGCCTGTCGGGCCGGGGCGACAAGGACCTGGCGATTCTCGCCGGGCAGACCGCGACTTCGGGGGAGGCATTGTGAGCGGCGCCATCGAGACCGGGGCCGCAGTCCGACCGGAAAGGTCTGCGGATCGGACGCCAGGCGGCCGCATCGAGGCTGCGATCCGCGCGGCGAACCAGGCCGGACGACCGGCGCTGACGGCGTTCCTCACGGCCGGCTATCCTGACCGGGATCGATTCGTGGACACCCTCAGATCCGTCGCCTCCGAGGCCGACGTGGTCGAAGTTGGTGTCCCGTTCTCCGATCCGATGGCGGACGGAGTCACGATTCAGCGCGCCAGTCGGTCCGCACTCGAGTCCGGAGTCACCCTCCCCTGGATCCTGGCGGAGATCGAGCGGGCCGCCGCGGACGTTCCGCTCGTGCTGATGAGCTATCTGAATCCCCTTCTCGCGTTCGGATTCGACAGGCTCGCTCGGCAGGCCGCGGATGTTGGCGTCGATGGCTGCATCGTTCCCGATCTTCCATTCGAGGAGTCGTTCGAGGTCCTGGAAGTGCTCGAACCGCTCGCTGTCGGCGTAGTCCAGTTCGTCACACCGGTCACACCGGACGAACGCCTGGCCGCGGTATGCGCCCGGAGCCGAGGATTCGTGTACGCAGTGACCCGGACCGGCACAACCGGAGGAACGTTCGACCCGGGAGGCGCGGAGACGATGCTCGAACGAACCCGGAGGGTCTCGCCGCTTCCGGTGCAGGCGGGATTCGGGGTGCGCGAGCCCGCGCAGGTGAGGGCAATGGCGCCACACGTGGATGGCGTGATCGTCGGAAGCGCTCTCGTCGAACGGCTGGAACTGGACGAGGACCCCGGGTCATTCCTGCGGTCCCTGCGGAATGCCACCCTGGCGGATGGTCACCCATCGATCGGAGATGCGCGATGATCGCCGTGCTGTCGCCCGACTGTTCCCTGCGAGACAAAGCCGAAGTCGTGCGCCTGGTGGAAGGATACGGCCTCAGAGTACAGGTCAGCGAAACGGACGAGGCGAGTCTCGTCGCCGTAATCGGACAGGGCGGAGAGGGAATCGCAGATGTCCTCCGGGCGCATCACGCGGTTCATGAAGTGAGAACCGATGCTCCTCCCTACACTCTGGTGGCGCGGGAGCAGCGACCAGACGGGAGCAGGATCCGGATCGATGGGTTCTCCGTCGGAGGCGAGGAGATCGTCGTCATGGCCGGACCGTGCGCGGTCGAGTCCCGCGACAGTATCCTGGCCGCAGCCCGGGCCGTCGCGGCCGGGGGCGGGCGGATCCTCAGAGGCGGAGCGTTCAAGCCACGGACCTCGCCCTACAGCTTCCAGGGGCTCGGGGAGGAAGGTCTCGAGCTGCTCGCCGAAGCGCGAGCGGTAACCGGCCTGAGCGTGATCACCGAAGTCGTAGCGACGGCTGAAGTTGCTGTCGTGGCAGAATTTGCCGATGTCCTGCAGGTGGGCGCCCGGAACATGCAGAATTTCCGTCTGCTGTCCGCGGTCGGCGACCAGCCGAGACCGGTTCTCCTGAAGCGCGGCATGATGGCGACGATCGAGGAGTTGCTGCTTGCTGCCGAATACGTCGTCACCGCAGGCAATCCCCGCGTGATGCTGTGTGAGCGCGGGATCAGGACCTACGAGACCGCGACCCGGAATACGCTCGACATCGCCGCCGTGCCCGTACTCAAGGAACGCACCCACCTCCCGGTCATCGTCGATCCGAGTCATGCGGCCGGCCGGCGGGAACTCGTACCCGCGCTCGCCAGGGCGGCGATCGCCGCCGGTGCTGATGGACTGATCGTCGAGGTACACCCGCAGCCAGAACTGGCCCTGTCCGACGGGCGGCAAAGCCTCGAACCGGAGGGATTCGTTCAGTTGATGGAAGAACTCCGTTCTACGGCAGCGGCCATCGGGCGCCACGTGGCTCCCGCGCCCTGAGACGGGGGTCCGACTCTTCGAGAACGGCGGACCCGCCTTCGATCAGGGTCGGCCGGTGATCACGACTCCGCCGCCGTAGCCGGGGTACCGACCGGGATACGCCGACGGATACCCGTAGGGCCCGCGATACCCGCCGTATGGACCATAGCCGCCATAGCCGCCGCTCACGTAAACGCCGGTCGACACGCCACTGCCGTAGCAGCCGCTGAATACGACCGGGAGCCCGACGAGAAGAACGAGGATGATTACCAGGTGCGAGAACCGCCGTCCACTACGGCCGATCATCGGTCACCTCCCGACCCGGACGGGCGAGGCCACTGCTGAAGCCCGAGCACGGCTCCCGCCGGATCGACGACGATCGCCGCGTCGTGACGCCCTACCACATCGGGACTTACGATCACCCGGCCGCCCAGCTGTTCGACCCGCTGGACCGACGCGTATACGTCCTTGACGGCTACGAACGGAAGCCAGTGCGGATTCGCCTCGTCGAACGGCAGCTGCATCATCCCCGCCTCGTTGTCACCGCCGCGACTCAGAACCAGATAGGACGATCCGTCTTCCTCGCTGCTCGAGGCGGATGCACCTTCTTCGGCGCTGCGCGAAGCGCGGACCTCTACCTCGTAGCCAAGTAGATCCGAGTAGAACTCTCGCGCGGCACCCAGGTCGGTGGTCCACAGCTCGATCCACAGCCACTCGCCAGGTCGCCTGGCCTCGGGCGATCGCCGGACTCCGTCTCCTGAAGAGGATCTGAGCAGCACGATCGGCGCCCCCTGCGGGTCCGCTATCACCGAGTAGCGGCCCCGATCCGGCAGCTCGCCCGGCTCCAGGATGACGGAACCGCCGGCCTCCACCGCCGCTGCAGTCATTCCGTCTACATCGGCAGCGGAAACCGAGCTCAGCCAAAGCGCGCGGCGGTCGGTGGAATCGTCCTCGTCAGCGACCGATACGCCGCCGATCACCCGGCCGTCGTGCAGGATTGACAGGTACCTGTCCGATTCGTCGGTCGCCTCGAGGTTCCAGCCAAACAGCTCAGCGTAGAATGAACGGACGGCCTCGGCATCGTCGACCAGCAGGTCGAACCAGACGAACGACCCGGGGCGGTATGCCGGTGTGCCACCCGGCGCGAGCGCCGGCACCAGTGGCCGGACTTCCGACTGCGATCCGGACGAGCAGGCGAGGCCGAGCCCCGCCACGCACAGCATTCCCACCAGTACGGTCCGACGACTGCGTGATTCTTGTGATCTCTGATTCAGATGCAATGCGTCCCTCGATTTCGATTCCCTGTGAGTCGATCTTTGAGCGGTGCGGTCGTTCGACTGAACAAGCCGAGCCCGTAACTCGAACCCATCATACTCGCCTTAGATCCGGCCGGAAATGAACGCCTGCTTGCCGACGCTCAGTTGCCGCGGACATCTTCGACCGAACCAGAATCCGGAGATTCGACTCATGCCGCCATGCCGGGATTCCGTCCGACAACGTCTTTGCCGTGCCTCAGTCTGCGCAATCGCGCCGCTGCTTCTGGCGATCACCTGGCCGGCGAAGGCGCTGGCCCAGAATCCGGCTGACTCGGCCGGCGCGGTGGCCGGGAGCTCTGCAACAGCCGAGGATTTTCGGCTGATTGCCGTCGGCGATGTGATGCCGGGTACCGAGTTTCCGGACGCGGGTTATCTCGATCCCCGCCTGTCGGGCGATGCGGGGCCCGCTGCGGTTCTCGGAATGAACCTGGTCGATCTTCTGCGTTCCGGGGATGTCGTGTTCGGCAACATGGAGGGCGTGTTGTGGGACGAGGATGTACCACCGTCCAAGTCCTGCCGGGACCCGAAGCTCTGCTACGTATTCCGCGGACCCGAGCGCTACGCCGGGCTCCTGGCGGAGGCCGGTTTCACCGTTATGGCGCTGGCCAACAACCACAGCGGTGACTGGGGAGCCGAAGGGCGCGAAGCGACGATGGCTGCGCTCACCCGGAGCGACATCCGGTTCGCGGGCCTCGAAGCTGCCGCTGCGAGGACTGCGACGATCAACCTGGAATCGGGAATCCGGGTCGGAGTTGCCGCCTTTTCCCCGAACCGCGGCACCGTCAATCTCAACAACCTGGATTCTGCTCTGCGATTGGTCCGCTCACTGGCGGACGATCACGATGTCGTACTCGTGTCGTTTCACGGAGGTGCGGAGGGTTCAGATTACACCTCCCTGCCGAAGGAAGCGGAGACCTTTCACGGCGAGAATCGGGGCGACGTGTATGCGTTCGCGCATGCCGTTGTCGACGCCGGAGCCGACGTCGTGATCGGGCACGGACCGCACGTTCCGCGGGCCATCGAGGTGTACGAAGACCGGTTCATCGCGTACAGCCTTGGGAATTTCTGGACCTACGGGAGATTCAACCTGCGCGGCCCGAACGGCCTCGCCCCGATCGTGGATCTCGTGCTCGCCCCGGACGGAACACTTCGAAGCGCCCGAATTCACAGTGCCCGGCAGGAAGGCCGGGGAGGACCGACCCTGGACCCGGCGGGAGGTGCGCTCGCGCTGATCTCGGAGCTCACGGCCAGTGATCTGCCAGACGCGAGGATCACATTCGAGCCTGATGGGACCGTTCGCTGGCCGGGAACCGAATGAGTCGGGTTGTCCGGCAGGTCGTCACGCCCCGAGGACGAATAGTCCCAGCGTAAGCAGGAACAGGAAGAGACCGATCAGCAGCGTGATCACCCGGCGGCGCTGACGGTTCGTATCCAGCGTGCTTCCCCAGGCGAGCCGCATCGCCTGCTGCACGTCCGCGGGCCGTGTGTCCGGGAAACTCCGCTGATAATCCACGATCACCTGGCTGAGCCGCTCGCTCAGGTCGACCGCGCGACGGCTGGCCGTCTGACGTGAACCGGTGCCCGAAATCGGTGTCGGAATGTACGTCATCTCCTGGCCTCACTGGACTGAATCGGACTGCCGAAACAGGACTAGCGGATGTGTTTCCGCATTATGCGCGCCGCGCGGCCATGCGAAACTCGAGGTGCGCGGACCTCGTAGATATCAACGGATTCGCAAGTCGCCTCGAGCCCCGAAACGGAGAGATCTCCGTGCACTGCGTCCGTCTGATTTCGGTGTTCACAGCTGTCCTTGTCATTGCCCCACTCACCGGACTGATCCCTACCGCGCAGGCCCAGGATTCGTACGAGACTACTGGCTCTGACGGCGGGTCGAGCCTGGACCTGGGCATATCCGGGGTCGGCGTCAGCTTCGGGAGCGCGCCCCGCTGGACCGGGCTGAGGTTCAACTGGCGCGATCGATACCTCGACCGCATCGACGGCGTGAACGTCACGCTGTGGAAGCCGGGAGACCATGTCGGTGGCTCCGTAAACGGGGTGGCGCTTGGACTGGGACCACGAGCCGGGTACCTGCGAGGCGTGTCGATCGGGCTCCTCGGTGTACTGCCCGAACGGGCCGCCTACGGCGTGACGATCGGAGGACTGGGTATCGTTGCAGACGGTTCGGTGACCGGGCTGAACGCAGGCCTACTGGGGATCGTTACGGAAGGGAGAGCCGACGGACTTTCTGTCGCCGGCCTGGGCCTCGTCACCGAGGGGGGAGCCCTCGGGATCAACATCGCCGGCCTCGGAGTGGTGTCGGAGGGGACCTTGGCCGGAATCAACCTCGCCGGCCTCGGACTCGTCGCGGAACGAGGGATCCATGGACTCAACGCAGCCTTGCTCGGGGTGGTGACGGAACGCGAGCTGCGCGGGATCACCGTCACCGGCCTCGGAGCGGTGGCCGAGGGCAACATGGTCGGGCTGACCGTCGGAGGGCTCGGAGTCGTTTCCAATCGCGCCATCCAGGGCGTTGCGGCAGCCCTGTTGAAGGTCGATACACAGAACCTTGCCGGCGTCAGCGTCGCCGGCTGGACGCGCGTCCGAAACGAACAGCGCGGACTCTCTCTCGGACTGTTCAACCAGGCCGAAGAACTGCATGGAGTCCAGCTCGGATTGTTGAATTTCGCGGGAAACAACCACGGCCTCGCCCGCTGGCTTCCGCTCGTCAATTTGCATCTGGATTGATGAGCTGATCTCCTATGTGCTTATGGGAGATGTCGTTCCCCGGTTTACTTTGTTGAACAAAGTACTTGACATCTGTAGATTGGCGTCTGATACTCATGTATCGAACGCAGCAAGACCCGGAGGATCGATTGAAGACGGGAGATAAGGGAACCGCGCTCAAATCTGCATCCAAAGCCGTCCGGCTCGATTCACTGATCCACGAACGGGTACGTCTCGGCATCCTGAGTGCGCTGGCAGCTGCGGACCGGTTATCGTTCATCGAGCTCCGCGACGCACTGGGTGTTACCGACGGCAATCTCAGCGTGCATGCGCGAAAATTGGAGGACGCGGGCTACCTCGAATGTCAGAAAAAGTTCGACAGGCGGATTCCCCGCACCGAATACCGGCTGTCGACCAGGGGCCGGGCCGCGTTCGCCAGCTACCTGTTTCAGCTCGAATCCGTAATCCGAACGGCACGACACGGCTGAGGATTGTCGTGGTCAGGCACGCGGAAGACTGCGGGAGTCCGCCTCGAATCTCTACCAGGTGAGCCCGAGCACACTGCACAAATAGGCGGGAAGAGGCGCGGCGGAGCGACATAGTTCGACATACTCGTCGAGGAAGTCCGGACGGCAGACCTGTGCCTCGGTCAGCGGAACCGAGACGACGTAGTCCTTCAGTTTGAGTTCGTCAGCCAGCGAGTGCTCCGGGTCGAATCCCCGCGGTACTCGCTTCAGTGCCTCCCCGCCAAACTTCCAGCCGGCCGCCTCAACTGCACCGCGCATCCCGGTCCACCCGGCCGGGACTTCGTCCATCGCCTGCCGGACGGCATCGAGCTCCGACCTCGCGGGACGCCAGATCCCCGCCGCTGCCAGCACGTTTCCCGGTTCGAAGTGGAGGTAGAAGCCCGGAGCGTGCACGTCCTTCGCCGCCTCGTGGCGGAACTGGAGTGCTGCCCAGTTCTTGAAGGGGCTCTTGTCCTTCGAGAACCGAATGTCGCGGTGAATGCGAAACAGCGAGCCGCCCTGCCGCTTCGGAATCGCCAGGATCGACGGGCTGATCGCGGCAAGCGGTTCCTGCAGCGCCGCGGTGAACGCGAGGAGCGGTTCACGGACATGGCGCTCATAGCGGGCCCGGTTGCTCTCGAACCAGGCCCGCTCGTTGTTGTCACGCAGATCTTCGAGGAAGGTGAACAGTTCCGGCGTGATTTGATCTGCTTCGCTCATCCCCGGTCCTTTTAGAACAGAATACCACCCGTAACCACGAACTGCTCCACCCCCTCGATCGTGAATTTTATCTCGACAAAGGGCATGATCGATCCAGCATCGAAGCGGGTGCCGCCAAGCAGGTTAAGGCCCGGATCGGTGTCGCTGTACCCGTCTACCGATGCGTGTCCAATATTGAGGCCACCGCCAGCATAGGGCGTGACGGTCGGAGCACTCGGGATATTGAAGTTGTAGATCAGGTTCCCGTTGATCTCCCAGTATTCGGCCGGGCCGTCCGGAAAGTAATAGTCGAACGAGGCAATAATCGTCAACGCCGAGCCGCTGAAATCGAATTCCGCGCGGGCGCCGAGTCCCAGGTCGGTATCCGTCCCGAGGCTGACCTCGGGTCCCCAACGAAATCCCTGCGCAGAGGCCGATTCGACCCCCACCAGGCAAAGCAATACGGCCGCGGTGACCAGTGTCTTCCTCATGTCGAGTCCCCTGTGTCGAAGAGTTTCCCGCCCGCAATCGGCGCGGGCGGGACTGGACGCGAGCGTAATGAGCAAGACCGGGACCCAAGTGGGTCAATTGAACTTAAGTACGCTTAAACACTTTTCATATATAACGTTACGAGAATGGTGCGGGGACAAGTACTTGTTCTCTGGCGCCCGGACGGGCGCCCCGACGCCAGAGAACATTGCGGATTGCTACTCAGCCCGCTCGAACTGGATCGGATCGTAGAACGTTACCGTCAGCGACTTCACTGCCCCGTCCTGCGCGAGGGAGAACTGCAGAAACGTCATCGGCTGCATATCAAAGATCGGGTGGCGCCAGTGAACCCGAAACACGTCGTGGTTCCAATGTTCGAGATCGCCCAGGTGTCTCGGGTTGTAGTCGAATACCAATTGCCCATCCTCCATCCGGACCTCGGCTGGCCCGGACAGCTTGTCCTCGTACGACCCGGTGTAAGATTCGAGCGCTAACGACGGCATCGTGTCAGGGATTCGGCTGGCCTGCAGCTCAGCCTCCGTCCGCGCCCTTCGCTGCTCGCCCTGTTCGACGAACCCGCGATACACCGAATTCCAGTCACGCTCGGGCTCCCCGAGCAGCGCGTCGAGAATCGTGTACGTGATGGCGCGGGTAGGAGCCGATGGGGCGTAGTTGGTCAGGATCACCACACCGATCCCCTCCTCCGGGAGCAGCGTCTGCAGCGATATCATCCCGGTGAGTCCGCCGCTGTGCGTCACGACCTTCCGGCCCCTGTACTCCCCGATGAACCAGCCGAGTCCATATCCGTTGAACCGCTGTCCGAGGTTGGCTTCGGCCCACGGCGACACCCCGAGCGGGTATTGGACCGACTGCATTGCGCGGGCGGATTGCTCTGAAAAGATGCGGGTCCCGTCCACCTCTCCGGCGTTGAGGTTCGCTCGCATCCACCGGGCCATGTCCAGCACGTTCGAGTTGAGCGCGGCCGCGGGCGCTACACCGCTGACATCGTCATACTCCACGGGCATGAGCTCACCATCGACCTTCTCATGGGCCGATGCGACATCCTCGATTCCCTCGAGCGCGGCCAGCGTCGTGCTGCTGCCAGTCATCCCGAGCGGGGCGAGGATGCGCTCCTGCATCAGTGCATCCCAGTTCTGTCCGGCCACCGCCGCCGCCACCTGCCCGGCGACGAGGTACATCAGGTTCTGATAGTGGAACGAGGCCCGAAACGCGCCCGCCGGCTCCATCCAGCGGATTCTGCGTACGACCTCATCTCGAGGCAGATCTTGACCGATCCACAGGTGGTCACCGCCGAACGTCGGAAGGCCGCTCCGGTGGGTCAGGAGATCCCGAATCTGGATCTCCTGAGTGATCCAGGGGTCGTCCATACGGAACTCCGGCAGATGGTCGATCACCAGATCGTCAACCGCCAGCTTCCCCTCCTCCTGCAACTGAACCAGCAGCGCCGCGGTGAACGCCTTCGTATTCGACGCGACGGCGAATCGCGTCTCAGGTCCAACGAGACCCGGCTTGCCGAGGGTCCGAACACCGTATCCGCGGGCAAACACGATCGAGTCGTCCCGCACTACGGCCACAGCAACACCAGGAGTCGTCCAGTCGGCGAGCATGGCCTCGATCCTGCCGTCGATTCGGTCCCAATCCACGCTCTGGGCACGGGCTGAATGGGGGCCGGACAGGACGAGTGCAGAGAGTACCAGTACGGCACGGCCGAATCGACGATATGTGGCTCCGCGGCCGACAACAGCTGCCAGGTGATAGACCATTATCAACTCCGTTTGAGGTCAGCACGGAATATAGCGTCGCCTGCGAGCGGCGCACCTCGAATCCGCGACTCGCGGCTAACGGGTTCCGGGCCTACATTCGGCCCGACAACCGCCCGTACGTCAGGCTCAGGACACCCTGTGAATCGACGATCATGCGACCTGTGAAACGCTCTCGAACCACACTCATTCTTCTCGCCGCAGCCTTGTTCACGGTCGCAGCATGCGGCGGCGAAGGCCACGAAATATACGTTGAGGCGGGTTGTGTCGAGTGTCACGGAGACGATCTGCGCGGCACTCCGTCATCCGGCCCGACGCTCAAGAGCATCAAGAAGCACTGGGACGAAGAATCGCTGCTTATCTACTTCCGGAAGCCGGATAGCGTCGCATCGGCAGACCCGCGGCTGTCCGAATTGCGGGAGATCTACGGCGAAGGAATGCCGCCGCTAAAGATGGCAGATCCGATCGCCAGGGAGAAGCTTGCCCGGTACGTATTGCGCTGAGCTGAAGCAGGCAGCACTCAGTCTCCCGGCTGTTTCTCCCACCAGATATCGGGCTCCACGGGAGGCTGTCGCTTTTCGACCGGATAGCCGAGGCGTTCGAGTTCGCCGATGATTTCAGCGACGACTGCCGGCACGGCCTCGCGCACGGCGTCCGTCAACCCCACACCGTACTCGATGCTCTCCGGAATCACTCCAATCACGAACACCTCCGGTGGGGTTTCCCCCTGGAGCTCCAGCACCAGCAGAGTCTCCTTGAGGCCGGGATCGTGGGGAGTGATTCTCTGGGCCGGAGGGTGCTTGAGGATCTCGTCACGGCTGTAGGTCCGCAACTCACCCCCCGCGCCATCGGAGCGTACGGTGTCGACGATGATCAGGGCCCCAGCGTCCTCGAGGATCGTGCTGAGTTCCAGGCCGGGAGTTCCGGCATCCAGCACCTCCACCTCCGCCGGAAACTCGAACTCGGCCTCCAGAACTTTGACGACATACGGCCCCAATCCGTCGTCACTGTGCAGGATGTTCCCGAGTCCGAATACGGTCACCGCCGACACGGCGGGACCTCCCCTCCGGGCCGGCGGTGATCGGCGGCGCCCGTGAGCCTGTCGGGCGCCACCGTGAAGTGCGGCGCGCTCAGAGCGCCCGCACTTTCGCGATCTCGTTCCCGTCTACGTCGAGGGTGTGGATCGCGCACGCGAGACACGGATCGAACGAGTGAACCGTCCGGAGCACCTCCAGCGGCCGCTCGGAATCCGCCACGGGGTTGCCGAGCAGCGAAGCCTCGTAGGGCCCGATCTGTCCGTCTGCGTCCCGCGGGCTCGCGTTCCAGGTCGTCGGGACGACGGCCTGGTAGTTCTTGATCTTGCCGTTTTCGATCACCACCCAGTGCGACAGCGCACCGCGTGGAGCCTCGTGGAACCCGAAGCCCCGCTGTTCGCCTCGCGGGAACACCGGAGCGTTGAAGATATCGGTGTCTCCGCTGCCGATGTTCTCGACCAACAGACCCCAGTGCTTCAGCGCCAGGTCTCCGATGATCGCGCACCGCAGCGCCCGTGCCGCGTGCCGGCCGAGCGTGGACTGCACGTGCCCCACCCCGACGTTGACGCCGGTGCGGCTGCTGAGTTCCGACAGCGCCGTATCGACCCACTTCACGGTGAGTTCGTGCCCCTGCGCGTAGCCCACAAGGATCTGGGCCAGCGGTCCGACCTGCATCGGCTCACCGGCAAAGCGCGGCGACTTGACCCAGCTGTACTTCCCGTCGTCCTGGAAGTCGGTGTAGTTGGGGACGGTCTCGCCGTCGTACGGATGCCGGGAATCGCTTCCATCGTACCACGAATGGGCGATCGATTCCTCGACGTTGTCACGGAAGTACTCGTCACCGAACCGCGAAATCGGCTTCACGGTCGAGACGTCCCCATTCATGATCGTGCCGCCCATCAGGTCGAACTGGGTGCCCGCCGTATCCAGTGGCAGATCGGGCACCGCGAGGTAGTTCGTCACGCCCGCCCCATAACCGAGCCACTCCGGATACAGCGACCCGACGGCCAGGATATCCGGGATGTAGACCTGCTGTACGAAAGCGAGGACCTCGTCGAGCAGGTCCTTGATCTGGTACAGCTTCGTCATGTTCAGCGTCGCCTGGTTGTCCAGGTTGATCGCGTTCGCGACGCCGCCCACCGCGAGGTTCTGAATGTTGGGCGTCTTGGACCCGAGGATCGTGACGATCTGGTTCGCCTTCCGCTGGTAGTCGAGCGCCTGCAGATAGTGATTCACTGCCAGCAGGTTCACTTCCGGCGGCAGCTTCATTGCCGGGTGGCCCCAGTAGCCGTTGGCGAAGATGCCGAGTTGTCCGCTCGCTACGATGCTCTCGAGCTTCGCCTTCGTGGCGCGCATGGACTGCACGCTGTTGTGCGGCCACGGCGACAGGCTCTCGGCCAGGCGCGACGTCGCGACCGGGTCAGCCTGCAGCGCCGAGGTAATGTCGACCCAGTCGAGCGCCGACAGGTGGTAGAAGTGAACGATGTGATCGTGCATCGCATGCGCGATGAGGATCATGTTGCGGATATACTGCGCGTTCATCGGGATTTCGAGTCCGAGCGCGTTCTCGACCGCGCGGACCGAGGTGATCGCGTGTACGGTGGTGCACACCCCGCAGAAACGCTGGGTGAACAGCCATGCATCACGCGGGTCCCTTCCCTGCAGAATGACTTCGATTCCCCGCCACATCTGGCCGGACGCCCAGGATTTCTGGACCGTGCCGCCGTTCACCTCCACGTCGATGCGGAGGTGCCCTTCAATACGGGTGACCGGGTCAACTACGATGCGTGCCATGTCTCACTCCTCAGGTGGGCAGGGCCGCGGAAGGACGGCCGGTCAGAATCGGGAATCTCTTGATGATATACATGAACGCCGCGACCTCGGCTGCAACCAATCCGACAGTCACGAAGATCTCGAACAGTGACGGGAAATACAGGTTCCAGTGCTGGCCGGGGTTGTAGGCGAACCAGTAGGCGGTGAACCGGAGCAGCATTCCCCCGGTCACCATCATGCCGGACGCGATGAACAGCCGGCCCCGATCCTTGTCGCTCCGCGTCGGCTTCATCATCAGGATGATGGCCGGCGCGAGGAACAGCAGGATCTCGAGCCAGAACAGGATTGCGAACCGGTCCAGCTGGAACGCGTACCCGATCTTGCCCGCAGCCAGGATGTTCAGCAGCCGGGCGGCCACCCACACGAGCAGGACCACGACCATTGCGGGAGACAGCGCGGTCAGGATCGACGTCTCTCTGTAGCGCGAGTAAACCGTGCGCGACCACATGGTCTCCAGCACCACCATTCCGTACCCCATCGCGATACACGATATCAGGAAAAAGAAGGGCAGCCAGCCGGTCAGCCACAACGGGTGCAGCTTCGGACCGGCGAGCAGAATCATCGAGCCGAGGCTCGACTGGTGCATCGTGGGAAGCACGATTCCGAGCGCAATGAGCCAGGGCATCGCCTTCATCAGGATCGGTGTCCACTTCTTCGCGAACGCCTGGAGCTTCGGCTTGCTGTCCTCGGTCTCCCAGCGCTCGAGGAACACAGGCGCCATCTCGATCCACAGGACTGCCGTGTACAGCATGATGCACAGCGCGACTTCGAGCTGGACGGAATCGAGATTCCAGGTCCAGAAGAAGATCGGCAGCTTCCAGGTCAGCCACGGCCGTCCGAGGTCGATCATCACGCCCACCGCGCCGAGCGTATAGCCCAGCGCGCTGGTGAGGATCGCCGAGCGGATCAGCGGGTGGTACTTCCCCTTGTTGAACACGTAGATCAACAGGGCGATCGCGTAACCACCGCATGCCAGGGCCGTGCCCGTGACCACATCGAACGCGATCCACAGTCCCCATGGGTGTCCGTCGGTCAAGTTCGTTACCGGTCCCAGGCCGACCAGGAACCGGAAGATCAGCATGAGTCCGGAAACTGCCGCGAGCCCGAGGCAGATCTTCATGACCGGGGTCATGATCGGACCACCGATCGGGGTTGGCTTTCCGTGCTGGTTGTTCACGCGCCCACCTCCTCACCGGCCTTGTCGTACTGCCGGCGCGATCTCCACACGAGGCCCGCGATGACGCCGTACACGGCGACGGGAGCGATGAACCCCTTATAGATCGTATGCTGGAGGCCGACTGGAAGCGCGGGGACGGATTCGGTTCCGAGCTCCGGAAGTCCGAGCTTCGAGAACGGGATCCCCTTTGCGGTCAGATACAGGACCTGGGTTCCGCCGACTTCGTCGAGACCGTAGACATGGTCCTCGTACCGATCCGGGTTCTCAGCGATGCGCCGCAGCGCTTCGGCCTTGAGCTCCTCGTACGGTCCGTAGATCACTGCCGCCCGCGGGCAGACTTCTGTACAGGCGGGCTGCCCGACTTCGTTCAACTGCCCGTCATTCGTCGTGCCGGCCTTGGCGAGGCACATCTGGCACTTGACCATGGCCGGGGTGGCCGAGTTCCACTCGAACTTCGGAATGTTGAACGGGCAGGCGACCTGGCAGTACCGGCACCCGATGCAACGCTCGGGCTTCCAGGTCACGATCCCGTTCTGCCGCTTCTGGAACGACCCCATCATACAGGCCGACGCGCAGGCGGGATCGATGCAGTGCATGCACTGCTGCTTGATGAAGGACGTACCGTCCTCTCCCTCGTAGAACTTGATGATGTTGGCAGTGTTGGCGCTCAGATCGATCGGATCGTCATACAGCCGGCTGTGTGCTTCCATCTCCAGGCTGTTCGCGCGCCGGCATGCGGATACGCACGCTTTGCAGCCGATGCACATCGTCGCGTCGTACAGCATCCCGGTGGCATCGGCAGGAGCTTCCTTCTTCTCCCGTGCCTCGGCCTTCCGGGCGCCCGCCGCAGTAGCCGCGCCGAACGCGGCGACCTTGAAAGCGCCCCGCCGCGAGATCTTCATCGTCACACCCCCCCCAGGCCGATTTCGTCTTCGCTGGGCTGGCTCACCTTCTTGGCCGCAATGATCCCGCCGCCGATCGCGCCGCCGATGATGCCGCCGAGCGCCATCGTGGCCCACGGATTGGGGCCGTCCCGCTGGGTAAAGATCGGCGGATAGGTCGAGGGCGGAGTCGCATCAGTGATCTCTACCGTCTCGAACTTGCCCAGCGTAAACCCGACTCCCTCTTCGGTACAGCCGAAGCACGGAGCGCCGATCCCGATCGGCCAGGCGTCATCGACTCCCCCAAAATTCAAAGTCGAGCAGTTGGCATGGGTGACGGGTCCCTTGCACCCCATTTCATACAGGCACCAGCCCTGTCGATGACCATCGTCACCGAATTCCTTCACGAATCGGCCGGCGTCGAAGTGGGCCCGGCGCGGGCAGTGCTCGTGGATGACCCGTCCGTAAGCGAACTTCGGTCGCGCCAGCGCGTCGAGCTCGGGCAACGTTCCGAAGGTGGCGTACTGCAGCGCGACGCCGAGGAAGTTGTAGGGATTCGAGGGGCAGCCCGGAATCGTCACGACCGTCTTTCCTTCGAGCAACGTAGGTGCTCCCACGGCACCGGTCGGATTCGGCGCGGCCGAAGGGATTCCTCCCCACGAAGCGCACGACCCGATCGCAATGATCGCGCCCGCGTGTTCGGCCACCTCGCGAACCAGTTCGATCGATGTCTGTCCACCGATCTTGCAGAAGATCCCGTCCTGCTTCATCGGGATCGCGCCCTCGATCACCAGGATGTAAGAGCCCTTGTGCTGCTCCATCGTGGCCCTGCGAACTTCCTCCGCCTGGTGTCCCGCCGCGACCATCAGCGTCTCGTGATAGTCGAGGCTGATCAGGTCCAGAATCAGCTCATCGAGTGCAGGGTGATGAGTCCGGAGCAGCGACTCCGTGCAGCCGGTGCACTCCTGGTTGTGGAGCCAGATCACCGAGGGCTTGAGACCCTGTGCCGCATTCTCGGCGAATTTCGCCGCCGCCTCTGCAGGTAGCCCGACGGCGGCTGCCGCCATGCTGCACACCTTCACGAAGTCCCGACGATCGACCGACATCAGGCCGGAAGGCGAGGAGTCGAGTGTGGGAAGCACCATGTCTGCCCTCCTGGTGGTTTCACGACGTCTCCGGCTCACCAGCGCGAGGCC
>Ga0114922_10001597_pt1 | contig 21520 bp, 17 predicted proteins | sample AartaG_FD_100975 | JGI IMG/M metagenome (GOLD analysis project Ga0114922, IMG submission 100975) | Deep subsurface microbial communities from Aarhus Bay to uncover new lineages of life (NeLLi) - Aarhus_00045 metaG | ecosystem: Environmental > Aquatic > Marine > Oceanic > Sediment | place...
CCGGTAGGAGTAACGAAATTGAAGGTCGAAGAAATTTTATATCAACCGGAGGCTGCTGGCAATTATCAGTTGTAATTCAATAAAGGCCTATTTAAATTATTTGAATTAAACATCTTTAAAGAGCTTATATTAAGATCATAAATATGTTTTAACTAATGGTCCGGAATATATGATGTACCTTCTCTGGCGATAGGTGAATACTACATAAATAAAATGTTTCTTTTCTTTTAACTTTTTATTTATGGATGTTTTTACTTATCGCTAACCATTAAGAATCCGAAGATATTAGCCACCGAAAATGAAGGTAAAAAGTTCCCGCAATTACTCCCTCAATTATTTTTTATCTTGTTTTTTCGGGGAAGAGACTAATCCACCGTTCGCTAACCGCTACACATTTTATATAAGAATAAAGATATATAAGAGGGGGTGATTTTCCCTTCTTATATATCTTTTAAGCGTTCGTCTTCTCTCTGCATTACACGATAAAAATAACTCTAATTTTTTTTCTAAATTTTAATTATTTTTTGAGTGTTATGCTTCTCTTTTCGCTTTTCTATTTCTGGTATTGCTTTTTGTAAAAGAGGGGTGATTTTCCCCTGTTTACAAAAACTATACTCTTTCTCTCTCCTGGCAATACTCTCACCAGGTAAATTACTATTTGCCCTGTGAGTGTATTGTTCTTTCTTTGTTTTCCTTTTCTTATCTTCTCTCTCTTCCCCCTGCGATAGGTAAAAAAATCTTAAATCAAAAAGGGTTTTTCTTTTTGGGTTGAGAGCTTTTTTTCTTATCGCACAAACACAAAGAATCAAAAAGATATAGCCACCGAAAAGAGAGATAAAAAAATTCCTGCTATTATTTCTTTCGTTTATTTTTTATCTCTCTTTTATGGGAAGGAGACTAAATCACAAACGATAACAAAATCACGAAAAGGTTCGCAAACAGGGGCGGGGCAAGGGAGAGAGGGTCTCGATAATGGCTGCGCTTATGCTCGTAGAGTAGGGGGTGAATCGACCGCAGTTTTTCCTTCCCCCTTAATGCTTCCCCCCTAATTATAGATAACCTAACCTTAAAATTTTTTTGCGGTGGCAAATAAAGCGAAGCAACAGCGGGGCATAAGAGCGTTACCCCCGCGTTTATACCTAGAAGCGTCCCCGCGAGTGTAGCTTTTGAGCCAAGGAGCAATAATAAAAAGAAGGGGGTTAAGAGGGGGGTTTTAGGGGGGATTGAAGGGGGAAGGAAAGTTACCCGCCCCGCGCGTGAGTTAGCTGTAAAATTAGAATAACCGGAATATATTAAATTAACCAGGTGAATTAGATTAACCCGAGTGGCCAGGATTGATTAAATTGGTGCGTGGATTAAATTAAATCTAAGTTAAATGTGAAATATTTGAGAACATTTTCCTATCCTGGCAATGGCTAATGAGAGAGGAAGAGAGCGAATCCAAAAATTTTTATACAAAACTATTTTTGGCAACAGCCCTTTTTTAAATACTTCCTTTTTTATTGGCGGCTTTTACATCTAAATTGTCATACCCGACGCCATAATTACTAATTATTTTTAATTTTTTAGCCATCTCTATAAAATCCGCACTAATTACATCACCAACCGGAATAATCGCGTCCAGGTAAGGTGCTAAATGAAATAATTCTTCCCGAGGAAATGATTTACCTTCAACTTTTGGCATATAAATATGACTGCAAGTTTTTAATTCTACTAAAGCTTCCTCAGGTATATGTTTTGTAATCAAAACATTGTAAGCCAAAATTATTTTCTCCTAATATTCACTTATTTATTATCATATATTCTTTAATATTTCTTTAAACTTTCTTTTAAAAAATCGAGTGCTTGCAAAATATGCGCTTTAATCTTTTCTTGAGCTTGTTTAACTTTCCCTTCAATTATTAAAGAAAGTAATTCCCTATGCTCAACCGCTAATAATTGAAAGCGTTCATAAAAGCCACTTTCTAAATTAATTAAAACTTCTATTTGCGTTTGAAATCCGTCCCAAATATCAATTAATTTTTTATTGCCAGAAAAAATGCAAACATTACGGTGGAATTCGATATCTTTGCTAACTAAATCTTTCAATTGTTTTTTTTCAACATCTTTTTCTATATCTTCAACATTTTTCCTTAAACATCTTAAAATTTTCTCATTTTTGTTTTCTATCACTTTTTCTATTGCATAAGCCTCCAGCAATCCTCTTATAGTATACATATCTTCAAGATCTTTCTTCCCAAGCAAGTTTACAAATGTTCCCTTATAAGGAATGCTTACCACGACTCCCTCTTTTTTCAGCATATGCAATGCTTCCCTAACCGGAGAACGACTAATGCCCATATCCCTTGCAATTTGTGTTTCATTAATTTTTTCACCCGGTTTAATCATACCATTTACTATTGCTCTTTTAATATCAGTAGCTACTTCTTGAGCTATTACTTTTGGTTCTTTTTTTAAAAAAATCATTACCTATTCCTTCCTAAAAAAATACCTCTTATTAGAAGTTAGTTATAAATCTTTTTATTGCCCTTAAAGAATTAATAAGAATTTAAGGTCATTAACATTTGTCCCGGTAGGCCCAGTGATAATTGCATCACCCATTTTTTTAAAAACTTCAACAGTATTGTGCCAATCAAGTTCATGATGGAGCGAGATACCTAATTTTTTTGCCATATAAGTAGAACTGGATTCTACAATAGCTCCTGCAATTTTTGTTGGTCCATCAGTCCCATCAGTATCGAAACCTACAATTACTGTATCTTTCAAATCTTCCAAATATAGGGCAGCGCTCAGTGCAAATTCTTGATTTGGACCACCCATTCCATAATTCCCTTCTAGTTTTATAGTAGTTTCACCCCCACCAATTATAACACAAGGAGTTGTAAGTGGTCTCTTATTTATTATAATTTCTTTAGCTATTGCTATAAAAGTTCTTCCTAATTCTTTGCTTTCTCCTTCAAACATGGTTGAAAGAATCATGGTATTAAAGCCCATTTCTTTTGCCTTTTTTTCTGCTGCAACACAAGCTGTATCTCCAGCTACAATAATAAAATTATGTAACTGATGATCAGAAAGGTCTTTGGGAGTTTCCATTTCTGAAGTAGCACTTTTAAGATAATTTCTTACAGATACCGGTAATTTCTCCCAGAGCTTATACTTAGAAATTGCATTTCGGGCATCTTTAAAAGTAGAAGTATCAGGTACAGTTGGACAGGTAATATAATCTAAAGGATCACCAATAACATCAGATACAGTCAAGTTAATTAAATGTGCTTCTGGGTGAATATTTTTTGCGAGTCTACCACCTTTTATTTGGCTTAAATGTTTGCGAACAGAATTTATTTCAATTATGTTGGCACCACAGGCAAGTAGTAACTTATTTACTACTTGCTTTTCTTCTAAACTTACTTCAGGTATCGGTAAGGGCATAAGTGCAGAACTACCTCCGGTAATGCCTGCAAATACAATATCCCCCGCTCTTGTTCTTTTAGCTAGTGCAATGACTTCCTTGGCCGCTATAAGCCCGGCCTCATCAGGAATAGGATGATTGGCTAAATATAATTTAGAATACTTTAGGTTTCCTTCTTGTCCGTATTTACAAATAACTATTCCGTCAGTAATTTTGTCCCCTAAAATTTCCTCTAACGCTTTCGCAATTGGGAAAGTAGCTTTACCCGCTCCTAAAATAAAAATTCTTTTATGATCGTGCAGATTGAAGATTAAGCTTCCAACATGTAAATTATTATTCTTTAAAGAAACTAAATTCTTAGTTGCAATATACGGGTCTGCTTTTTCTAATGAATATTCAATTAGATCTAAAGCTGCTTTGCGGATTTTCACATTACCATGAGATAATAACTGTTTTTTATTTTTAATATAAGTCACTTTTCCCTCTTTTCTGATTCCACCCCAAAGTGGAAACCCTTACAGTTTAGTTAATGGTCTCAACTGCCAAATCTATAGCAGGATTATCTGTCAAGTTATTATTTATATTAGATGTATTACCATTTATACCACGGGTTTACCCGTGGTATAAATGCCTTTGTTTTAAAAAAGATATTTATTTTAAAGCGCCATCTTAAAATCTCTTCCCGCATATTTAGCTACAGAACCAAGTTCTTGCTCAATTTGTAAAAGTCTATTGTATTTCGAAGTTCTTTCACTACGTACTCCAGCACCAGTTTTAATCTGACCAGCATTAAGACTAACTGTAAAATCAGCTAAAATTGGATCTTCTGTCTCTCCGGATCGTTCCGAAACCATGATTCCCATACTATTTCTAAAAGCAATTTGGGCAGCATCCAGGGCTTCTGAGAGTGTGCCAATTTGATTGAATTTCCACAGCAAGGCATTTGCTCCGCCAAGTGCAGAGCGCTCTTTGATTAATACAGGATTGGTACAGAAGAAATCATCCCCAACAATTTGAACGCCTAATTCCTTGGTTGCCTGAACAAAACCTTCGACATCATTTTCATCGAACGGATCCTCTATAGATGCAACCGGGTAAGATTTGATCAAATCTTTATAAAAATCAATCATCTCGCCTGTTGTTAATTTATTTCCTTCTAAACTATAAAGTTTAGTTTCTTTATCATAAAAATGAGTAGCGGCAGAATCAAATCCGTATACAATTTTATCAGCAAATCCGGATAGTTCTACTGCATGAACTAAATGATCCATTGCTTCGCGAACTTTGACAATTGGCGGTGCAAACCCACCTTCATCTCCAACATTCGCCGCAATTTTGCCATAATTTTCAATAATTATGCTTCTTAGTTCTTCATTAACGGCGTATCCTATTTCCATTGCTTCTTTGAAAGAATTAGCGCCTACGGGGAATATGCACACTTCTTGGAAATCAAGATCGTTAGAAGTCAATTTTCCACCGTTAATTAAGTTTAGTAAAGGAACAGGAAGGATATGGGCATTGGGATTGATATATCGATACAGCGGCAGGTCGGTTGCGCTTGCTGCAGCCCGGGCACAAGCCAATGATACCGCAATGATTGCATTTCCACCTAAATTTTCCTTATTCTTGGTTCCATCAAGCTCTATCATTTTATAATCTATTTTTCTTTGCTCAGTAACATCCATACCAATTAATGCAGGAGCAATAATTTCGTTAACATTTTTAACTGCCTTAGTTACTCCTAAACCATTAAAACGTTCTTCATTGTCTCTCAATTCGCTTGCTTCATTTGATCCGGTAGAACGTCCCGCAGGAGCATCAGCTTGCCCAATAATTTCATTATTTACTTGAACTTCTACCCTAATAGTAGGAGTCCAGCGGCAATCCAAGATTTCTCTTGCTTTTATGGATGTAATTTTAAATTTACTCATTCTTTCCTCCAATTATTTAAAATTAAATTACAAAAAATGCTGACAATAGTACACAGTTGAATTATTGTTACTTTATTCAAAAGATTTACAAAGGAATTCATCTATAAAAATCATTCCTTCCAGACTTTCACCAGGAATATTCATTTTAAAGGACATCCCCACCATGCCAAATGAAGGCTACCTGTTCCCAAAACTGGTCTTTTGAGAGCTCCTATCTACAAAAATCTTAAGCCACTGCCTACCTTATATAATCTTGCTGTCGATTTGGTCGATAATCCCCATATAGCCCTGAAATGTAATCTCTCTCCATCTTCTCATCCTCTTGCTCTAGTCGAGAGCTTCTCCTCATTCCTGGGAGATCCCCCCTCATTACCTACTCTAAAAAGTTTGCCAAAGAAATACCCTTTCGATTAATTATAGCTCCAAATTTTTCAAAAGAATATATAATCTCCAAGCAAGGTTAAAACTTATCTTCTCTCTCATCTCCTGACCTATGTATGCAAACCCTTTCTATCAAAGGACTGAATGCTACCGCTAATCAATGCATCATAGTATATATCACTGTCTTACTTGTTACCTTAACTTACATTAAATATAGGAACTAAGACAAAATCCGTTTTGTTAAAAAATTCATTCAGAATCTTTAATTTTGTAAACGCCTATTACAATATTATAAAAATATCCATTTTAATAAATTGAATAATGTTTGTTTTTAAATAAAACTCTAAGATAATAATTTACGTTTTTTGCTTTTATTTTAAATTACTTCTCCAGATTTTCTTTTCACAAATTGTCCCCATCCATATTTACCCACAAATTTACCTTCTTTCGCTACAATATTTCCTCGTAAAATAGTAATATATGGATATCCTTTTATCTTCATCCCCTGGTAAGGAGACCAATCACACTTTGTTATAAGATTCTTATAATCAATAATAACTTCCTTATTTGGATCAAAAATTACTATATCCGCATCGCTCCCAACCTCTATTGTCCCCTTTTGTGGATATAAACCAAATAACTTTGCAGGATTAGTAGAAACAAGGGAAACGAACTTCTTTATGGAAAGCTTATTTTCTCCTACTAAAAATGTAAACATTATCGGAATTCGAGTCTCCATCCCAGGAAGACCGTAGGGAATTTTTGTAAAATCACCTTCCCACATATCTTTTTGTTTAGTCGAAAATGTACAGGTATCGGTTGAGATATTTTGAATTGCCCCTGATTTTATTCCCTCAATTAATCCGATACGGTCATGATCCTTCTTTACTTGTGGACAAGTAGCATAATAATGTCCGCTCTTCTTTCTAAAGACATCATCTGTTAAAAGGAGATATTGGGGACATGTTTCGGCCCATACTTTAACTCCTTCCTTTTTAGCCTGGTTAATAATTTTTGCTCCTTCCTCAGTTGATACATGCACGATATAAAGTCTGCCATCAGTAACTTTAGCCCATGTAATAGCTCTTTGAATCGCCTCGTATTCAGTAAAACATGGCCGAGATAGAGTATGGCAATATGCGCCATATTTTTTCATTAAACCTTTAGTATGATATCGTTCAATTAACATATCAAGAACGAAAGCACTTTCACAATGAAGCATAAGAAGTGCCCCTGATTCTTTTGTCTCTTCCAAGGCTGAAAAAACTACGTCATCATCAGCCATCAGACCCTCTTTTCTATAAATTAACCACATCTTGAACGAGGGAATACCATTGCGTGAATAATAATTCATTTCTTCCTTAGTCTTCTCATTCCAATCTGTAATTCCTAAATGAAGTGAATAATCAATGCATGCCTTATCTTTAATATCTTTTATTTTGTCTTCAACTGCTTCTTTTAATGTCGATCCCTTTTTTTGAATAGCATAATCAATACAACAAGTAGTACCTCCACATGCTGCGCCTGCTGTTCCTGTGTCCCAATCTTCGGAATATGTACCACAGAAAAAATAATTATTATGGACATGAACATCTATTCCACCAGGAAAAACTATCATTCCTCTTGCATTTATTACTCTTTTAGAACACAATTTTAGTTTTTTTGCAATTTTCACAATTTTCCCATTTTTGATACCTATATCCATTGTAAATATTCTATCGCTATTAATTATTTTACTATTTTTTATTATTAAATCCATTTCCATTTTTAATCCCCCTTAAATACAATATTAACTTCAATAGTAGTTTACTAATTTCTCCTAAACTCTTTATTCTCAAATGTTTTAATGAAATTGACTTACCTCCACTCTACTTTTTAGTAAGATTTAATAGATCTACCTCAAAAAAGAAGGCAAGCCAAGTGAAAAAACTATCGTTTTGCTGCCTAGATTTGCTCTAAGTTCACCCTTAGGGAAATAGAGCAAATTATTTATAGTCTCTTGATAGTTTTACCCAATCGCAATCTCGAGGTTTAGCCTAGGATAATTTCAAAGAGAAACATTCTATTTACTGCAACTACTTTGCTGATCCAGAACCATTGCTTATAGCTCCTCCCCAAAAAGGCTCTCAAGTTAAATTAGAAAAAGCTTTTGTCTAATTACGAGAAGGAGAAGAGTTACACTCCTTTACCGGTTAATAATAAAGATTCTGATACTGAAGCACCTAAAAGATCTCTCTGAGGAGTCTGTAGTGCTAAAGCAGAATAACTTTATTTTAACGATAGTAAAAAACGCTCACAGCTTAAGTTTAAAGTTTGTTCTTGCCTCTCCCAAGTACATCCTTGTTATCGAAATAAAGCTAAATATTTTTGCCCTTAAGTTTTTCTATTCATAATATTATTGTAAAAATCATATTAAAAATATGTATTTCTATGATAATCTAGAGTGTTATTTACAATTTTTATTAATTAGGTAAAAGATTATTTTATTGAGAGATACAACTATTGATATTCTTCTGTAACATTCAGCTTTACTATTTGTTTAATAAATTTTTTTCATCTACCACTCATTGTTCATGGTTGTATTATTTCTATAAATTATATTTTTCTTCTTTCTAGTGGATTAAACAATGTTGTAATTGCTTCTCCTAACATAGAAAAAGCAAAAACTGTTATCGCCATAAAAAAACCTGGAAAAAATGAGGGCCACCATTGCCCAGTTATAATTGAGCGTGCACCTACTGATATCATTAACCCCCACTCTGCTGTAGGCGCTTTGATTCCCGCACCTACAAAACTTATTCCTGCAGTTAATAAAATTCCCATTCCCATAACCATAGATATCATAGCAACACTTTGAGTAATTGCATTTGGGAAAATATGTATAAATATCTTCTTAAATTCGCTATTTCCAGCAATGGTAGCTGCTTCAATATAAGGTGAACTTCTTACTATAATAGTCTCTGCTCTACTTAATCTTAGAAATACTGGAATATTAGTTATAAAAATGCAAAATATTATATTTAATTTAGATGGGCCAAATGCTGCGACTAAAACGAGAGCTAAGACAAAAATTGGTAGAGCTTGAATTACATCCATAATCCTCATAATACAAAAAGAAAAAACACTAAATATACTCCTCTTTTTTCCTTCAAAATATCCTATAAAAATTCCTAAAGGTACTCCTACTCCAAAAGAAAAGAGAGCGCCCATTAAAGCGATTAGTATATCAATTCTATAAGCATATATAGTCCTTGAAAAAATATCCATACAATTGATATCTGTCCCAAATAAATGTACTTTTGAGGGTGGCAATAGCCTTTCACCTGAAATTATTTCAGTAGGGTCATTAGTAGCGATTAAAGGTGCAAAAATTATCAATATGATAGTAATAAAAGAATATACAATAGCAAACAATTGTAACTTATTGCTAATAAAATATTTTACTAAAAATATTCGCTTTCTCTTATAATTTTCCAAAATTATTACCTCGGCTAATTTTATTATCCCAATTATCATTTATTATAATCAAATTCTAAACATTGTCGTTTATAGTATCCGTTTAATCAAGCATATAATTAATTATTAAAATTTTTTATTTTCACATTTCAATTATACATTTTCTTATTTGTTCAAATTATCAAAAGGCATATCAAAATTTATTTTATTCTTTAACAAAATATACTAACCACAATTAAAGTTGCCTATTAATCCATTAATTGTGTTAAAATTTTAACACAGCAGAATTTTATATTATTAAAAAGAAATTTATAATCTTAGCTAAAAAATTATTCAGGTAGCCATTTTCATTATTAAATATTTTCATATTCTCCTTAAGACCAATATTATAATAAATAACTTCTTTGATAGGTTTCAGCAGATACACATGGGCATATCGGCATATATTAAACTCTAGGTTTAATAAACCATTTTGTACATTTCTTTTGCAATTAATAATAACTCTAAAATATTTTAGTTTTATTTTAATAACATTTTTAATATATATTATGCTTTCTAAAACGAGGATCAATTACAATATTTATAGCATCCGCTAAAATATAAGCTATAAGATTTAATATAGATGCAAATAGTACAACTCCTTGAATTGCTGCAAAATCTGCATTTACAACTGATTGAACTGCATACCTACCAAAACCAGGCCAACTAAATACTGTTTCAACTAAAACAGCTCCACCAATTAAAAAACCAAAATTAATAACGGCTAAAATTATAACATTGACATAGCTAGCTTTTTTTATATATTTTTCCATAGTAGAAATCGGTAAACCACATACATTAAAATACTCAATATATGTACTTTTATTTATTTCCATAGCTGATATAATTGCTGTTTTTATTACTGTACCACCATATACAAAAGAGAGTACAAAAACAGGAAGCATAAGGTGATGTAAGCTAGATAAAAAAACCTTCCAATTACCTGTTAAAAGACTATCTATTGAATACATTCCTGTAATAAATTTAGGTGCTAGTAATCCGATATCTAATCTTCCCACAGGTGCAGGAGCCAAGCCCAAAATGACATATAATAAAAAAACAAGTATTAACGCAAGCCAAAAATCTGGAAAAGAACCTGCAGCCATTCCATATGTAAATAATATTTTTTTTAAAGTTTTTTTTATTTTACTTTCACCTTTTGACATCGCTTTAAAAGCTATCGGTATCATAACCAAAAATATAACTAATAAGGTATACAGTAAAAGTTCCAAAGTTGCTGGTAATCTTTGGATAATATCATCAATAACTTTATTACCCGTCACCCATGAAAAACCAAGTTCTCCATGACACAAAGATATTAAATAATCAATATACTGTTGAGCAATTGAACCAGTTAAGCCTAACCTTTCTCTCATCATCTGTACACCTGCTTCCGGAACATTAGGCCCCATCATCAATCTTGCAGGATCTCCAGGAATTATTCTAACAAGAATAAATGTAATTGTAACAATTCCTATTATCTGAAATGGTATTGAAATAAGCTTTCTACGCAAAGAATTAATTTTTTATCTCCCCTTTTAACTCTTTTAAAATAATAATTTTTATATAATTTATCAAATCAATATATAACTAAATAAAATCGTTTACTGCTGCTTACCAATATTTGAACAAAACATATATATTTATTAATGATCTATAATGTATTCATTATGTTAGCAAGTTTAGTCCGATATACAAAAATATTATATTTCTTATGATAGCCTCTTCCTAAAAGCAAGGACCACAGAAATAGATCCAAAAGATTATATTTTCGAAAAATTCTGACTATAAATAGTGAAACAAGTAGGTACCTCTTTCAGAATCACCACATTACTTGGACAACTCTTTAGGTACTTACGCTCTCTACAGTACTATTAATATCTACAAACTTCTAAAATATATCCATCAGAAAAGAATTTAATATCAATCAAAATTGTATAAATTGCCAATGAATATAAATATTTGTATTTCTTTCAAAAAATAAATAGGAGGCGAAAAGAAAACTTATTACTAGATTTTTTTATTCATATTACTTTTCATCGAAATAGAGATACTCTGCTTTAATATTGTCACCGATATAAGTATTAAACCCTTTTAATTCCGTCCTTATTGCACATCTAAAACCGGCTTGAACAATAAACCCTACTGGTGCATCCTCTAATAACAGTTTTTGTAAATCATAATGATGTTCAATTCTTTTATCCATTTCAACTATAGTTTTTCCAATTGCAGCAAGTCGATCAGCTTCTTCACTTACATAATTACTATAGTTTCCAAAAGCTTCACTGTGAAAATTTAGATTATAAGCATAGTTCGCATCTGGTGTGAATGGAATATCTCCTAATAATGCCATAGAAACTAGCCTTGATTGTACATTGCTATAAAATGGAGCCGAGGGTGCTTTTCTTAATTCAACATCTACTCCTATCTTGCCAAAACTATTTTGTATTAGAATAACCATGCTTTCATCTAAAGGCCGATCTGCCTCATACCAAAGCTCAATATCAAAACCATTTGGATATCCCGCTTCTTCTAAAAGTTGTTTAGCTTTCTCAAGATTATATTTGTATGGGAAATATTCTGCTGGTAAGGCACCAGGATATTCTTGTTTAATTGGTGAATACATTGCTATTGCAGCATCATAGAATACTGTATTTATTATCTCTTCTCTGGGAATAGCATAATTAAGTGCTTGTCTAACTTTTTTATTCTTAAATGGTTCAAATTCTTTCTGATTTAATGTAAGGAAACGTATCCATCCGGTTTTCTTGACTTTTATGCTTTCAACTCCTGGTGCTCCCTCAAGAGACTCAACTTCTCGAGGAGTGAGTTCCAATGCAATATCAATTTCTCCCTTCTTTATCATGGCTAGTCTAGATGAACTTTCTGGAATAACTTTAAACATTATTTTATCAATTTTTGGCTTAACTCCCCAATAATTAGGATTTCTTTCAAGTAATACATAGTCACCCGCTTTCCATTCTTTAATATAATATGGTCCAAAATGCGCGGCATTATGTTGCATCCATTCTCTTACCCATGGATCCTCTGGAGTAGCATGTTTCATACACTCAGTTGAATCCCAAAAGCCATTAGTAAGATTTCCAGCCATTAATACTTGCAGACCATTGGGTTCTTCAGAAACAATTTTAACTGTATATTTATCAACTACATTCGCTTTCAGAAGTTCATAGTTGGTACCCTGCACACGCATATATGTTGCCCCAAATCCTTGTATTTCTTTGCCTCGTTCATATCTCCAAAGAAAATCCTTAGATGTAAACTCATTTCCATATGCACTTTTAGAACCTTTTCTAATATGAAAAGTAGTTGTTTTACCATCTGCTGACTGCTCCCAACTTTCAAATAACCTTGGTATGATCTCCCACTCACCCGAGAAGTTAAGAGTTCTTATGCCTTTTGCTCCTGGCTCTTCAGAAATTGGTTGGGGGTAGTCTACTCCCTGTTCTTGTATACAACATAATATATAGAAAGAAATGGGATCCAAACATATATCTTGGTCTATGGTTGGGGGAGTATGAGATACTCCAATTATCAAAGTATCACGATCATTACTTGCAAAGCTATTCATGCAAACAAATAAAATTATCAACAAAACAAACATATTTTTCTTAACAAATTTTAACATATTCACTTTAAACCTCCCTTAAAATAATATTTTTTCATTTTTTAAACTTCTCCCTTCATCATATTATTTACTCTCGCCTCCTATTTACATTATTTATTTAGAAAAAACCTTAAACTCTCGTTTCAAAATTTTTAGCTTATTTTTATTTTATTCTTTAACTCCACTTAGGATACTTAACAATATAAATTGAAGATAATAATTTCGATAATACCTTTAATTAAGATAGTGCTTTCTATTATGTTACAATGATGGCTATAATTATTAATAGTTAATACTATTTACTTTTTTTAAAGATAATTAAATTCTTTGAAATACTTAGTTCAAAAGAACATCTTTTCAAATACATTGCAGAGATGTTCGATAGTCATTTCTTAAACATCTTTCATAGTACTATTAGGGGATTCATATTTTATATCTTAATTATTATATTTTGTTCTCTTGCCCCTTTTTTAAAATTAGTTAGAATAATATGTGTCTTATATTTTATAAATTTTTTTCTTTAACTTTCTTAATTTATAAATCACATCATAAAGTCCTAGTTCTTTAAGTTTGTCCTCGGTTGGCCACCCTGTTTCAATATCCCAACCTCTTAATTTATAGAAATTATCTTTCATTTTCTCCCATTTATCTTTATCTAATGGGCCAAATAGCTCAAACATTCTAGCCATTCCATCCTTGAAAAATGCCTTATCGAATTTAACTGGATATACATTATCCATATCTCTATTTCTACCATTCCCAACCATTAATGCACGATAAATATTTATAACCGTTTCTGCTGATTTTTCTAATCCATCAATTCTAATATTCATTCCTGTAGTCGCAAAAAATAATTTGTAAGGTAATTCCATATCACCTAATCCATTAGAAGTAAATGGGTTACTAATACAGGGAAAAGCAAAATCACATAATGTAAGCATATCTTTATAAGTTTTATTATATTGTATAATTGTTAGTGTTTTGGGTACGTGATCATAAGATTCAGGATCTGCAGCAGCCTCACTACCCCAAGCAAATTTAGCGGCTGATTTATTATTCATGCCAAATAGGTAATCGTGTCCACTATCAAATGGATCTCTATTATCCATCGCCCATTCCAAACACCCTACAACTGAATTACACCAATGAGTATGCATGCCATGAGACATAAAATATCTCTGATATATATCCCAAGCCTTATGTCCTAATTTTTCTGCTGCCCTAGCTGTTCCCTCAGCTAAAATATCTCCAAAACCTTTTCTATAAGCAATACCCTCTTTAATAAATTTTGATAAAAACTGAATGTTATCTGTATTCCCGCCTAAACATTTAGGTAAATCTATATCATTATTAGAAATTATTCCATCCTTAACACAATCTCTTAACCAATATAACATTCCTGAAATCTCAACAGTATCTATTCCCAAAGTATCACATAGTAATTTAGCATAATAAGTTGCTTTATCACCCATTCCAACACCATCATTTTTTGGATCTCTTATGATACCAAAAAACCATTGTACACAGACTCCTTGTCCGCTTCGCATATTCGGTACTTTAAAATATCCTCTACATGCCTTACTACATCCATAACAAGCATCAGAATGTATTCCATAACCGCTTCTAGCTAAACCAATCCCGGAATTCATCCCCCAAAGTTTACCTTCAGGACCAATCTGGCTTTCAAATGATCCTGGAACAGCATGGCCAAACACGATACTACTAGCATATTTAGCTAATTCAATAAGTTTTTCTGGTTGTGCAATTCTTATAGATCCTGTGCCTCTTACTGTTATTGCCTTAAGCTGTTTTGATCCCATAACCGCTCCAAATCCTCCTTGTCCAAAAGCAGAACCTGTATCAGATTGAATTGAAGCAAACCTTACAAGATTTTCTCCAGCTGGACCAATACATATAGTTCTAATATTTTTATCTCCTGTTTGTTCTATAATTTTTTCTTGAGTTTGATATGTATCTAATCCCCATAAATATTTTGCTTTTTTTATCTCAACTTTTTCATTATGTATAATTATATATACAGGTGAGCTAGCCTTACCTTCAACTATTAAACCATCAAATCCAGCAAATTTTAATTCAACTGGCCAATCTCCTCCTATATTTGAATAGCTTACCATTGGTATGGGATGAATGTGGGGACTTACACAACAAAGATTGGCTCTACCTGCTCCTGGTACAATAGGAATCCCGCCTAGAGGCCCTGTCATAAAAATTAACTTATTCTTATCATCAAAAGGCTCTATTTTTGGAGGTATTTCTTCCCATGCTATTCTTAACCCAATTCCTATTCCTCCAATATATTTTATATATTTTCTTGTATTTATAAAGGAAATATTTCCATTTGTTAAATTAATCCTCAATATTTTTCCCATCCAACCAAAAAGATTATCCACTTTGATACTCCTTATATTTTCGTATTAGTATTAATTGTATATTTTTATTGTTTATCATTAACTCTTTCTCTTATTATAAATAAGAATTTTCTCTGGACATGCCTTTACGCACTCAGGATCCCCACCACAAAGATCACATTTTATACAGATTTTTCTTTTGCTGTCATATACAATTCTTGATCTTGAATTTGAAAAAATACAAGCTTTTTTACATTCTTCACAACCAGTACAAATATCTGAATTTATTAATTTAATGCCAGTTTTTTTATCAATGCTTATAGCTTCTATTTTACACACGGACAAACATTTATAATCTTTACATTGTAAACAAGTTTCTATTTTATACTCTCCTGTAAAAAGATCCTTCTCTACATGTATTCTAGATAAAGATGAGCTACATTGCCCATCATGCACTAAAGAGCAAACAAGCTCACAAATCCTACAACCAGTACAACGATCCATGTCTTTTACTGAAATAAAACTATTGTATATTTTTTTATCTTTTTTCAATCTCTTATACCTCATAATATGTAAAACACTTAATAAATTTAATTAATATTTTATTTATATGATCTTTCATTAATCAATGATAATGAAAGCATGCCAAAAATCGTCCTTTTTTCACTTCCTTTAATTTAGGTAAAGATTTTAAACAAATATCAGTAGCCATTGGACATCGTTGATATAAATTGCATCTATTATCGGGTAAATTTACAGGGCTAGGAACTTCACCTTTTAAGCTAATAGATTTTGTTTTTTTAAAAGGGTCTGGAAATAAAGCTGCAGAAAATAAAGCTTTTGTATAAGGATGCAATGGTGAATTAAAAACATCTTCTACTTCACCTTCTTCAACAATTCTTCCTAAGTACATAACTAAAATTCTTTTACTTAATTGCGACACAGCTACTAAATCATGTGTAATAAAAAGATATGAAGTCTCCCTTTCTTTCTGTATTTTTCGCAACAAATTTATTATTTCTGCCCGAAAATGTATATCTAATAGAGATGTAGGTTCATCCAAAACAACCAACTTAGGATCGGTAATAAAAGCTCTGGCAATACCAACTCGTTGCTGCTCGCCTTGTGTCAATTCGATAGGATATTTTTTAAAATAACTATAATCTAATTCCACTAATTCTAAAGACTCTTCTATCCTTTTTACTATTTCATGCCTATCAAAAACTTTTTTGTTTATTAATGGATCCTCTAATATTTTTTTTACGGTGAATCGTGGATTTAAAGAATTAAAAGGATCTTGAAATACCATCTGTATGTCAAATCTTAAATCACTTGATATATTTTCATTTAAAACTACTTCTTTCCCCCTATTATTAAATATAATTTTGCCTCTATATTGTTTAAGTAACATGGTTATGCATTTTGCTACCGTGGTTTTTCCACAACCACTTTCCCCAACTAATCCTAAAGTCTCACCTTTGTAAATTTTGAAATTAATATTATTTACAGCATTCACATATGAATTTTTCTTTTCATATAATTTGTAATATTTTTTCAAATTTTCAACTTTTAATATCCATTCATTACCATTTTTATTTTTGCTCAAACACATTTTTTAAACACCTCTATTTTGGTCAACAAGCAAAAAATTTCTATTGATCTGGATTATATTATTCTTTATAAAAATAAGAAAGTTTAAACAATGTTTAAATTAAACAATAATTATTTAATCTTATTTGATTGTATTCTCTTACTTTTAAACGTTGCGAAAGAAGCTCTTAAAAGTTTAAGACTATGTTCATGTTTAGGATGACAGAAAAAATCATTAACTTCGTTTATTTCTACAATATTACCTTTTTCTAAAACAATAACTTTTGAGCAATAATTCGCAATTATCCCTAGATCTCGAGTGGCAATGATTGCGCTCAATCTACTTTTTTCTATTAAATATCTCATTAAATCTAATACTTGTTTTTGTATAGTTAAATCTAAACCTAACGTTGGTTCGTCAGCTAATAAAAGTTTAGGAGACATTAAAAAAGCAATAGCTAACAAAATTCTTTGGGCCATTCCCCCGCTCAATTCAGCAATATAGCTATTAAAATTATTCTCAGGATCTGGCATTTTAATTAGTTTAAACATTTCAATTACTTTTTTCTTTGCTTGAATATCTGACAATTTTAATTTTGACTTAACAATATCAATACACTGTTTCCCTACTGTAAATATTGGACTTAATCTTTCTTTAGCATTAGTAGGAATAAATACTATTAAGTTTCCCCATATTTCTTCTCTCATTTCATCTTCTTTCTTCTTAGTTAAATCATATGATTTCTCACAATCGTTAATCGTCAAAAGATCTACATTCATCTTTAATGGAGGGTTTATATTACATCCTATAGCATTAATCAAAACAGATTTTCCAGAACCACTTTCCCCAACAAGACCTATTATTTCATTTTGTTTTAATTCAATATCTATGTTATTTAAAATACTTCTACCTTTTTTTTCAAACGATTGATTAATTACGTTTAAATTTTTTATTACCAATAGATTATTTTTCATTTTTATTTTATTTTTTAAATTTAAAACTTTCCTCTTTTGTTAATCTCTTGTACACGAAATATATATATTTTTTTATTACTTTCTTGAAAACTTATTTTTTAAAAAAATTACTGTAAATTTTAAATCATTTACATTCTGTCATAATGACACTGCAATTATTATATTTTCACCTATTTTTCTTTACTCTTTGACACATCGATCATTTTCATTTTATAGTCTAATTTTCTTTGTTATGTGACATCCATATTTATCAACCAATTCCTGTCACAACTCATACCCGAGGTTCCTGAACCAATTATTCCCAATTTTCTAATTAAATTAGTTAATTTTCTTTCTACTTAAATTTTTCTATTTAATCCAGATATTTTTTTATATTCATAACCTACCGCCCATAATCATTGCCATTATTGATTTATGAGCATGAAGTCTGTTTTCTGCTTCATCAATTATCACAGAGTGTTTACCATCTATTACCTCATCTGTAACTTCTTGTCCCCTATCAGCTGGAAGGCAATGCATATATATACCATCTTTATAAATCATTTCCATTTGTTTTTTAGTAGTAATCCAGTTTTTGTTAGATTGGTTTAATTTTTCTGCCTTTTCGTGATCATATTTTTTGATAACTTTTCCATTGCCATCTACATAGCTAAAACATGAAACCGGGCCCCAAGATTTAGGATAAACAACGTGCGCACCTTTGAAGCCTTCATTAAAATTGTTAATAATTTTGAATGAACCATTATTTTCATTTGCGAATTTTTCGCAATTTTCGATGACTTTAATATCAAGCTCAAAACCTTCTGGATAAGCAAGAGTTACATCCATACCCATCTTTGTTGCGGCAAGAATAGTTGACTGTGGAACAGCTCTTGGCTTTGCAATTGAACCAGAATAAGCCCATGACATTGTTAGTTTGATTCCTTTAAAACTACCATATTTTTCTTTTATAGTAATCATGTCTGCCAGAGCCTGAGTAGGATGATACTTATCATCCTCCATGTTAATTATGGGGATATCCGCATATTTAGCAAATTCTTTTATTGTTTGGTTTGCAAATCCATAAATCCAATATGCTGGATTACCATACATTCTTATAGCTATTGCATCACCGACTCTATCTAAAATCCTAGCCACATCAGAGATTCTCTCTGTCTTGTAAGGTATGTCGTACCCCTTAATTGTGGGAGTGTATGTCTTGCCTGGCTCTAACTCAACATGAAAACCACCTAATTGCTGAATTCCGGTTGCGAAAGTACTCCTTGTACGAAGAGATTTATTAAAAAACATAGTAAACAATGTTTTGCCTTTTAATATATGAGTTTGATCTTGATTTAGAGCATGCATTTTTTTAGCTCTAAACCAATATCAATAAGCGTTCCCCATTCTTCTTTTGAAAAATCTAATTCTGCATCAATCCAATCACGTCCTAAAAAATTATTTGTCTTCATATTCTATTTACTCCCATCATATAATATATTTAATTGACATTTATGGTTTTTCTTTGTAACCTAGACTTGGAATCAAAATTACCTATCCGCAAGAGCTTCGGTGCAGAGAAGAGAAAAATGCAACTCCTCTTAAAAACTAAAAGCTTGTATAAACCTATACGTTTAGAAAGACTTTGCAAGTTTTTACCAGTATATATTACTGAAGTTCCTAGTCCCTCCTCTATATATATCAAATTTATTTTGATGTTCTCTCGCTACGTATTGGTGCGACTGTTTTGATTTATCCACAGTTTAACCCCACTGCAAAATCTACTCTAAAAGGGGCCTCCCTTTCTCTAGAACGTTCTGAAACCTACACTTTATATTGATTACGATTAACAAAGTTGCAGAATCTATAGTTTCAGAAAGTGTTCTCATATGATTCATATTTAGAAGTAATGCATTATACTGCTCAAAATCTAATAAGAGAAAAAGACCTTAAAGTGTCCTCAACCGATAACTGTATCTGCCTAGCCAGATTTGAGATGTTATATTGGGGCAAGTATAAAGAAAAAGAAAGATCCAAACTCAAGTTTGTTCGTCCTACTATACATATTAAAAAGTTTTGAAAAGATCATCCCTTCTGTCCCTAGATGCACCCCCAGTTTGTAAAAGGCACAAAAAGTTTATAATCTCCGCAGTGGGTGTGAAAGGATATTTTCCAGGTTACTTGACCTTTGTATGCAAAATCCGAGTGTCAGAGGACTCCGGACTATCTCTAATCACTGTACCATTGCCCATATTTCCGTTCTTCTTATAGCCTTGACTGCTGCTAAGACAGGTAACAAAGATAAGATTCGCTTTGTAAAATCTTTCCTTCCTAATATTTAATTTTTAAAGAGCGAGTTCTCTAAAGGCCTATTATTATTTCAATATTTTTTTGCAATATAAATTAATATAGTTAATAATTTTAGAATTGTTGATAGTCGACTATCGACCATAGTATAGAATATTTTAAATTTAATGTCAAATATTTTTTATAATTTGTTATTTAAAAATCAAAACGGGCTGCTTTTAATGATTTAAAGTTTAAAAGTGGACTAACCTAGAATGCTAAAAAAGATGTAATATAGAACTAAATTCTAAAGAGAAAAGAGGTTCTAAACGCTGACTAAACAATTACACAAAAACTTTGCCAATGGTCAGGTTAAATTAAGATTAATAATGTCTTGCAAATGCATAGAGTTAAAAGAAGTAGATTCTTTGAATTACTAACAAAATACCGCAAAGATCCAGATAATTTTTTTATCCAGTACAACAAAAAAATAATTAATAAAAAGATAGATTTGGACATTAAGAAAAATATTGTAAAAGAATTAAAGATCAAAAAAGATTTAATCAAAGCAAAAGATGTACTGAATATCCGAGAATAAATCAACGACTAGAAGTTTTTCAAATATTATTTGTGATAATTCTGGATTTCTAATTGTACTTAGAGTTGTATCTCCATATCCTACTAAAATATTTCTTTTTCATTTTACAATCTTCCCTTGTTTTTAATAATATTTTCCTAATTCTTAATTGAGTAGGAGGTAGATAAATTAATTATCTACCTCCTACTCAATTGGTGAAATAAATAATGGTTTTACTTATTGATTACATCTTTAACAACCCTTCCGGAATCAATCCACTCTTTTATTATTTCTCTTCTCTTTTCTATTGTCGGTCTGTGGTCCTATAACCACAATAATTCCAGGGGTGAACTTCATATTTTACTAAGGTGCAGGAGTGGACTGCACCCCTCCAACTGGACACATTTAGTAAAAAATAAGACTTGTTATATAATAAAATAACAAGCAAGAGAAACAAAGGAGGGGTAAAGATAATGGGTATTAAAAAGAGGAAATACTCCCAGGAACAAAAAGAAGAAATTGTACAAAAAGCCCTGAGCGGTGAAAGGATTCTGCAATTAGGGAAAGAGAATAACATTTCCCCCGGACTTATCAACCGCTGGAAGAGACAGTATTTAGATGGAGAATTAAGTGGTAATAATAATCAAGAAATAAAAAAATTAGAGACACAGGTAGCCAAATTAGAGCAGATGATCGGTAAACTTACCATGGAGAACTATATTTTAAAAAAAGAGAAAGAATACATACTGCAGAGGAAAAAAGAGAATTCATCTATCATTACCGGTCCTTATTTAAATCCAAAAAAGAAGGCTGCAGATTAATGGGTATAAAAAGATCTACCCTTTACTACCAGCGAAAAATAAATATACATAAAAAGCAAAAAGAATTAAGGATTAGAAA
>Ga0114922_10001598_pt1 | contig 21517 bp, 19 predicted proteins | sample AartaG_FD_100975 | JGI IMG/M metagenome (GOLD analysis project Ga0114922, IMG submission 100975) | Deep subsurface microbial communities from Aarhus Bay to uncover new lineages of life (NeLLi) - Aarhus_00045 metaG | ecosystem: Environmental > Aquatic > Marine > Oceanic > Sediment | place...
AAGCGGTTTAAAACCTGCAACACTTGCACCAGCGGTTCCGGAAGCAGGTGATATATACCTTTGATGTAATCGAATAAGAACTCCTCGCCGTCGCCAGCGGGATATGATCGGGTATTTACCGCAATGTATTCCTCTTCGATATCCGAGATCATCATTTCTGATTTCGGTGCCAGTTTCACCTGTTCTCTTAACTATCTCTCTGGCCAGGGTCTTCCTCACCAGAGTTCTCGCTGCGTTTGTTATACAACCGTCTCTGTGCCACCAGAGATTCGCGCATAACGACATACAGACGTAGTTTCTCGGCCCAGGGAAGGTTGGATCGCCTGCGCTGCCAGGCTGCCTGTCGCTCGAACATTTGTTCGGGATCATTCATCGAGAAATCTCTCCTTGAACTTCCTTCACTCCGACTGCGAAAACTGCATAGTCTTTGATAATGTTGGCAGACAGCAAATCATTGAGCAGTCGAGCGACATCCTTCATACTACCATGTGTAAACCAACGACATAACTGCGCCAAGGGCAAATTTCGGTCTTGGTAAGGGAATCAAGTCACCGGATATACGTCAATACCACAATCGCAAACGTAAGAAAAGCGATTCCTAATCCGCTTCCGCGAGCTTCCCGAACGCCGACAGAAAATGTGGGGTGAAGTGGTCGGGCTGCTCGCTCAGACGGCGTCGGATCTCCTCCAACTCGAAAAACGCACCCTCCTCCACCTCCTCGCCATTCGGCCGGGGCGACCCTGAAAACATGATACGAAAGGGAGTCACGAACTCCGTCTCGGTTTCATCACAGTAGATATAGGTTTCGAGGCGTTCCGGCCCGCCGATCCCACCCGAACCGTCCAGATCGATCGCCAACTCCTCCCGGGCTTCCCGGCGGATCGCCTCTTCCGGGGTCTCCCCGGGAGCCACGTGGCCGCCCACACTCGTGTCCCATCTGCCGGGGAAGCGGTCCTTGCTCGCGGCTCTCTTCTGCAGGTACATCCGGCCGGTCTTGTCAAACAGGTGGAGGTGTACCACCGCCTGGATCAGCTCGGGATTTCCGTGGCACTCGTTCCGGGGAGCCGTGCCGATCGGATTCCCCCGGCGATCGACCAGCTGGAGGAGTTCTTCCTTCATGGGATCGGTCATCGCCCTCAAAACGCAGAACCGGCGGAGCCGGGCGCGGATTTCCCTGGAGACGTCGAACCGGCGTTCCCAGGAACAGGAGGCAGCAGATCCTCCCAGGTAATCCCCTCACCCTCGGGAATCGTCCTCTGGGCCGTCCGCCCCACTACCAACTCGAGGTACTCCGGACCCAGTCCCGGGCGGAGGTTGCTCTCCGAGCGCACGATGCACACCTGCCCGGCCTGAATGGGCTGACCGGCTCGGATCTCGTACAGGGCGTGTAGGCTGCGGTTGGTGGTCAGGTAGAACTTCTGTTCGGAAGGAGCCAGGCGTTTGATCCCGTCTCCGAGAACCGCTTCAACCCGCTCCGGCCCATAATCCTGCTCGAGCCAGGAACGCGCCTCTTCCAAACGCATTCCCTCGATGCGGCGGATGCCCTGGACCATGCGAGCGAAGGCTTCCGGGTCCAAAGCGATCGGGTCGTCCAGGCCGCCGTCCTCCCTCGACAGGGCGAGGTGCTTCTCCACGATGCAGGCACCGGTCATCACCGCCAGCCCCGGCACCAAGAGCGGATCCCGCGAGTGATCGGACACACCCACCGGCAGGCCGAAAACCGCACGCAGGTTCGGGAGAACCCGCAGATTGTATTCCTCTTCCGCAGCGGGATAGGCCGTAATGCAATGAAGCAGCACCGTCTGAGAGCCTGCTGCGATCAGGGCGCGTTCGATATCGGCCAAAGTGGATACCCCCGTAGAGATGATCAGGGGAAACCCGTAGCCGGCCAGCTCTCGCAATAGGGGAAAATGGTTGAGCTCTGGAGAGGCGATCTTGATAGCGGAGACAGCGAGCTCTCGGAGCAGCCGGGCACTCTTCATACCGAAGGCGGAGCACAAAAACTCCAGACCCCGTTTTTCCGTATAACCTTTGAGCTCGGCGTAGAAGGAGAGATCCCGTTCCAGCTCTCTAAAACGCTCATAGATGGCGGTCTTCCCGCCGGGGAGATCGATGCTCCCGGTTTTCGGATGCACGATCTCGTCGGCGAAGATGACCTGGAACTTGATGCAGTCGGCCCGGACTTCCGCCGCCGCGTCGATGAGCTCCAAAGCTCGAGACAGTTCTCCCTGGTGGGCGCTGCCCGCCTCGGCTACAATGAAGCAGGGATTCCCATTTCCAATTTGTCTGCTGCCTATTCGCATTTTTGTGCTGTTCATAGTGATTGGGGAAGCAGGGTTGCCTCGAGAGGTTCGATGACAATCGCTCCCTCCGCGAGGAGCTTCCTGAGGGTGTGATCGGAAACAATCACGGAATGTCGGATCCTTTCTGCACAGCACCTTTCTCCTGAACACTCCTCTCATACTCGGCGATCATTCCGAATTTCAGGTCTTTGAGCGTCTCGGAGAGAGACACCTTGTACACGTGCGGATTGATCAGACGCTTATAGGTATCATCGAGGGTCTGCAGATTGTTCTTGGTACGTTTCTGGATGGTTTTCAGGTTGGGGAAATCGGCCAGGATCTTGCCCTCTTTCATCACGGGAGTCAACAGAGGTTCAATGCGCTGATACTCCGCAACATCCAAAAATCGATAAGGATAGCGAGGATGGTAGAAGCGATAGGCCGGGCCGACCTTCAAGTCTTCCCCCTCCAGAGCAATAAGGTCGGCGATCGGAGAACCGGATCCGTTGTAGAAGCGGTGAACCTGTTTGATCCCCGGGTCGGAGATCTTTTCCGGATTGTTGGACACCTTAATGGTCGGCACAAACTCCCCATCCACTTTCTTAGCCTTCAGCTTGTATACACCGGTCAGGGCAGGATCGCTCTTGGCCGTAACCAGATGAGTGCCGACACCCCAGACATCGATCGGCGCCTTTTCGGTAATAAGCTGATGGATAATTCCTTCGTCCAACTCGTTGGACGCGGTAATCTTTGCATGTTTTAACCCGGCTTGATCGAGGCGTTCCCGTACCCGTTTGCTCAAGTACTCCAGATCCCCGGAGTCGAGTCTGACCCCAAAACTGTCGTGCCCATTTTCCTGCAGTTTTTTACCGATCTTTATCGCGTTCTCCAGCCCGCTCTTCAAAGTATCGTAGGTGTCGATCAGCAGAATGCAGCCGTCGGGATACACCTCGGCATACTTTTCGAAGGCGGCGAGTTCCGACTCGAAGCTCATGATCCAAGAATGGGCCATGGTCCCTTTTACGGGAATATTGAAGAGCTTCCCGGCCAGGGTGTTGGAGGTACCTGAAGCCCCGCCGATAAAGGCGGCCCGAGTAGCGCCCAGAGCACCATTCACCCCGTGAGCTCGGCGCATCCCGAACTCCAGGATTTCCCCTTCCTCGGAGGCCAGGTAGATCCGAGCTGCCTTGGTGGCAATCAGGGTCTGAAAATTGACTATGTTGAGCAGAAGACTTTCCAGCAGCTGGGCTTCAATCAACGACGCTTGAACACGAATCAGGGGTTCGTTGGGGAACACTAGTGTTCCCTCGTCCATGGCGTGGATCTCTCCCCGAAACTTGAAATCCGCCAGATAGTCGAGAAACTCCTTCCTGAACACTTTTTGTGCGGACAGATAGTCCAGATCCTCCGCATCGAAGCCAAAATCGGCAATGCTTTTCAGCAAGGTCTCCAAACCGGCGAACACGGAAAACCCGCCGTCAAAGGGAGCCCTGCGAAAGCACATCTCAAATACAGCTTGGGGGTTGTGACCCTGGAGGAGGTACCCCTGCATCATGGTCAGCTCGTAGAAATCTGTTAGCATCGCGCAGTTAAAAAAACATTTACTATCCATCTCAACTCACATCCGCTGTCTTCAGAATATGAACCCCTGCCTTTTTCATCTCCTCGAGGCGGGCCTTCGAACTTCCCGATGGGGAATCGATCCCCCGGCAGGCATCTTCGACGAGTGTCACAGCGAAACCCAGCCTGAGGGCATCGAGGGCCGAATAATAAACACAAACATCGAGGGCCAGTCCCACTAAATACACACCTTTCAGTCCCAGACCCTGCAGATAGAAGTGCAATCCCGTTGGCGTTTCATGATCATTCTCGAAAAAAGCGGAGTAGGAATCAAGATTTCGCTTCGATCCCTTGCGAATGATCAGATCGAAGGCCAAGGTTTCCAAGTCGGGATGAAACTCCGCGCCCCGTGTACCCGGAACACAGTGATCGGGCCACAAAACCTGCTGGCCTTCTGCTGTCTGGATTGTGTCGAAGGGGTTCTTCCCCGGATGATTTGAAGCAAAGGAAACATGATCCCGGGGATGCCAATCCTGGGTCGCGACAACCCGCTCGAAACCGTGGGTCAACCGATTGACAAGGGGAACGATCCTGTCTCCCTCCGGGACGGCCAGATTCCCGCCGGGACAGAAATCGATCTGGAGATCCACGATCAACAGGGCATTCTTATCTTTCACAGTCATGGTCGCATAGCCTCTACAGCAAGCCGTACTTCCATTTCAGCAGCAAAATACGGCGAACTCCTTCGTCGATAATCTCCTGGGAAATTTCGCCGCTCTCCACCATGGTATGGACATCCTCGATCAGTTGCAATACGTCCAGGGTTCCGTATTCGAGAATGATATCCACTCCCGCGTTCAAACCGTGTTTGACGATCTCCTGCGGGCTGTAGCGGTTGCGGAGCGCACCCATCTCGATGTCGTCGGAAACGATCACACCTGTGAAACCGAGCCGTTCGCGGAGTAGACCGCGAAGGAGGGTGGCCGAAAGTGTGGCCGGAAAATCAGGATCGATCTGAGGATAGAGGATATGGGCCGTCATGACCGCCTCCACTCCATGTCGAATCGCGATTTGAAAAGGAAGGAGATCCTCGTTGAGCAGAGTCTTCTCGTCGACATCGACCACGGGAAGCTGATGATGGGAATCTACGGTTGTCCTGCCGTGACCGGGGAAATGCTTGACCACCGAGGCGATTCCGGCCCGCTGTGCGCCGTGCAGATAGTATACCCCGCGCTCGCCTACCTGAATGGGATTCACTCCCATGGACCGGTCTCCCACGATACTGTCATCGGGCCTGTTGTACAGATCCAGCACCGGTGCGAAGTTGATGTTGCAGCCCAGGGAACGAGCTTCTGTGCTGATAATGTAGGCGACGGCTTCCACGTAGTATGGGTCCTGATACTCCCCCCAGTGGTAGGGCGCGGGGAACCGTGTCAGGCTGTCCAGATCCAGACGATTTACCCGACCTCCCTCCTGATCTACGGCAATAAGCAGACCTATGGAAGGATCTTGAGCCCGAGCCGTTATTTGTAGAGCTTCGGCGAGGATTCTTACCTGCGTCCGGTTCTGTATATTGTGCCGGAACAGCATCACTCCCCCTATATAGCCATCCTCGATGAGTTTTTTCGTAGAGTCGCTCAGTTCTGTCCCCGGAAAGCCGGTGAGAAAACGCTGACCGATTTTCTGACGTAGACTCAAGTCCCGAAGAACCAGTTCCACCACTTCCTCAGCACTACGGAATTGTTCCCCGGTCTGAGGATAGATGGGAAGACTCACTTCTCCTATTTTACCCTCAGGAGCTTCGGGTTCCCCGGGGAGGGGTCGCATGCTTACTTGCGGGGACTCCTTCGGGAGGGGCACATCCAATTCCGCTTCTCTCTGGGTCTGACAAGCGGCAAGAAAGACAATGATGAGGAACGGTAGAAAAAACCTCTGCCTATTGGGGTACATTTGCGGTTTAAAATGGAGGATAGGGGATTTGAACCCCTGACCTATAGATTGCGAACCTATCGCTCTACCATCTGAGCTAATCCCCCGAGGTTCCGAGACCCGGACCATTGCCCCGGGATATCATAACAACATGTAAATCTCTGATCAAGCCTCAACGGTCATGCCTTCCCGGGCGATCAGCACCTCCATAGAGGTCTTACCCCCGGCGGCCTTCTGTATCTTTTTCTCGATCACTTCGAGCTCCGCATCGCTTCGATCCGGGTCGTGGTGGAATAGGAGCAGCTTTTTTACTCCCGCTTTGTGGGCTACGTTCACCGCTTGCTCAAAAGAGGAGTGGCCCCACCCGAGTTTGGAAGAGATGTATTCCTTGTGGGTGTATTGGGAATCGTGGATCAGGATGTCCGCTCCCTGGAAGAAACTGACCACTTTGTCGTTTTCCTCCTGGGCGGCCATCGCACCTTCCTTAACCGCTTCTTCATCGTAGCTGGGGTCATCGGGACTGACATCGAACACATTTCGGAAGGGTTCGGTGTCATAGGCCGTGCAGAACACCTTGCCTCGATACTCGAAGCGATAGCCAAGAACCAGGATCGGGTGGTTGAGGTACTTCGTGGTCAGCCAGAGGCCGCCGCCAAGATCCTGGGATCCTTCCTTGAGATTGAAGTATTCGATTTTTGCTGCCAATTCGGTGAGGCGCACCGGCCAGTATCGATAGGTAAGCATACCCCCGACGATCTTATCGAGGGTGTCCTCTTCGTAGGTAACCGGTCCGAAGACCTTCAGCTCCGTGTTGGGAATAAAGATTGGAATAAAGAAAGGAAATCCCATGATGTGGTCCCAATGGGTATGGGTGAGGAACAGTTCGGTCTTGATCGGCCCTTTGGGCAGATCATTCTGCATGATATGACCGGCCAGCTCTCTTATCCCCGTGCCGGCATCTATGACGACCAGACGATCCTCTTCCCCGAAGCGCAGCTCCAGACACGCCGTGTTTCCACCGTACTTCACTGTCTTAGGCCCGGGGCAGGGAACAGATCCCCGAACTCCCCAAAATCTCACGCGTATCGACACAATTTCAAACCTTTCAACGGGCCACCTGGAGGAACACCTGGGCTTTCTCGATCTCCGCTTTTACCGTGCTTTCTATACTTTCCAAATAGTCCCAGTCGACTCCCAACTCCTGAAGAACCTCCATCGGAAGTTCTTCAGGGTAGCGGTCGCCGGAGAAACCAAGTTCATAGGTATTACTGAACAGGTTGGCTATCGCTACGGTGACCACCAGATCGCGATGTGTGCCCGTATACCCGTCGAGGTTGTGATGAAAGCATACGGCGTCGGAGAGGTTTTCCCCCAGCCTCCAGTTCTCGATGATCAATTTGCCCACCATGGCATGGTTCACCAGCATAATATCTTCTTCAGATTTGTACAGCGGTGTGTGCTCACGGTCGGTGTTGGAAATCGCCTGGACATACTCCGTGGCAAGCTTGTTGTTCAGGGGAATCTTACCGATGTCGTGGAGCAACCCACCGATGAAGTACTCCTCCCGGAGCTTCGGATCCACATTCCCGTGGGTTGCGATAAGCTTGGCGGTTACCCCAACACTGATCGAATGGCGCCAGAACCCCTCCATGTTCAAGGCCTGGAAGTCACTGGCCCGGCCCAGAGTTCCAAGTACGGCGGTACTCAAAGCCAGGTTTTTGACGGTATTGATACCCAGCATGATGATGGCCCGCACCAGCGAGGTGATCTGGTTGGGCAGGGAATAGTACGCCGAGTTGATCAGCCGCATCACCTTGCCCATGAGAACCGGATCCAAACTGATTATCTGGTTTAGGTCCGCCGGAGAGGTTTTTGGATTGTTTGTGATTTCCAGTACTTTGGCTACGGTTACCGGCAAAGCCGGCATCTTGTGCACGTATGCCTGGATAACCTTCAGTATGATATCTTTTTCCATCGACTCATTCCCTGATCTTGTGAAGGATTCCGTTAAGCTTCGACTGCAGCATCGTAGCGAGAGTTTTGTCCGGGTGATAGGAGGCCAGGTTTTTCATGAAGTCGAAGGTTTCGGCGATTTTCCCTACATCGAGAGAACTACTTGGAAGCTGAGGCGTGAACTTGCTTTCGATCTGGTTTTTAATCCCCGATCTCCCCTGAAGTTTTGACTTAATATACTCTATCTTCAAACGGGCGTCACTGTGGAGAAAGCTACTTTTCCGTATCTCCGGCAGGTACTCCGTCAACTCTTCCAAATAGTTCATGAGCCCCTGAGCTCGGGATCCCGACTGTTCGGGAGGCGGGGAGGTAGAAGGAGCGACTTGTTTTTTCACCTTTGGTCTCTTCGATCCTTGGGGCGAAGCCTTTTGGACGGATGGCCTTCCCACACCCTCCGGTTTGAGCCGACGTTGCTCCAACCGTTCCCGAATTCGTTTGAGAAAATCCTTGAGCCTTTGACGCAGATCCTTCTTCTCCTGTTTCTTTTGCCGCTGTTGTGCAGTTTGCTGCGGCGAAGCCTGGAGATGAATCTCCGGAGCTTCTGCGGTTTCCAAAGACGGAGAAGTCTCTCCGACGGCGGTCACAGGCATCGCTTCTTCGGCTGACGGTTTAACCGGCTCCACCTGTCCGTGAAAGGGCGCAAATGTGGTTTCTTCCTCCTCTTCGACGAAATCCCGGGCGAATCGAGGGATTCCCCCCGTGTCTTGACCGGGTGTCGGAACCACGGGCTGTTCCAAAGGGGGTGGAGGTTGATAGGGGGGAGAGGTCGGCGGCGGCTGATAGGCAGAGAAGGTCGGCTGCATCGGCGCCTGCATTTGCGGCGGTTGAACAGGAGCAGGAATGAACTGCGGACGCGCATTCATCCTGTTGGAGACAGCCCGTAGCTCTTGGGCAAGCCGATCGACCATCTGGGCCTGTGCCCGCATCGACTCTTGAAGCGATTGGGAATGCAGTTCCTGCGCCGGCGAGACCGGGGGTAGTGATGGTTTCGAGCCTTCAGGTTGCTGCGGCGCAGATAGAGATTCCTGAACCGGTGGTTTCATCTGGGGAGGCGGCTGAGGTATGCTCTGACGAGGCGGCTCCTGCCTGGGCATCTGAGGCGGGCGTTCCTGAAACAGGGGAGGAAGCTGGAAGTCTTTCCAGTTTGGGTTTTCATCGTACAACTTCTGGTTGTCTAAGAGAGACATGAGAGATTGGGGTGTCTCATCTTTGATTTCTATCTTTTCCGCCTCGAGGCTCTCCTCCATTTCATCTAGATCAACCGTTTCTTCCTCTTCCTCTATTTTTATAACCGGTTCCTGCCCGCCGAACTTAATGATCGGGACGGCCTCCGGCTGTATCACAGGATGCCCTTCCTCGGCCAGACTATCAAAATCCAAGGCGGGTTCCTGCTCTCCCGCAGCCGGGGCTTTCCGGCCAAGCTGCCTCAACCTTTGGACATTACCTTCCAATTCGGAACGAAGGGGAGAAGCAAACTCGGAAATCGTATCCTCGTAGGCATCCAGGGTGCTGCGCAGCTTGTCCAAATCCTGGGAATCTGCCCGAGTTCCTTCAAGGGTCATCACCTTCTCGAGTGTCTCCAGCGCCCCTTCGGGGTTGCCCATCTTCCTATAGGTTTTTGCCAGCAGCTCGTGTGCCTCCACGTGATCCGGGTGGTCCTCCAAAATATCTTTAAATACTTGGGAGGCATGCTTTTGTCTGTTCTGCAGGAAATACAGTTCCCCTATAAGTAGACGTGCCTTGATATCTTCGGGGACACTGTCGAGGTATGTACGTAGCTCCTTTTCAGCCTTCTCAAGGTTACCTTTGTCCTTGGCAACCTCAGCAATATCGAGATGATACTCCTTGTTCTCGGGTTCCGCCTCGAGCAGCCTTCTGTACAGCTGCTCCGCCTGCCTGTCATTTCCCGTCTTCTGATACACCTTTGCCAGAGTCCTAAGGCTCGAGCTGTGGCCCGGGTTTGCCTTGAGGATCTCAACAAGCAACTCAGCAGCTTCCTTGAAACGTTCGAGGTAAAAATAAGTATTGGCCAGACGGGAACGGCCCTCCAGGTTCGAAGGATCCAGATCCACCAACCGGTTGAACTCCTCGAGGGCTTCGGAAAAATGACCCCGATTCTCGAACAAAGAACCCAGGTTGGATACGGCGGAGAAGTAGGATGGATCGATCTTCAGGGCATCCCGATAGTGCCGCACCGCCTCGTCGTTCATGCCCAGGTTTCCATACACCACACCAAGATTGTTTCGGGCTTGAAGATTGCCTGGGTCGATCCTCAAGATTTCCTGAAAGACCTGGAGTGCTTTATTGTTATTGCCCTGGATCTGCAGAATCACCCCCAGGTTGTTCATCGCCTCCACCCAGCCGGGTTTCACCTTCAGCGCCTGTTCGAACTCAGACTGGGCTTCCTGGAGATTGCCCTGTTTCTGCAGAGCGATACCCAGGTTGTAGTGGAGATTGGGTTGGTTGAAATCTCGTTCCAAACCGCGCCGATAGGTAGCGATGGCCTCCCCGTAGCGGTTCTGTCGCTCCAGCACTGTTCCCAAGTTGTTGTAGGCAGGCACAAAACCGGGATCAAGTCTCAATGCCTGGGAGAATTCTTCGAGGGCCTGAGAATCCTGAGCCAGGTTCTTGTAAACATTCCCCAAATTGTAGTGAATGTCGGCCCTCTCCGGGGCCAGGCTGAGGGCTTTTCGGAAAGCGGCAATGGCCTCATCGAAGCGATCGATCTTACGAAGAACCACTCCGAGGTTGTTGTACGCTTCTGTGAAGTCCCGTTTCAGCTCGATCGCTTGCCTGAATTGCCGGATGGCCTGCCCGTAATCGCCGAGCTTGTCGTAAACACTTCCGAGGAAATTATAAACCAGGCTCATGCGGGGATTTCGGTTTATCGCCTTCAGCAACATCTGCTCGGCAAGCTTGAAGTCCCCGATCCGATAGGCTTTACGGGCTCGAGTCAGGCACTCATGAACGGTCATCGCTTTCATTTGAATGTCCTAGGGAAGCATGCTCGAAGGCCGGGCGCTGATCTCTCGGGAGAAGAGGCTGCGGTGGGGAGGATCGGTGTCGTCATAGGCCACTACAGCAAAGTAGTACAACCTGCTATTGCTAAGGCCCGTCACCTCAAGCTGGGAAACATTCCCCACGTCGATGGGGGAAGTTCCGAGATCACTGTCGCTACCGCGGTAGCTGCCCGGTTCCGAGCCGTAGTAGATAAAATACCCACCTATATCGTCCTCGTTGACCCTATTCCAATACAACCGGACATTTCCATTCCCCGCCACGGCATACAGGCCCGTAGGAGGCACCGGCGGAAGGTCCTGCTCGTACACCAGGCGCAGCTCCGAGACTTCGGGGGATCGACGACGTGCCCCATCCGGATACAACTCGACCATCACCTGCAGGTAACGGCCTCGACTGTCCTCAAGGGGCTGTCCGGCCTGAAATTGTATCCAGGGAACGGTGGAGGTATCTGCATCTGCACGATCGGTCATTCTGTAGTAGAAATATACAGCAGAATCTCCAGGAGTTCTGTAAACGGAATCAATACGTTTGAGCTCCGTCCCCGTGTATCCCAGATCGAAAGTGCGGCTCTGGAAAACTCCAACCTGGCTCGTATAGTGGCTGAGAGAGGGATTTTCCACGAAGGCACGGGAGATGCGAAGCTCGTCTACAAATCCGGTAAACCGCTCTCCAATTCTCACCTGTCCGGGCCCCGCGTCCCCGGCAAAGGGCAGCAAAATACCACCCTGCTCCCGCCTCGAGTCCGTTGTGTAGAGAATCGCTTCGGGGATACCGTCCACCAGGTACTCGAGCAAGCCGATCCGGCTGTCGTACCGAAGCAGGTGATGATGCCAATCTCTCGGAACCAGAGCGGTGGCACCCCGGAAGTGTATCGAACCTGTCTGGCCGGTGGGCCCGGTAAAGAAATTGTCGAACCCCCAATCGAGCCTTCTATCCTGCACGGTACAGCGCAACTCTTGAGGGATCACCTGATCCCCGTTCCACCGGGCTCCCTGCCAGAGAAAGATCTGTTCCCCGTCACCCAACAAAGCCGGGTACAGCCAGAATTCAATACTGAAATCCTGAAGCCAGGTCCCTTGGTGAAAAAGAGCCTGCTCCTGAGGTACGAGGTGCAGCCCCCTGCTCCCGCTGTTGAAGCCTCCACTGCCCTGCCCGAGGGCGGCTACGCGATTGGAAAACAGGAAATCCTGTTCAGCAACCCGATAGTGACCCATCTGGTCCTGCGGAGGAAGCCTATTGAAATGGATCAATAGATCGGTGTGACCGCCTGCAGAGTACTCCGCCTCCTGTAGAACCAGATCCTGACTTCCCCATCGTCCCTTCACCAGGATAAGATTTTCCGTAAACGAAAGATCCTGCCAGAGATCTTCCCTTCCCAATACGATCTGCTGATCCATTGCCGTAAGGGACACGAGACAGAGAAGCAGGAGGATGGCGGTAGCAGAAAGAGTTATCTTTTTCACTATTCTTCTATACATTATAATCGGAACTCTCAGAATACAACATGAACCCCGGAAAGCGAGAAATCCAAAGCTCTGAACTGTCGGAAAAACTCCAAAATGTACCGGATTCATCCGGCGTTTACATTCTCAAGCGGGCCGATGGGAAAATCCTCTACGTTGGAAAAGCCAAGAGCTTAAAAAAACGGATCCGAGCCTATTTTGCCGACAGCAGGGACATCAAAACCCGGCACCTGCAAGCCCGAATCGGTGACTTGGAGGTCTTTCCTACAGGAAGCGAGGCGGAAGCCCTGCTTCTGGAAAACAACCTGATCAAGCGGTGGAAGCCCAAATACAACATCAATCTCAAAGACGGAAAAACCTATCCTGTAATCCGGCTGACCAACGAGGACTATCCCAGAGTATTTCGCACCCGACGCATCGTGTTCGATGGCTCCAAGTATTACGGCCCCTTCCCCAAGGTCAGCCATATCGATCTGTATCTGAACATCATCGATAAGCTCTTTGCCCTCCGGAAATGTAGAGGCCCGGTAAAAGGCCCAAAACAACCCTGCTTCTACTATTCGATCGGTCGCTGCGCCGGCGTGTGCGCCGGTAAAATCACCCACGAGGAGTATATGCAGCGGGTGGAAAGGGTGAAGATGCTGCTGGCCGGCAAAACCGCTGAACTTGCCCGAGAGCTGCGTCAGAAGATGCGACAGGCCAGCGAGCAGCGGGAGTATGAGAAAGCCGCCTCGCTCAGAGACCAGCTCGAGGCTCTGGAGTCCCTGTCGGAAGAGCAGAAGGTCGTCGATTTTCAAAATGAAGCCCGAGACTACCTTGGCTATTGGAGCGAGGAAAAGCGGGTGCGCTTGACAGTGCTTCAACTGCGGGCAGGCAAATTGATCGGCAGGGACTCCATGCTCCTGGAGAATTACTCAATAGAGGAGGAGTTCCTACCCGCCTTCCTGGGCCAGTACTACGGCGGCAGGACCAGCCAACCGAATATACTCTATTTACCGAAAGAGCTCGAGTCGACCCACTCCAAAGGACTGCTTGAATCTTATCTCACAGATCTGACTGCCTCGCGGATTTCTGTGGGCTTTCCGAAAAAAGGAAAGCACGCCCGACTGGTCGCCATGGCCACCGAGAGCGCCCGCTTTCGCCTCGAGGCTGAAGGAGAACGAAAAAGACAGGCATTGGAGGATCTGCAGCAAACCCTGGATCTGAAGCGTCCCCCCCGGCAAATCGAAGGATTCGACATCGCCCACCTATCGGGAAAACAAACAGTGGCTTCGTTGGTGACCTATCTCGATGGGCGGCCCCAGAGAAGCGGTTACCGACACTATCACATCCGATCTCTCAACGGGCGCATCGACGATTTCGAGGCCATCCGCGAGGTAGTGGCCCGCCGTTATACGAGGCAGCTCAACGATAAGGGGAAACTTCCCGACCTCATCCTGATCGACGGTGGTAAGGGCCAGGTCAGCTCCGCCGTAACTATGCTGAAGGCCCTGGATATCCCGCAGATTCCAGTGGTGGGGTTGGCGAAAAAGCACGAAGAGCTGTTCCTGCCGCACAAATCAGAACCCCTGATACTCCCTGAGACCTCGGAGGCACTGCGTATGCTCCAGGCGGTACGAGACGAAGCCCACCGTTTTGCCACCACCTTCCACAAGCGAGTCAGGGCGACCCAACTGAACACCTCGGTACTGGAGAGCATCAAGGGGATCGGGAAAAAGAGGAGCAAAGCTCTGTTGACAGCCTTCGGATCCCTCGCCGGCATCCGCAAACAAAAACCGGAGACGATTGCCAAGACGGTCTCCCTCGGTCTCGAGCAAGCCCGGGCGCTGCACTCCTATCTGTCCAAGCTGGCGATCTAGCTCCCGGTCAGGAAGACCGTTTCAAGCCCGGCGGGGCGGGGCCGGAAAATCACCGAAAATCAAGTTTGTCGATCAGAAAATTCGTAAGTATATTAACGAGCGAAATCAGAGGTTGTCGAACAGCCTCAATGAAACGAAGTGGGAAAGTGCTATGAAACGTATCTACATTACCATATTTCTATTGATTTTGGCTGTCGCGGGATGGTCCCTCGAGCTGCTGCCCCCGATGGATAGCTACTGGATCTCTTCGGGCTCCGGTTATCGCAGGCGACCTATGGGCGGTAAAGATGAATCCCAGCTACATAAAGGAATCGATATAGTAGGGCCTCATCATGCACCTATCAAAGCGGCCGCCTCCGGAGTGGTTGTCGAGCATTGGCCGGCACCCAATGGATACTTCAAAGGACATCCGATGTACGGCGGGTTTGTCGTCATCGATCACTTGAACGGAATCCATACGCTCTATGCACATATGTCGAGCACCTACGTAGGCGAGGGCGATAGAGTTGAAGCGGGACAGGTCATCGGACGGCAGGGAGATACCGGCATCAGCACAGGGGAACATCTGCACTTCGAGGTGATCGTCAATCCGCTGATCTATCTCACAAACGGCTGGAATACAGGGCTTGACGGGACAGAACGGTAGAGATCCGAAGCTTCAAAACCTGAAATCTGCACTGCCGCCTCTGACGACAAGGTAATACAGAAAAAGCTGCAGCAGCGTGGCGTGAAGGTTACTCTTAAAGGAACGGACACGGTAGTCGAATCGGGCGATCAGCAGTACGATCGCTTTAAGCTCATCGAGACTGTACCGCCGACAACCCTCGACGTAGATCCTCTGCATTCGCTTGCTGCTCATCTTCACGCGGGAGAATGCCTCCTCATAGGAGTAGCGTTGTTCGATCAGCTCTTTCAGGCTTTTGAGTTTTCGTACCTGAGCGAGCAAGCCCGCCAGCAGCCCCACCGGATCCGCCTCGCGGGAAAGCAGCAGCTTGGTCAAGACCTCCAGAGAAGCGTCAAGATCTCTGCTCGATACTTTCTCAAAGAGGGAAAAAACGTTTTCATCCTTGCTGTGGTAGAGGATTTTTTCCACGTCTGCATACTCGATTCTGCTGCCCTCGCCGAAATATGCCCTCATTTTTTCGCAGATGTCTTTCAATTCCTTTGTGTTGTTCTCCACCATTTCGAGTAGAAAAGAGGCGGCTTGAGGATCGATTTGTATATTGCTCTTTTTGAAAAAGTTGAGGATCCATCCCTTCTTTTGATTCTCAAAGAGCTCCCAGAAAATGACCTTATTTTCCTTCGGCACCATCTTTTCCAGGCGTTTGTCAATCCGTCCGATCTCCTCCGATAGCAGGATCAGAGAGGTCTGATGGGCAGGACGATCGCAGTACTGGGCCAGCTGATCCAAATCCTTTTTCTTGCTTAAAAGCTCAACATTTCGAAACAGCACCACCCGGTAAGGGGAAAACAGCGTGCCGTTGCGCAGGGTGGCAACAATCTCCCCAATATCGCTGTCAAAGGCATAGAAGCGATGAACCTCGGGGGCCTGGCCGATCGTTTTGGTGATCCGGCGGATCAATCGGTTTAAAAATGAGTCTTTTTCGCCCTCCTCCGGTCCGAGCAGGAGGTAGAGGGCGTCGCTTTTACTCATAATTGCGGATAAGAAAGAGGAGCTTTCCCAGGATACGAACGTTTTGAGTATAGATAGGGGGATAAGCGGGATTTTCCGCTTTCAACATCACCCGGTTCTTTTCAAGATAGAAACGTTTCAGGGTAACCGCCTCGTCCACCAGGGCGACAACTACGTCGCCGTTATCGGCGGTACTTTGGTGGCGAACCACGGTAATATCGCCGTCGAAGATGCCGGCGTCCTTCATGCTGTCGCCTCTGACCCGTAGTGCAAAGTACTCGCCGGAGCGAAGATAGCCCTGAGGCACCGCCAGGTGGCCCTCCATGTTCTCCTCGGCGAACAGAGGTTTCCCCGCGGCCACCGAGCCGAGTATGGGTATCGATCGGTACTGGTCTTCCTGATAGAGATCTCCGTCACCCAGAACCTTCATCGCTCGTGAACGGTTGAGGTTGCATTTGATGGCCTGTTTCTTCTGCAGAGCTTTGAGATGGTCGTAGGCGCCCTTAACCGAAACCTTGAGATAATCGGCGACTTCCCGGACCGTGGGAGGGTACTTGTAGGTACGGATGTAGGTCTTGATATACTCCAAGACTTCTTTCTGCCGAGCCGTAAGACCCTTCATTCTACTTCTTGATCTCTATTCCATGCTTATTGATCTTGTTGTGCAAGTGCGACGGGGTTATGCCCAGAGCCCTACTGGTACGGGCAATGTTCTGCTCGTTTTCCTCGAGCTTTTTAACCAGAAACTCCCGCTCGAACTCATCCTTCGCTTCATTGAGCTTCATGCTCTCGAAACCTTTGAGGACTTCCTCTTTCTCCCAATCTGTACGACTGGTCAGGTACCGTCTGACCGAATCCGAAGAGATCACCTTTTCCTCAGTCATAATGTTAATGCGCTCTATGAAATTTTTCAACTCTCTGACGTTTCCCGGCCAGAAATACGTCTGCAGGAGCTGCACCGCTTCTCCGGAAAAGCGTTTCGCCTCCGACTCGGCGGAGCGCTTGAATTTTACCATGAAGTAGTCGATCAGCGCCTGAAGGTCCTCGGTCCTCTCCCTCAGGGGCGGAACGAAGATTGGGATCACATTGATGCGGAAGTACAGGTCTTCTCGAAAACGCCCCGAGCGGATCTCCTCCTGTATGTTCTTGTTGGTCGCCGCGATTACCCGAACGTCGACGCTTACCGATTTTTCACCGCCAATGCGCTCGAATTTCATCTCCTGCAGAATTCGGAGGACTTTGGCCTGGGTACTGAGAGACATGTCGGCGATTTCATCTAAAAACAGGGTTCCTCCGTCGGCCAGCTCGAACTTGCCTTTGCGCCGGGCGTGGGCATCGGTGAAAGCCCCTTTCTCATGCCCGAACAGCTCGCTCTCTATCAAGGTTTCCGGAATCGAGGCGCAGTTCACCTCGACAAAGGGAGCCTTAGCTCGTGGGGAACTCCGGTGTATCTCTCGGGCAACCAACTCTTTTCCTGTGCCGTTTTCCCCCAAAATGAGAATCCGGGCTTCGCTGCCGGCGCTCTGATCGATCAGCTCCTTCACTTTGCTCATCCCCTCTCCGGAGCCGATCATCTCATCCTCGAAAAAAATGGTCTCCTTGAGACTTCGATTTTCTCTTTTCAGTTCTTCGAGTTTGAGGGCGTTCTCGACAACGGTGATTGTTTTGTCGAGGGACAGGGGTTTCTCCAGGAAATCAAAGGCCCCGATCTTCACCGCCTGGACCGCCATGTTGATGTTTGCATGACCGGAAATGATCACGACCTCGATATCAGGCCACCCTTTGCGAACTCGCTTTAGAACGTCGATTCCTCCCATATTCGGCAGCCAGACGTCCAGGATTACCAGATCTACGGCCTCCTTCTCCAGAATCTCTAGAGCCTGAAACCCGTCCTCAACTGTGACTACCTGATGGCCCTCATCTCCCAGGACATCCTGTAATACCTGACGAATTCCCTGTTCATCGTCTACTACCAATATAGTGCTCAAAACTCATCCCTCAAGCCCAACGGTAAATCTATGATGAATGTCGTACCCACACCTTCCTGGGTTTCGAACCAGATGTTGCCATCATGATCGAAAATGATCCGCTCCACAATAGCCAAACCCAGTCCCGTACCCTCCCGTTTGGAGGTGAAGTAGGGCTCGAACACCCGTGTCCTGATCTCTTCCGGTATGCCTTCGCCGCTGTCCTTGATCCAGATTCGGCAGTAGCGACGGTTTTCCTTGTTCACGTCCCCAGAACGAACGGAAATCTCACCTCCCTTGGGCATAGCCTGAATTGCATTCCTCAGCAGATTAGCGAATACCTGCTTGATTTGATTTGGATCTCCGCGAATCAGGCTGTCTTCGCTGATGTGGCTCGAATCGATGGTCACGTTGGCCGAGAGGTTGGTGTACATCTCAGCTACATCCTCAACCAATTCTCTAAGGGCGATGGACTGAAGCCGCGGCATGGGCAGACGGGCGAACTCCCGGAACTCAACCAGAAGATCGTTGAGATTGTCCACCTCCCGGACGATTGCGGAAATAGAGGCTTCCAACACCTTCTGAAACTCTCCCCTCTCTGTCTGGGGACCGGCGGTGTATTTTTTCAGTATTCTCTGGGCCGAGAGTTTGATCGGGGTCAGAGGATTTTTTATTTCATGGGCCAGGCGCTGGGCAATCTCTTGCCAGGCGGAGATCTTTTCACTCTGCCTGAGCTTCTCCCGCGAGTGGGAGAGCTCCGAGACCATTCGGTTGAAAGATCCTACCAAATGAGACAGTTCATCGGCGGAACGGTGCAGGATCCGAAAAGAAAAATCCCCTTCCGCTACCCGGCGGGTCGCCTCTTCCAGGTTGACGATTGGGCGGATGATCTCTTCGGTAAGTAGAAAGCTCACTAAAATGGAAAGCAAAAAGATTGGAAAGGAAAAGAAGAAATAAAAAAAGATCAGGACCAGGCGAAACAGACGTTTATACCGGTTGAGCTGATTGAATATTTCCAGACTCTCGGTCAGACGGCGCGCCTTGTTGTCAAAATCTTCAGGCATCAGACGTCCCACCACCACCGTGTATTGCCGCCCACGCACCTCGTATACCGAAGCGTTGCGAAGGAGGCTGACATCCTCTCGATCCTCTTTGGGCAGATCCCCGGTAAGTTCGTCGAAACGCGCCAGATTACGAAGCCGACCCTCCTGGTCTCCACGAAACAGTACTTCCGACCCGTCTTCTGCAAAAATCTGGATGAACTGGACTTCCGAGTTTACGGTTCTGACATTCTTCCAAAGTCTCTCCGGATTTCTGTCCAGATCCTGTAGCACGAAGGGCATCAGAGAACTCTGATTGAAGCTCCGCAGGTTTTCCACGGCACCTCGGTAGTACTCCAAAGAGATGGAGAGCCCTCCCCGGAGAGCATCGCCAAGACGCGCTTCCAGCCAGAAGTTTATGGCTGAATTGATGAAGTTTACAGACAGAAGCGCTTGAGGAATCGATGAGAGCAGGGCAATGAGCACGAAGAATAGGATGAGCCGGGTCTTCAGTCGTGAACCGGATCTGCCGGTAGCCCGCTCTCGGATGAGCCGGACGATCTGGAATACGATCAACCCCAACAGGATCAGGGGAAAGGCGATAGCCACCACGTAGGCTACGATATTCGCCTGCACATCGACACCGGCGAGATTGATGAGAATTTGTTGGGAAAAGACAACGATCAGAGCAATGAGAAGGACGAAAATCAGTATCAGGACGAGGAGACCGACGGAAGTTGTACTGGATTGAAAGAGCCTCATTGCTCCTCGCCTCGGGCCTTCAGTTTGGTCTCGATCCAGGGGGTGATGAAGGCCGTCCCGGATGAAAAGAGGGTGATGATATTCAAGGGAGCAATGATTTTCACAGGCATCATCCTTACCCGGCCCAGTAGATAGTGGTTCTGAGCGTCGGAAGGTTCGATTTCACCAAGCTCGACCGAGGCTACGGAGAAAAACGAATCCAAAAACTCCGCCTCTGCAGAGTATGCTCCAAACGGTTCCCCATCCCTTTGAATCTTATAGCGGTTTTCGTAGAAATCAAAATAGGCGACCTGAGAAACCCTTCGTTCAATCAGAAGGCGGTCACCTATGAAGGAGAAGAATCCTCTGTTTTGTCTGTACAGTCGGACTTGGAAGGTGATCTCCGCTTTCAGTCCGTCCCACAGAGAAGCCAAGACCTCTTGGCTTTGGGAACCGGTATACTCGATGGAGCCGTATACTCTCTGACCCCGGAGGGATGCCTCCAGGCGGGCTTCCTGAGCGGGGGAAAGCACCGGAGTCAGGAGAAGCAGGAACGCAAAAATTGGGATGAAACCCTTCGCTTTACTCCTCCTCAAACTTGTTCTCGAACAACCTGCTGATCGTCTGAACCGCCTCCTCCTCGTCACTGCCGTCGGCGATGATTTTTAAAGGGGTATTGTAGGTAGCGGCCAAGGTGAGAATACCCATAATGGACTTGCCGTTGATCTGTTCCCCGTCTTTCTCCAATAAGATACTGGCGGCAAACCTGTTGGCCGTCTCTACGAGCAAAGCGGCGGGTCGGGCATGGATTCCGGCCCGGTTTCTGATGGTTACGACTTTTTCTACCATGTTCTGGTATACCGGGCGCTTTGGATCAGGTCTCGTTCAAGAAAATCGCTTTGGCGCTTTCGGTTTCCAACCAGCGCATCACGTTCTTGGAAAACTCTTTTGCCGAATAGTAGCCCATCTTCTTCAGTCTTTCGTTCATTGCGGCTGTTTCAATAATGACCGGGATGTTGCGTCCGGGTTTAACCGGAATAACGATATAGGGAACCTGCACACCCAGAATTTCCATAAAATTCTCTTCGGCTCCGATCCGGTCATAATTTTTATCTGCGTCCCAATCTTCCAGTCTGACCGCCATCTGGATCTGCTTCTTGTCCCGAATAGCTCCGACCCCGAACAGGTGGGTGATATTGATGATACCCAGACCCCGGATCTCCATATGATGACTCGAGACTCCGGTCCCGGTTCCAATGAGGATGTTACCGCCGACCCGGCGAATTTCTACCAGATCATCCGCTACCAGCCTGTGATTTCGTTCGATCAGGGCCAAGGCGGTTTCGCTTTTCCCGACCCCGCTGTCTCCAAGAAGCAGTGCTCCGATGCCAAATACTTCCACCAGGACACCGTGTACACTTTGTTTGGGAGCGAAGATGTTGCTCAATACCCGTAAAACCCGCGTGGTAAACTCAGAGGAGGTGAGATCCGTCTGCAGGACCGCACAACCGGTCTTCTCAGCCAACTTCAGGAAGTCCTCCGTCGGCTGCTGCTGATGGGTAAAGACGCAGCAGGGAATCTCGCAGGAGAACAACTTCTCCAGCGATTCCGTCTTGCCTTCTTTGGCTAATTTGTCCAGATAGGCCATCTCCCCGCGGCCGAAGATCTGAATTCGTTGGAAGGCGAAATTGTCATAAAACCCACTGAGCTCCAGTCCCGGCCTGTTGATCTCCGGTACCTTCAACTCCCGAACCAGCCCCGCCCGACCGGCGATGCATTTGAGGTTGAGAGAGTCTTTGTCCCTGAGATCGAGCTGCAACAGATGCAGAACTGTGATCTTTTTCATGCCTCCGGACCGGCGGCCTCCCCGCTGCGAACGCTGTCATGACCTTTATGATCTTGGATCTTGTTCTTTTCTTTGAGCACCTTCAGCTCAACTTTGTCGAAGAGCTTGTCGATTCCTTCGAAGATATCGAAGCTCTTTGCCCGCATATGATTGGAGTGTCCC
>Ga0114922_10001599_pt1 | contig 21503 bp, 6 predicted proteins | sample AartaG_FD_100975 | JGI IMG/M metagenome (GOLD analysis project Ga0114922, IMG submission 100975) | Deep subsurface microbial communities from Aarhus Bay to uncover new lineages of life (NeLLi) - Aarhus_00045 metaG | ecosystem: Environmental > Aquatic > Marine > Oceanic > Sediment | place: Aarhus...
AATATTAGGACCAGGAATATTGGTATCAAGAACACCAACATAACTCGGCGATTCTCCAACAACTATGGGGCTTCCATTCGCACCGATTCGCTGTTCGTAGTTGGCACCAGTCGATGCTGCGATGGTTATTTGATGACCTGGAGCGTCTTCGACGATGGTGATGTTGGAGCCAGCTACCAATCCCTTAAACTGGAGGTCAACTCCACTCTTACCATCCGTTATATCAGCTGATCCAAACGGAGCCAGTGAGTTCAGGGATGCGGTGTTTGCTTCACCGGCTGTCGGGGCAACAACAAGATTCTTCAAACTCTTGATATCAACAAGCTCACCACCTGTCATACCTACGAAGAATTCAACCTCATCCGGGACGAACGGTGGAGAAAAGTATAAAATCGGGTCTGGTGTTGCGGAAATCGGGTCAGTGGCGAGGACATTAATTTCGTAGTCGTTAGGACCAACAATATTAGCAACAGTGAAATCACCGTTGTATTCAGCCTCAAGTGCCCCACCAAGCTCTACCACAGTACCAACGGATGTAATACCATGCGGGTCAATCGTGTTCACATTTGCCAACACTGCACCGGCAAACGCCTTGATAATGGAATTCACAGTCAAATCTTGCTGATTGACGGAATAATCGATACCGATTGTCTTACCAATACCATCAACTGTTACAAGTATTGCTTCCGGTTGGGTTCCAGCCACACCAGTTTGGAACGTTGTTTGTCCAATACCGGCAGTGGTAATTGACTCAAATACCCTTGCGGTCTGGGATATCTGCACTGTCTCGTATGCCCTAGTATAAACCTCAGCATTCAATACAGGAGGTACAACAAATACGATGGTGGTACCAACAACCGAGTAATCCCCGGTGACGGGTTCCACTGTCAAGGAGTTCTGGCGAACACCATCAATGAATACTTCAACCAATTCTGAAGGGAGAGCGGACCCAACACCGAGCGGATAAGACACTGTGGTGTTGTCACCAACAGCTCTTCGCTCGATAACGTTAGTTGCATATCGTCCACCAGTAGCCTGCCACTGCAAACCATCCCAAACGAACAATACTTCAGTGTCTGTGGTCCAGTACAATGCTCCAGGAACTTCACTGCCAGTTACGGGCGGCTTGGGATCAGTCGGAGAGCCGTCGGAGAGACCGACTTCTGCCGGGACACCTTCCAATGCTACCCATTGGGTAGTTGGGGAGTTAATGTACAGGAAAATAGTTGCATCGGCGATGCTAAAAACGATCCTACCGGGGGTGTTGTCCGGGTCTGCAACGGAAGGCAGCGTGTCCAGAACCTCCAAGGCAGTCGCCAAGGGGTCTCCGGTAGCGTTGTCCAGATTAATTCCGTAGTTTCCACTCGGAAGCAAACCATAAGGTACTAAATTTTTAGCCATCTTTTCAACCCTTAACTAACACGCTGGTAGCCGAATACCACAGCGTCGAATTTTAAATCTATAACACCCGCACCAGTGGCTGGGCTCGTAATCTCCAGTTTGATCTCTTCCGCATTCTCTGCGAAACGAGTCATACCCTGGATGGTGTAGAATGCGTGCTTTTGCAGAGTATAGTTCTGCACCAACACGTTCTCCATGATGTCCTCGGAGGTATCGATGTACAGGTTCAACTGAGTGGGACCAATCGGAGGCGCACCACCATCGTTAACGGTCTTCGGAATCAACATAAGACCCGTGGGGTGGTGAGTTACATTAGCCAGACCAGGAGCCTGGAAGATAATCGTCGAACCGGCGACAGTAAAGTCGATATCGGTTGCGGCAGCCAACATCTGGAACTGGTGTGCGTAGTTACTATCAGCCGTTGACAACGGGATGAACTGGCTCGCATCTCGGTATTTCGGCAATGCCAAGTCGGTATCGTACCAGATCATACCCTCAACTGGGTTGGCTGGCTCGGTCGGGTTGGCGAAATGTTCCATGAGGCGATACTGGGACTCGGATATAATGCCGCCATACAGCGAAATTCCCTGTCCAATCATCTCGATTGGGAAATTGGCACCAGTGGTTGTCCCCACGTTTATAGTGGTTACCAGATTACCCCTAGAGTTCAATACGTTATATGCAGGCATTTTACTTCCTCGATTCTACTATTTAGTCTGTTATTCGCAGATGCGTATTCTAAGTGTATACACAACCTCGATGATTCTGTTGGCTGATTTTTCAATCGGGGAAAACACGATATGGGTGATCAGCAGGTCGTCTTTGGATTTCAATCCGATCTCATCGAATATGAAAGCTGACGAATTTATGTTGGTATCGCCAACATTATCAAACGCAGCCTGACCAAACGGCTCGTTTTTGTCGATCACGCATCGTATTTCAACGTCCGAGAACAGGGTTCCATTCACATGACGAACAGACATCGAGTTGCCAGCCGGGGCTCCACTATTATCGTCCACAACCTCGAAATAAACCGGGGTGTTCAGATCGGCGGCACCAGTGGTGTTCGGGGTCGCATAAATGATGTTACCCAGGGGATCAATGGTTGCGCCACCAGTACCGAACCACATCGTGTAGATGTAGCCATTATCACGGTGGGCTAGTCCCCTCGAAATGATCACGGATGCGTGTTCAGGGTGAATAGCGTTCCTGCGATTCAGGAGAATCTTACCCTTGGACTCATCACCAATATCACATTCCTCGTCATATTCGACGATTTTCACGTGACCTTCGATTTTTACTTTTAATTCATCAGAAAGACTTGTCATAACCAATTCCTAGTGCGATCTATTATATTTATCATTTCTCAACTACAATCCCCAGGATGCTGCATAATTTCATATGCTTCAGGCCACTGGACTGCTGCACCATTAGCGGTGCCGAATGCGTATGTTCCGTATGTTACGCCCCTACCAAAGGTCGGGAAACCGATTAATGGTGGGGTAATGTACGAATCGCCGACGCTAAACAGCTTATTAAATGAGGCTCCGTCGTATTCCCAGATTTCCTGTTTACGGGCTACGAAGAACTGTTCACCGGGGAGTACCGGGGCTGTCATATTCCAAACTGTCCCATCCCATTGATAATACTCAACTAATGTGGTATCCACGACAGTAGTTCCGACAATTCGACCGGTCTCTTCACCAAGCGGGGCGTCGTAACTCAGATGATCAACCATAATATCAGCCACAACGATTGGCATTCTGGTCAAAATAGACCGTGCCAGATCACCCTGACGGGGTTCTTTGTAATTAATCGTGATTGTGTCGTTGACCACCGGTGTGTCCAGGACGAAGTATTGGTTCACCACATCGTATGGGGTCGGGGAGGAAACCACCTCAAACGGACCCAGAGGACCGACAGGCCAGCCATTATATACAAACCGGACGATATCGCCTGGGAGCAGGTACGGGTTCGGGGATACATCAATGATATCGCCAGGAACCGGGACGATATCCTGAATGGTTATCTGGGATACCGTGATGGAACGGATCATCCGGAATGAAATCACATCACCAGGAGCCGGGTTGGTGGTCCAGTTGATAGTGTTTCCACCAGATAATGTCAAATCCGGTATTCCAAGCGCCGTATACAAATCCTGCACAACACCATTAAGGAAAATCATGATGTCATCAGGGTCCAACGCATCCGTAACACCGGGGATTACATCCGAAGCTCCACCAGAAGCTGAGAAGGTACTCTCAACCACGTTGTAAATGTCAACAGGGCTATCGATTACTCGGACTTCGATATTACCAACGGAGGTTGCCGGTGGCGCTACTACAAAATCAACAGATGCCAACGCAGTGCCCGGATTTGAAATAGTGTAGTCAACACCAGGATTCTGATATACTCCATCAACAAACACAAACACAGTGTCATCGAATGAGTCATCCTGTCCGGTAGTAATAGTTCCAATCAGGAACGAGGTAAGGATCGAGTTGCCTGTGAAGTTGGTGATCGAGAACAGCGGGGAATTGTCGCTGAAAGTGTTACCAAATCCAAAAAGAATGATCTCATCATTAGTATTCGGGGCTACCGTGAATGTCACATCACTAACCGGACCAATGTTATATGCGCCGGAGAAGTCGGATACGTATGCGGCACCGGAACCAGTGTCCTGGAACACAAATACATTCTCACGAGTGAGGCTGTCCAATGGGAGATTTATTTCAAACCCGAAGGTTGCACCGGATGCCAGTACACTACTAGCACTGGAGATGAAGTTTTCTTCAACAGTCCTTGGTGCCGGTTGGATCGGTGTGAAATCGATTATCTGGTTACCATTGGGACCAGACAGGAAGTAATCAACACCACCTGTCAACAGGTTGCCATTCAACCTAACGTCGTTAGCACCTGTTACGATGGTGACATTAAACAGGGTAGTCGAGCCATCAGCGATAAACTGCTGACCGGCTGGTGATCCAAATTCAAGGATATTATTGAACGGTTCGACGACGGTGTACTCAGTTCCCTCAGTTACAGGGAGGAATGTACCAGTACCACCAGCATCCACCAGAACCTCTACACGGCGATATGCTTCACTTGAGCCTATCACATATGGTGCATTTATCGATGTGAAGTCTTCACTGGTTGGGAATATTTCCAATCCGGGTGCTATTTCCTGCTGAGCACCGATGCTCATGAGGAATACCCGGTTACCTATATCGTTCGGGGCTTGATCAAAACCAGTAGTATCCCATGGTGTCGAGTCCCAGGATGCCATGATCTCATTTACTGTATTGGTGACACAGATATTAACACTATCGATAACTTCAGTCACGATGCGCTCTTCCGGACGACCACCAAGGGGGTCATTCAGATCGGTACACCCGTACATCCCGATTATCCCCTCAAGCTGTACAACTATAACCGCATTATTGGATGGGGCAACAACGAATTCAATGGCGGCATCAGCCGTACCAGGATCAATAACGGTGTAATCAACACCAGCTACCTGAAGTACGTCGGATACAAATACCACAGTTGTACTTTCGGATGCTCCGTTACCGACCACAAATGTAGTCTGTGATCCATCACCTATGAAACTGGTGTATCCCTCAGTCCTCGGGTCAAAGCCAATTGCCCCGGTCGTGAGCGTGCGTGCCACGTGATGCTTGTAGCTGCTCGGGATAGCCTCGAATTGAGTATCGTCGAATTCAGGTCCAAGTGTTATTGCAGTATTGCGTTCTACAAAGCCCTGGGTCTGTTGTGCCTCAACCTCACTACCGTTCGGGAGAATGGAGGCAAGGTCAACCTGAATCGAGGTTGGGAATGTAGTTATGGTCACACCAACTGAATCATTCGACAATTCATTACCAAACTGATCACGAATGACAACACGCTGACTGTAAAGCGGTGGGTTGTCAGCCGGGTTGTTAAATGTATATGATGTATTGATACCATCGGCTACTTCAATGCCCACGGTGTACCATTCATCGGTGCCCAGTTCTGCCATATCCCACAAAGGCATGTCCCAACCGATAGCCGGTGGTGACGGATCGTCCCATGCGTAAGAGTCCCAACCACCATCGTCTATAAGGTTACAGGACAGCCTGTCAAATCTAAGGCCAATCTTGATATTCGGGAGTTCCTGGATATTAACCGGAACCTCTTCAAGGGTGTCTACTGTCATAGTTGACGTTGCGCTACGAAGTTTGGTGCGGAACGGCTTAACATCAGTAATGTTGTTTATCACACCCTGGGTCTCATCCGGGCGAACGAACGGGGATTGAATCAGTACATCAAACACCTGGGTGGAGATATATGAAGTCTTGACAAACCAGTCGGCGTTTAAGTGCTGGCGCATCATTTCATGCAACAAGGAGAATACCAGGGCATTCTGCTCGCCACGATCCAAAGCATCATACGTGCGCTGGTATACGACTCGGAATCTAGTGGTATCGTTTGTGAGGTTGGTGTTTAATGCAACAGTGTGGTTGTCCAGACCAACTTCCAGGAACGCACCATCACTAAACACATATGTTGCACCAACTTCGACGGTGTTACCGGCAGCTTCCTCGAACGGGTCAAGGTTTCCAGACTGTTCTACCTTAATAAGGTCGCCGTTTGCATAGAAATCATTAGCACCACGGAAATCACGAACTGCAATCGTTACGGTGGTATCGAATAATGGCTGATTTTCGTATTCTTTAAGAATGAAATCCTCTCGCTTCCAGAACCCAGTAGGATTGGTGGTTGCGTTGTACTCGTCTGCGAGGTCGAATATTGCTACCAACGCATCAAGCGGACCCAGATTCTTTTGCTTCAGTATACCGTTTACGGTTTCCAGATACGTGGATACTGCGGAGTCAACATCTGCATAAATTGTCTGTACCGGGAATTCGCATGAACCATACTTCTCAGTATCTGACAACTGAGGCGCAGGAACGGTAGTTCCAAACTGGTCTACACCAGACATGGAATCGATGATCTTACTATTAATAACCGGTGGTACTTCCTTAAACTGGTCTCCCTCGGACACGAGTACCCATGCGGCATGGGTGTCAAGGACACGCTCGTCGATGATGACTTCCACAGCATGGTTATTAAGAACCTTCACGCCACCAGTGAACATTGCCATATAGTTGGCATCCATTGGTGCAAACCATGCAGAACCGACTATGGATGGACTAGCGAGGCGCTGAGCAACTTCTACCGTGTCAACATCTGAAGATGGGTTGGTACCCGTATTGCCCTTAACCCAGAAATAGTAAACCGGGGTGAGTATATTAAGACTGTTGTACTTATCAATCTTCACATAAGACGGATTATCAGCGTTTAGCGGCACACCAGTCGGGTGATCAGGGGCTGTCAGGGTGTTAGTGTAATCTACCCAACTCTCAGGCGGCACAGGGGACTCTACCCACTCATACAGGTCGATCTCGCCCACCTGAACTTTAACGTCGCCAGTGGCTGGAGACGAAGGCAGGCTAGTTATTTCGAATGTGAACTTGGTGAGGTCCGTAGTAAATGTTCCTGGGGTTATACCAGTCAATGTCAGCAGATCGTGCGATGCTGGGGTGCCGGATACCAGATCGAATGTCACACCAATGTAATCATTTGTGTTCTCGAACTTCAGGAACCCACCATCGTTTACAGCTTCTACCTCAACTACCGGTACCGCCGTGAAGAATGCATTAATTTCGGCAACAATGGCATCCAGCGTTCCACCCTCCGGGGATGTGAACGAGATTGGGACACCAGTGGACGGAGTGGTTATGTCGAAGTTGCTTCCGGACGGGTATGCACCGTAGGTCTGGGCGGAGATTCCAGCACGTGCCAGGAGATCATCTACAGTTCCGGCTGTAAGCACGAATCTCTTACCTTCGTTACCTATGGTGTTACGAAGAATGAGCTTGTTATCTTCAGCAACCGCTTCTACTTCTACGATGAGAACAGATGTCAAGAATGTGTTTATCTCAGCCACGATAGTGTCGAGATTTCCACCCTCGGCACTACTGAATGTCTGCAAACCACTTGCATCAGTTTCGATGGAGAAGTCGGACAATGCTGGGATGATTTCAAAATACCCAGGGATAGCTGAGATGCCGATGACTGCAAGAAGATCATCCGGGACACCAGCAATAAGCTGGAACCTAGCACCACCATTACCAGCGGTGTTCGTGAACACAACAACATCATCAACGTTCAGGGCGGTAACAACCGTTATTCCTTCAGATGTCAGGTATGTATTAATGTCAGCAACAAGGCTATCAACCCCGGCACTAGCTGTGGTTACATACGGTCCGGTTGTGGTCGGTACTGCATCTGTAGCGATGTTGAAACTATATCCAGACGGGATGATTTCCAGAGCAACACCAGTATCACCACTAAACACACTATCATATGGTGCCGGGAATGCGGTAGACGGACCTATTGCTATACCAGTCATGGCAAGCAGGTCGTCCTGGGTGCCACTGATCAGGATAAATGATGTTCCCTCGTACCCGAGTCCGTTCTGGAACCCAAGAGAATCCTCAGAGAAGAATGCGTGAGCCTCTACTATGTCAGTAGCACCCAGGCTAGAATTTATTTCTGCGATGACGGTCTCAAGGTTGGCACTGCGCTGGTTAACGTAGTTGAGGCGCTTGGACGCAAACAAGGTGTAGTCATTACCGGTGGTGGTAAACGACAGCCTGTTGGCATTATTGACTGCCACCACGGATGAGATTCCGGAGTTAGCCAATGCTGCGTTAATGTCAGAGATGACCCCAGTCAACGTGGTGTTCGAGACAACCACTGGGACCACAATATCAACTTCGATGTCGAAAGACTCGGTAGCAAGGTAGGGGGCAACATCTACACTACCAGTCACGTCGGTATATGTGCCTGGGTTTATGAAAACTTTAGGCAGGAGATCGGTTGCACCAGCCGTAAGATCAAATGTTACGTCTGCTCCAGATATAACGTTATTGAGGCGTAGTTTGTTTCCAACGGCAGTAGCTGATATGGCTGTGATATTCGCAGCCAGCAAATCAGCGTTTACTTCGGATACGAGCTGCCCGATGGTTGTACCATTTGTGGGGGTAACCGTAGCTGACTGATGAACAGTTATCTCGAAAGTGTCACCGTTATCAAATACTGGATTAACAACGGTACCGATTGTGGTCAAACCCGTGCGTACTTTACTGGTCTGATCGGTGATGTCGATACCAGCCTTGGTCATTAAATCTTTAAACAACACCAATGAGAAATCGGCACCGGTTCCTGGACCAGAGAAGTCCTCACCTGGGATTATCTCATAGGTACCGGGGGCAACACCGGCTATTTCGAGGATACCGCCATATACACCAGCTGGTATTCCAGCCACGGTGAGAAGATCGTTAGATGATCCGGAAACCAGGAAGTATTTTGCTCCCTCATAACCAACGGTGTTCCTGAACCCAAGTCTACCACCGGAGTCGAATGCTTCCACTTCAACAATCGGATTCTTACCAAGTGGTGGAGTTGCAAATCTAGTGTTGATCTCAATTACGATTGCTGCAACGTTACCACCGGCAGTACTGGAGAAGCCATATGAGTCAGAATCTGTTGTGAATGAGAAGTTATCACCAACTGAGAAAGTAGGACCAGCGACGGAACCAACCACTTCACGAGGGAGGTTCGTCAGATCGTATGCTTCACCACTACCACAAGTGACCTGTCCGGGGTTCCGGAATGCCATCCTGTTAACTTGTGCCAGGGTGTCATAGTCATTAAATGCTTCTATTTCGTCTTCAATACCATTGGTGATGAAGAACTGGTTGATTTCTTGAACCATTCCTATCACGGTGCCGCCAGCAGCGGACGTGAACTGGAATGTTCCATCACGTGTTGTTACTTCGAAGTTGTCACCAGCCTGGAATTCGGGGTTAGCCTCGATTCCGGACACTGAGTTATTGTTTACAAACGTTATCGTTCCGGTAATCTCATTGCTTCCAGAAAGCTGACTGCCGGAAATCGTTATTGACGACGGGATGAATACTGTACCAGCAGCTTCCTCTTCCACATACGGGACTGTGCCAGTTACTTCTACCGGACCTAGTGAAATAACAACGTCGGAAACGTTCCATTCCGGTTCGTTTGCATCACGAATGCTAATAATATCACCGGATGACAAACCACTGATCACAGGCTCCCTGGAGAAGATATCCAGAGTCTGTACTGTTGCTACATCACCATCACGGGTTATGTCTGCACGGTAGTACTCAAGATTGCCCCACACGCTACCAGCAGCCAGATAATCCGGACCATTAGGGAATGTAACTGGGTCGGAGCCATCGATTGGTCTACGGTAGTCAACATAACTACGACGAGAGATATCCCACCACAGATCACCAACGTGGTTTGCACCCCATGCCAATCCATTGGAGCGTGTAGTATCAGGACCAACATTATATCGAGCTGGGTCCAGTGCTTCGGTGTAATCAACCTCAGCCACGGCAATCGGGTCGAATTTCCCAAGCTCGGGATCAAACTGTGGTGCTCTGGTAAGTGTGAATCCAGTCGTCTCATCAAACAACTGTGCGAAATATTCAGTATCTTCAACAATAGGAAGACCATTTCCGTCAACAGGGAATGTCACATTGGACAATCCGCTCTGTCCGGTTGGTGGTGGTGTGATCCACCTTGAGTTATCGGTCGTGTAAGTCCCTGGAGTTATACCAGCATCAGCAAGCAGGTCATTAACAGTACCAGCTTCAAGGGTGTACTCAGTTCCGATGAAGTCACCGGTGTTTTGGATGCCGAGAGTTTCGTTGTTGTCAGTTATAACAACAAACGCTTGGACACCGACCATACTGATAGCAGCAAGCTTTTGATTTATCTCAGCAGCAATATCAGTTGCGGTTCCACCAGACGAACCGTTGAAATAAAGGGTATTACTTGCGTTGCTTATTGTAAAATCATTGGATGCCACGAATGCCGGGTTTGACACGGTGCCAACAGCGGAGTTGTACCTATCAAAGTCCTGCACCTCAAGAACATTATCAAACAAGTTGACCGGGGTTCCGAAACCTATTATCTGGACATCATCACGGAATTCATCTTCGGTCACGTTGAATTGTGCAATAACACGATTCTCATCACCGAATTTTTGAACCTTCCAAGCCCAATCTTCATAGACGAACACATTACCAGCACCAAGTATGGTACCCCTGGTGTACGCCGTTACCGCACGCACTGTGCCTTTCGCATTAAGCATACCACGGAAGTAGTCAAACCTTGAGCGATCTGATGCGCCGATGATATCCATATAAGAATCATTAGGACTCCAACCGTATAAGTTCCTAGCGGAGTCACGCAGTGTTGGGTCATCGGGTGTATCTATTCTATCGTAGAACCTAGTAAAGTCAAAGGCTTGTTTCTCGAAGTTGGGGAGAAGTGTGCCATTATCGATGACGTAACCGTCTGCTTCCGGTCGTCCGACCCAATCATTTGTCCTATAACTATCAACACGGAGCGTTGTGTGTGCCAGGGAAAGTACAGGATCGTAAATTATGTCATTAAATCTCGTGATATTGGAGAATATCACAACGTGCTGCATCTCAATGAGATTAATACGGATGCCATATAGATCAGGGTCGCCAGTGGCTACTACTTCAGTATGTGATTCACTACGAGACACCAGGGTCTGATCGGAATCAATCGGGAGACCATTATAGTTTACAATACCATATGAACCATTCTGTAGAGACTCGATGTTGTTGGAAATACCGAAGTCTGCTTTGAATATGGCTTTTCTAGCCATCGGGGTGTACCGGAATATACCCGTATCCAAAACATCAACTTTGGATTTATTGGGATTCCATGCACTCTCTGTCTCGATGACCCATGCAGCAAACTTCTGGGCACCGTTCATCCAATCCAATGTTGCGTTCGTTGTTTCGTCCGTGTCGCTGAATATCCAACCATCCTCGTCCAACGCTCTACCATAACCGAGCATGAAGTTGATGACTTCAGATGAGGTTTCAAAGAACCTACCGTATTCGACTGCTATTCTTTCACCGGTTCCCCTTGGGAAGTAAGAGAACGGGATGCCCCGGACCTTAAAGGAACGCATTTGAGCACTAGGGCTCTGTGTTGTTGCCAGGACAGTCGCCGTAACGATCATCCCATCTTCCATCCGAACGCTACTCTCAATCTGGAAAGTGCGCTTATCAAGTATGGTTATATGCTGTGGTTTAATCCTTCTACCATCAACCAAGATTGACACCTTAGTGGTATCATTGTTAGCCAGATTAAATGGGAGAACCAGAGAGTCTGTTATGTAGGTGTGCTTATCACCAATTTCCACCAGGGTCAAAGCTGCTGGGCTGCTCCCCTGATTGACACCGGTTTCAAAACTCTCTCTGCGCTCAAACTGACCAGCGGCGGTCGGCACGGCAGGCTTATCGATTTCGAATATCGGGTTACTAGAATCTGTTCCATAGATACGGTAGCCAGACGGCTGCTCACGAACAACGGTAATACCGGAAGCAAACTTGCGATCAAACGGCTGTGACGTATGTAAAATAGTGTGGACATCCTCAAACGGAATATCATTACTGGACAATGTTGTTACAGTTGTCCTTTCGTCTCTGATGAATCCAGAGGTCTGCCATATAAGAGCCGGTTCGGTGTTATCGACAACCACGGCAAAATCAGCCGTCGGGCTTCCACCACCAGCTAAAATAACATCGGAAATCCATGCATTGGTACCGATTGATTCTATCAGATTACCATCGTCATCGACTTCAAGATGGGTTGGGATTTCGTCATTGTTCGGGCGAGTTAGCGTGTCCTGCTGTACAAAGTGTGGAGCAGTAGCTATCTGGTTCGTACCAGAATCACCTATAGATAATGTCTGACCAGCCCAGGTAAGATCGACCCACCTACCGTTCTTCATCAAATACGATGACAGTGAAACGGAGAATGGGTATATTGGGGAGTCATAAAACGACTGCTCGACCGGACCATCGTCGCCATACTTCCAGGAATCGTCGATCCTGTCCCAATCAAGACTGGACTCTTCAACAATACCAGCTGTGATTGGGTCTATAAGCTCACCAGCAGCGTCAACTGGTATAGGACCAGCCATCACAAACTCTTCTCGTACTGCGCCAGTTATCGGGTTGACAATACCAGCCTGGAAATCAACCCACATCGGGTGTGCGCTTCCGTATCTGGGGGTTCCGTCTGCCGCCACGCTGGTCGGGACGTACTCAGTTCTCCACCACGTAGGTTCGATGGTGTATCCCACAACTTCCCACGCATGAATCTGGGGCTCGATGGTGTTGTACAACCGACGATATATACCACGGTAGTTGCCTTCCACGCCAGCAGAACTGTAGTTCCATGTGAACTTGTCGGATTCTTCAAATGTGTCGTTAGCGGTAGGGTCTTCCTCTTCTAATATAACCAGACGGCTGTATTCGTTCTGTATTACTTTGCGGAATTCGTTATCACTGTAATCGAAATCAAATGAATTATTGAACAGTTGAATAACGCTCGTGGTTTTACCATTGTAAATGTAATACTCACTATCCCCATTATTGAGGAAAGTGTCATCGACAATTGCCTGGGTGAGCAACCACGTTGATCCATTATAATCTGCAAACACTGCCTGCCCGGTGGAGAACACACGCTGGTTCAGGCTCGGTGCCACGATGGTGGTATAATCAACCACAACCTCGTCAACCGGGGGTTGTGTCGTTACCGGGGTTTTATTACCGTAGTAATCACCCAGGAAGAAATTAGATGGAAGATATCTAGCTGAGAAGGAGGTGTCCTCCGTCCTGTACGACTCTGGAACTTTAGCGAAGAATCGATCTTGTAGATCAAGCCACATCAAGTCCCTGTCGTCACCGAACGAATTCTGGATGTACCCATCATGCCCACGGAGTAAAATATTACCCTGGGTGTCAACATACTTCGACGGTAGGTAAGTCGGTGATGCACCAACCTTTGGTGGTGACGGCGGGATAAAAATGGGTTTAGGGTTAGTCGGGTCAACAACGATTGCGGTACCGCTATCAACTCGGGTCTCCAGGTATGTACCCATGTCCGAGTGCGCATACGGGAAGTCACCAGTCCTACCGGCGAACAGCTCAGTTAACACCGTGTCAACAGCCTCTGTGGGCGTTACAAGCAGTGTTCCAGCGGGGTCTGCGAATTTATTATCTTCACCCCATAGCTGATTCATCCTGTTGGTAAATCTAAACAGGGTCTTCTGATAAATTCTGGATGACTCACGCATCGCATTGGTGAAATCAAGGCTCGACGACTGTAATGTTGCCATAGTGCGGAGCAACGACTGTTCGGGATCGATAAGAGAAGCTCCAAGGGTGGGGCTCCTATCAGACCAACGATAACCATTCGGACCATTCGGGCTGCCGGATGCGTCATCCTGTGAACCAATGACACTAATCATATGATCCAATATCTTAGAGCGAGAGAATTCAGTCAGAATGACGTGATCTGGGTTCGAGCTAAGACTGTGCGGAACGTCATACAATCCCTCCGCATCCTGGGTCTGTTCCAAATCTTTATCCGATTTGAACCAGATGGAATGCATGAGACCAGTATTTTCGTCTTTGAAATATTTGTAACCCAGAGCACTCGACGGGTCACTCTCTAAAGTAAGGTTGAACAAGAACTCACCGGATGCGTTGAACTCCAGCGGGAACCCAAGAACGGTATCATCACGCCCGGTACCAACCTCATATGCATAAATCGTAGTGGATTCGCCGGTGTCCGTGATATCATTCAGGGTTGCATTGTAAGAATACTTTTTGTATACCGGCTGATCATTCCTTGAGTCTTTACTATCACCAGCAACGGACTCTATACCATTCCAGAATTCAACGATTGGTCGTACAGCCTGATCTTCAGACAGTAACGCAGCCTTATCAGCAGGTGATAAGTCTTCATAATGTCTCCACCAGTTTTCACGGGACCATGCGTCTTGGGCATCACTAAGACTGATACTATCGAAGAAGTTTCTGATATCGTACACGTGTTCTTGATCGGTACCAACACCAGACGGACCGGGGGCATTGGTATATACGAGGTCCACAAACATACCATTGGTGTAGATTTTAAATTTTCGCTGAGGCTTTACCCTAGCATCTTCCCAAATCATACCCTCACGAGGGACATCAGGAGCCACCAGTGACACGACTACGGGCTGGGCTATCCAACGTTTAGCCTGATCACTATACATCCACACCAGGGGTCTGTTGAACTCAGGACCGGTCCTGGTAACATACACAACGTCGCCGGACACAAATGGTGCAGTGTTGGTAGGAATATTATCTACTGGTGTAAATTCTACAACAATCCAGGAGGTACCATTGGAGCGATATATCAACCTTGTAATATTGGAAGCATCTTCCACATATTCACCGACTGCACCAACAGCTGGCAACCCATCAGCAATAGGAACCTCGACACGATTGAATGTCGTTCCGTCAAATTCATAAATCGTGGTTTTAGATGCTTCTGGTTCCTTGGTGATATACACACCATGAATGTCGGCAGCTTCACCGGGAACAATCCAGAAATACCTACTGAAATTGATATGCTTGTCATAATCAATCGGCGGGGTCCAAGCATAGAACCCGACATCAAACACTCGATTCGGGTCATCAGACAACCCACCATTTGCGGTGATCTGCCCAGTGAGGTCGGTGTAGAACGCTGCACTAAGTCTGCGCTGGAATTCCGGCTCAATGTAGGTGGCACCAATGGAAAGCTGATATTTCTGACGTTCGGGTGTGTTTTCGTGGATGAGCGGGGTCCGCTCAAGGTCCAAAGGCGTGAGCAACTCTCCCGATCCGATATACCCCTGAAGGAAATCAGCATTCTCGGGCTCATACATCATATCATCCGCAATGTAAGTCTCCTGGTCGTTATGAGGAGTCTTCAGATAATCAGGGTATGAGGTAAATGCCCTACGTTGTTTTGCCATCCATTTGAACCTTATTAAATTATATAGGATTATTTACTAATTTCCGAGGGGCACGATTGGAATAATCCATAAGAACTATATAAGTTCAAATGGATTATTTTTCAAGAACAGTAGCATTACCCGATTGCGCAGGTTTTCAGCTCTTCATCTGTTAAACTCGTGACAATCTGTACATTTTCAGCACTTGCCGCCGAAGCGAACAACTGATCCGGCTCAGACCTGACCTGGAACATTGCACCAAAGGACAAATCATTGGACCTTGGTACGATAACCACCGACTGGATATCCGGCGTCAATTCCTTATGGATATATGCTGCCAGTTCGGTGAAGTAGAATGTCTCACCGAAGTCCCAGTTCGCTGCTTCGAAGAATGTGTTGATCGCTGCCAAAACTCTCAGGCGGATATTGTTTTCACTAACCAGTGATCCTGGGGTCTGAACAATCTTGAAAGTAGCCTGGAGTTCTGGTATCGCCTGCTCACCAAACAACAGTAAGTATCTGGTCGAGTGGAAGATAATCGAATCACTCATGGTTTTGAAATCTTCAAAATCCTGGAACTGAGTGCGCAGTGCTTCCGAGGACGGGGCTTCTGGCATCGTGCTCAGTGGTTCGTTGTTGAACAACCAGGAACGGATTTGCTCATCATATAGCGCCGTGAGGATATAAACATCCATGACATTCGACACCGACGGGTCAATTCGAATGGAATCCGGGGAGTAATGAACCCACTTAAACGGTAGATCATCCCTACCAATCCGATACTGATACGCATCCTGATTAACAGCGACTTCCCATTCACCCTCAACGTGGGTGGTCTGGTTAGCACCATTTGCCACCAACCATTGACCGGTGGTCTGGTCATAGTGAATATCACCACTAACATACGGAATAGTGTGACACGCCACGAGTGGGGTGGCGGAATAATAGATCGTCTTAGTCTGGATGGGATCACCCGGTACTGGATAACCACTAACGGTATCAACACCTTGCGTTCCATACGTCCCTTTCGGCGAAGTGAATCGGTTTATCGGCTGGGGTACTGTGAATCCTTGCGAATCAATACTCCTCCAAAGAACCAAATCGGTTACTCCGTCCTCTACAACGAAATCGCTAAACAGGAACGGATTGTCGTAGAATCCCGAATTATCTAAGTCAGCCGGGGTGACAAAAATACCGTCAGTATTGACGTAGCCGTCTGGATATCGGAGAACATCGGAGACAAACAGCTCATTTCCGGAGTCCGAGATAAAACTGGGATCGTCTGAGATGCACTGTCTACGTAAGCTGTCCCTGGTCTCATTGCAATTAAGAATGGTAACGGCGTCATGTTCAACCACACCAGTCTCGGGATTAAGAACAGCAGAATTATTTACGAAGAAGAAATCGACTTCACGAGCTGATTCCCAGAAGAATCCAAACCCACGGTCTGTGATGCTCCAGAAATCTTCACCGGTTCCACCAGGAACGAATTCAGCCATAATCATCCACGACGCATCAAGTCCGGAGCCGGACGTATTACCTTGGTTTGCAAGGCTAAATGGTGATGTCTTATCGAGATTTTCAAAGGTGATCATATTCCAAGTGGATGTCACATAGTCCCAGGAGATACCAAAATCAAGACGGAACAATAATTGCTGCTCGATGTTGGCAAGCTCGGCTCCAGTGAATACTGTACGCATAGCCGGGAGCACGGAGTCAATCGTGTCCAAGTCCTGCACTATATCACGAAGGATTATCGATCCGGCACCAGTGCCGTCATCAACGATCCGATCCACGTATGCGTTTACGCTCAACCCGGTTGTTATAACGGCGTCAACATCAACGAATTGAAGATTAGTTGTTGTATTTCCGGTACCTACCGGTAAAATATTACTACTATTGTCCTTGATATTACCACGGGACTGGTCGGCAACTATCGCATTTTCTGCCCATTCATATGGTTGAAGAACAAAGTCACCATTGCCATTAAGGCGGGTATCGGTGTTAGTGTTATCAAACTTTATCGGCGGATAATCATTAACATACAGAACATTCTTGTCCGGTTTTGAAATAAGAGGTGCTATGTAATTGTTCAATAAGGAATCAATAGGCACGATGGTTATGTCTGCGGACACCTGGGTGTTCGTCAGAGTATTATCTTTATAGAACCTACCATCGTCTGCCATGACCTTAACGTTCTGGTACAATCCAGTCGGGTCTGTCAGTTTGGAGAATCTGGAGTGACCGGCATACGTCCGATTTACAACCTTGACTTTCTCGATGGCACTATCTTTCAGGAAGAAACTATTATAATCCTGACCGGTAACCATGCGATTCTGGGTGTAGAATACCCGATTAGCACGGGTTCTGATATCGTCATTCGATTCTGTAGCGGCAGCATTCAGTAACTGATCCCTCAGAGAGAATGTCAATGTCAAATAAAATATAGTCGAGTCAACAACATAAGGCACGGTTACTTGTTGATTCTGTATGGCTTCTGGCTTGATAGCCTGCGGCTGTGGGTTTGCGGTGCGGTACCAGAACCTGAATAGTCCCTGGGGGATCGCACCGAATTTACCATCACCAAAACGAACCCGAACCGTGTCGCCGAGTAGGGTGTCTATTTCATAAATGGTATTCGAACTGTCAACGTCCGGATCGAATGAAACGCCTTCACCGAACACATCATCAACCTGAGTCCAATTCTGGATAACGTCACCATTTTCATCGACTTCTTGAACAAAGAAATCGTCATTATTAATATTGGGGACATCAAGATCAAACACACGGATAATGATCGGGTCTACAAAATCCACATCACGGAAGGTGAGGGTTCCCTGTACTACCTGGAAGAAGAATCCAGTACCGTCGGAGGAAAGACCTTTACCGTCCTGGTTATACAGGATGTTGTAAGCGTTTGTTGGGTCAGGAATATTTTCCTCGACCACACCAGTATCCTTGTCCAATAACAAGTTGATGGTATCAAACGGGAGGTTCACACCATTAACCTGGGTGGTGAACGGGTATGAGCCGCCCTCGGGGGCAGCCGAATTGAAAACGTACTGGTCCTTCTGGATGCCATCAGTCTGTGTGGAAACCAGCGGTCTACCGAACTGGGTCCGGCGAGTGAATGCGGAGTTCATGATCAAAATAAACTGTTCCAACCAATCCTCGTTGCGGGGGTCGTTCCAGATAATATCAGCATTCTGGATATTAATACCGTTGGAATCGGTGATTGGTTGATCTGTTCTTATGCGCTCGATGCGGACTTGACCGCTGGCGGAAGTAACACGGTCTACCTTATATGCCACGTTTTCGGCGAGGCGGATGAGGCTGTTACGACGTTCTGCTGTCGCCAAAAAGTTTTCCCTGGCGTTCAGGTCGATCCTGAAAGCGATGTTCTGGGACAACCACGCCAGTGTCTCGACTTTCATTATAAATTCCGAGGAGGCTATCCAATCGTTGAATTCTTCCGGGAAGGTCTGCTGTAAGTGATCCATTATAGCCTGGACTAAGTTATCGAAGTCGTAGGCTCTAAAGTCAACGTTTTCAATGGCTTGGTATATCTGAATCCAATCCTCAGCGACGAATAATGTATTCTGTCTACTAATTACGTTTGCCATTATATTTGTGCCTCAAAGATTGCTGCGAAATTTGCCGTCATATCGAATTCCAGAACTTTTAATGTAATATCGAGTCTAATGCTGTGGTTTTCAAGGTCCACCGTGGGTTCTAGTGCTAAAAGCTGCACCCGTGGGTCTTCAGAAATTATTCTCTCAGCGTCTTGCACTATCAATGCTTCCGTGCGAGAATCTGACAAATCGAACATGAGATCATGAATAACGGAACCATAATTGGGGCGCATACGGCGTTCGCCCAGGCGGGTGTTGAATTGATTTAGTAAATCCTGAGATACTAAATTGATATCAAACAACCCGGTCTGGATACCCTCGTTTGCTACGGAAGAAAAACCCCGGTAAAGTGCCTTCGCCATCTTGATTTCCTAGAACATTAGACTTATATTTAATACCCGCTATACTATGTGGGCTCATCTTTAATATTTACTAAAGAATTCTCTTAAGAATTCATATACTTCATACTCTGAGGAGGGTAGCAGATGAAAAAAGCCTTATGCATGGATGATTTTATTCAGAATTACAGGGTTTTACTAACAGAGGAGCAAGAAAACGACCTGTTTCAACTTTGGTGGGATACCAAAAGTCAAGAAGTACTACTTGAAATTGTTAAGGCATACTCGCCGATAATCCAGCGTTGCGTCCGGGAGCTTGCCGGATACAAAGCAAATCCAGAAGACTTGCGTAGTGAAGGCGTCATTGCACTCCTTGCCGCTGCACAAAACTTCAAACCTGAAGTTGGGCGATTCGCAACCTATGCGAAAACGTGCATTAAAGGTATTATGCTGGGTTTCATCACCAAGAACTATTTTCCAGTCAACGTATGTACCAGTCATGGGAAGAAGAAATTATTTTTCTCAATCCGAAAACTGGTGGCTATCACACTGATTAAGGAAGGTAAATTCGACATGACCAGGGATATCGCCGTGGAACTTGCGGAGAGTCATGAAGTGGATGAGGCTGTGGTTTACAGCATGTACGACATGATACGGAAGCCGTACATTTCACTTTCCGAGAAGATTCCGATGTATGGTTTTGAGACGGATCACACCATTGAGGAACATATGGTGCTCGACGGTGATGATACCGATGTATCAGCTGACCTCACCGACCTGCAATTCCACCGCAGGATCATTGATACCGCAATGGATGAGGTTCTCGACAACCGGGAGCGTAGGATTTTCGAATCCCAAATGCTGGTAAATCGGGAGGACAGGATAATCCTGGAAGACCTCGGGGCGGAATTTGACATCTCCAAGGAACGAGTACGGCAGTTAAGGAACGGTGCCTATACTAAGGTCAAGCGTGCGATCATCCGGACCATCGGTCACGATCCGGATATGTTTTAACCGACCCCAAGCTCAGTATCCGTTGCGGAGAAGAACTGTTCAAGTTCTTGTCTGCGACGGTCATTGAGACCCTTATTGAATTTCTTCTGAGACCTATTGAATCGCATCCAGTTCTCCGGAACCTGCTCTATGTTTCCAGAGTTCAGACGCTTCAATGCCGTGCTATTTGCGAATGCTGTTATTCCGATGTTGTAAGACAGTGACACCATGGCATCAAACTGCCCCTGGGTTATATCAACCGTGACATTGGAACGCACTGCTCCCTCAAACTTCCTCAAGTCTTGGTCGAATAAGCGGTCAGCTTCAGCCGTGGTTATCTGTAAGTTCCCGTTTGTTCTATACAATTCTGCTATAAAGGCTTTATCAACCACCTTCCCGTTTATCACATCACCAAGGATGATGTTATGTCCATATCCGATTGCCCATGCGGTACCAGCGTCCAGATAAGCAGTCTGTGTGACTTTACCCTCTTTGGTATGCATGAACCTTTTAACAGCCGCCGACGACGTATACTCAACAGCCGGTCGTAATACTCCGTCGGCTGGGGTTCCGAGGTCTTCGTAAACTGGGGTCTCACCAATATTAGTGGTCGTGTAGTCCACACCACGTGATATGGATGGCACCGATGCGCCAAACGACAATCCAACAATACTCAACGGGGCGACAGCATTCGGGATTGATGATCCAGCTCTGGTTTCGATTTCCTCATACTCGTCCACAAACCCTCTGAAACCGAGTGTGGACTTGATACGACCGCTCCAAGGTTGATGTTGGGGCACTACGGTGGCAAGAGCCGATCTCGTCGCTACGGGCTCCTGACCAAGCGATATCTCATCATCGGTGGGAGCAGCCGGGACGGTGTTGAGTTCCGGGATGGATGCTGATCCTGCGGGGCTTGCGGGTTTTGCTGGCTCCGCCTGGGCACCGGTACCCGAGTTCATGAAAATACCAGCCGGGGCTGTCTCACGATATACTGTTGTAGTGACGGATATATCAGCTGATGCCGTTTCTCTAATGCTCAGTGCCGACATACTGATATCAGCACCGGATGAAATTCTAGCAAAAGATGCCGCCAATAAATTAATACCACCACCAGTGGTTAAACGATACTCACCACCAACGTTCATATCGAAACTTCCTGATGAAGAG
>Ga0114922_10001600_pt1 | contig 21501 bp, 14 predicted proteins | sample AartaG_FD_100975 | JGI IMG/M metagenome (GOLD analysis project Ga0114922, IMG submission 100975) | Deep subsurface microbial communities from Aarhus Bay to uncover new lineages of life (NeLLi) - Aarhus_00045 metaG | ecosystem: Environmental > Aquatic > Marine > Oceanic > Sediment | place...
TGGCGCGTCGGCGACAGAGGCGTAACATTGTTAGCCCAAGGCGTGAGCCTTGGGTATCGTGGTCCGCCACAGCAGCGCGCCCTGTAGGGGCGCAACCCGTGGGGCTTCGCGTCGGTTATGTCTGTTGAGTTGCGCCCCTACAGGGCGCATGTTTTCTTGCTCCGTGTACCCAAGGCTTACGCCCTTGGGCTAACAATGTTTCATCCCCTTTGGGGATTCCTGCGAAGTCCATACAATGTCGGCTTCACACGCTAAACACATGCCTTTTTCCAAAAAGTTTCCCCCGCCTCCTCAAGAATCTTCCATCACAATCTCACCGAAGAGCGTGAGCGGGGTCGAATCCGTAACGCAAACGGGGGCGATCCCCCCCGCGAGCGATGCCGGGCCTTCCACAATGACGATATCATAGCCACGGCTTCGGCCGGAGAGTTTTGAGGCGTCATTCTTGCTCGGGCCCTCGAAGAGGACCTCCAGCGTACGGCCGTGCTTGTCGCGGTTCCTGCGCGTGCTCACTTCCTCCTGCACCGCCAGGAGTTCGGCGTTGCGGCGTTTCTTCACTTCGGCCGGCACATCGTCGGGCATCTCCGCGGCCTTCGTCCCAGACCGTGGAGAGTATTTGAAGATGAAACACTGATTGAATTCCGCCGTGCGGACAAGCTCGACGGTCTGCCGGAAGTCTTCCTCCGTTTCGCCCGGGAAGCCGACGATGAAATCGCTCGCGATCTCGATGCCGGGCACAATCCGCCTGGCCCGGTCGAGCATGCCGTCGTACTGCTCGCTAGTGTAACGGCGATTCATTCGCTGCAGTACCGACGACGAACCCGACTGCGCCGGTGCGTGGAGGTGCTCGCACACTTTGGGGAGTTCGGCCATCGTTTGCAGGAGGTCATCGGTGACGTCCTTGGGATGCGACGTAACGAATCGGATGTGTTGGATACCGGGCGTATCGTGAATCTTCCGCAGGAGGTCGGCCAGGCCGCCGGCGTAAGAGTTGACGTTCTGCCCGAGCAGTGTTACTTCGCGGACGCCGGAGTCGGCCAGGCGCCTGACCTCGTCGGCAATGTCGTCCGCGGGTCGGCTTTCCTCCGGGCCGCGCACGTAGGGCACAACGCAATACGAGCAGAAATTATCGCAGCCCTGCGCGATCTCTACAAAGTCGTGAAACACAGTCGGCCGCGTGAGGCCGCACCGCGCGAAATATGGGGGATCGATAGGATCTATAACGCGCACTCTACGGGGCGGATTGGCCCTCGACGTGATGCGAGCGCCGTTGTCGAGGGCGAGGAGCCGCTGCCCCTGTCGGGCCTGGGCAATGAGTTCGGCGAGGTTGGCTTCCTGCTTCGGCCCGCAGACAATATCCACGAACGGTGCCCGGCGGAAGATTTTCTCGCCGTCTTTCTGCGCCATGCAGCCCATCACGCCTACGGTCAGCTCGGGCCGTCGCTGCTTCTCACGTTTGAGCGTGCCCACGCGCGAGTAGACGCGCTCCTCGGCGTGTTCGCGAACACTGCACGTGTTGAAAAGAATGACGTCGGCATCTTCGGGGCTGTCGGCCATTTCAAAGCCGGCTGCGAGGAGTCTTTCGGCGACCGTTTCGGAGTCGAGTTTGTTCATCTGGCAGCCGAAAGTTTCGATGTGGACCTTGAGTTGCGCCATGCATATATTTCACCACAATTGCTGTGGAGAATCAAAGCTAATAGGCATGTGAGCACGGATGGGGTGTGATAAGAGGCTGGGGGAAACCTTCCCGCCTGCCATAGCTGTGCGGCGGACAGGTCTGAAGAAAGGTATGTGTTTACCGTCATCCGCGTGATAACGTTGGTTGGCCCCAGACGCAGATGGCAGCGGCCGGCGTCCTGGCGTGCCTGGAGGGGTAGGGGCGGGCTTCGCAGCACATCGTGGCGGCCCGACAGGCCGCCGCGATGTGACCGAATTGCCCGCCCTCGGGTGGATTCGGATTCATGTTTGCGTTCAGGTTCAGCGGGCGTCATTGCGTATGTGATTCAATATGTTATTGTTTCACATCGTCGTTCGTACAGAGGGCGGGCAATTCGGTCTCGGCTGCCTGAGGGCAGCCGAGCTGCGAAGCGCCGCCCCTACCGCACGCATCCTGTCGGCGGCCACCCCTCGTCTGCCATCGACGCCTTCCTGTAGTCTGGATGTCTCAGGGCACCACGCTAAACACATATGAAGAAAGGCTTTCCGCAACACCTTTTCCGAAAGGCGCGCCCCCTTCCAAAGACTTTTTCGCTGCCGCCGCAATTTCAACTGTCGAGGATTTTTTCGGCTTCTTCTTTGTCTACGTCCATTACGTATTGAATGCGGGTAGTGCCGGCCGCTTCGGGCGTGAGGGCGGCTATGTCGTCCCTCGATATGAAGTCCATGGCAAACTTGCGGCTGCCGGCCATCAATTGTCTCAGGCCTTGCGCGAGGCGCTCGTAGTAGGTATAAAGGCCCAACGCACCGGCCGGCAATTCATCGAATTCCTTGTGGCCGAGTTCTTGGCGGAGGGTGCCGGCGGTCACGAAGATCTCTTCTTTCGTGTTTCCGAAGCGTTTGATGTAGACGGGAATCCGGTTTTCCTCGATCGTGCGACCGATAGTTTTGCCCACCATAGCAGCCGCGATAGGCGCCCGGGCCATGCCGACGAGTTTCACGAAGGGTGCTCCGAGAGCGAGGCCCTTGAAGATTTGATCTTCGAAGGCGAATCCGCCTGCAACGGCCACCGCGGGCACGTACTCGCGTTTGTCGGCAAGTCGTTTGATATACTGATACAAGAGCGTGTGCAGTACCACAGGGGGCAGGCCCCACTCGTTCATCATTCGCCATGGGCTCATGCCGGTGCCGCCGCCGGCGCCGTCGGCCGTGAGGAGATCAATTTTGTATCGGGAGGAGAATAGGACCGCGCGGGCGAGGTCGGCGGGGCGATATGCGCCGGTCTTGAGGAAAATGTATTTCGCGCCGGCCTTGCGCAATTCATCAACGCGCCGGGCGAAAGATTCCTCGGTGACCATACCCACACGCGAGTGGCGTTCAAAGTCCCTCAAGGCACCTTGTTCGAAGGCTTTTATCACGTCAGGATTCGTTGGGTCCGGCATTACCAGGTATCCGCGCTTTTGAAGCAATTGGGCCTTCTGGAGGTCCTTGATTTTCACTTCGCCGCCGATGTCCTTAGCACCCTGCCCCCACTTGAGTTCAACGCACTCGACCCCGAGCTTCTCGATGGCGTATTCCTGTACGCCGAGGCGCGTATCCTCTACATTCGCTTGGACGATGATTGCGCCGTAGCCGTCGCGCTGGTGGTCCTTGTAGAGCTTGATGCGGCGCTTGAGGTCCGCCGTATCGACCGTGCATCCGTTTTCGATCACAGATTCGGTGTCCATTCCCACAACGTTCTCGCCGATGGTCAGGCCGGTTCCGGCTAATGCGGAGCCGATCGCGAGGCCCTCCCAGTTGTTCCTGGCGATGTCGGTCGAGCCGATCCCGGGGATGAGCCACGGGTAGCGAAACTTCAGCCCCTTGTCGTGCCCGAAGGCGACCTCGAGGTTCACGGCGGGGAAAATGGCCTTGTCGCTGTCGGCCTCCACGCCATGTGCGCCTACGGCGGTTCCCATGATGTTGAAGTGGGAATAATCGATGGGGTAGGTTTTCTCGGCGGCGGTTGTGATCACGCCGAACGGCTGCGGATAGATCACCTCGTGACCTCGATAGGCCGACTTGCCGATCTCGCACATGCCGATGCAGCCGTCAACGCACGTGACGCACATGCCGGAGGCGGGGACTACCGACCCCTCGGTGCGGTTCTTTGTAAGTGTCGCGGCCGACGCGTTTATTTGTGAGAACCTCGTTGCCATTGGGTGCTCTTCCTTTCACTATATTTATTCTTTTTGTATCTCACAAGCGACACAGGGATCCATGTAGCACATCATGTCGTCGAATTGGTCTTTCTCGAGGCAGGGCGGGGCCAGGTTTGCGCAGGCGCCGCAGATTGCCTTTTCCGGTTCGGCGAAGGTGCAGCGCAACTCACAGGCGGGGCAAATGTACATGCAGCCGCCGCAGGTCCGGCAGACGTCCGATTTGATGTCGAACGGTGTGCCTATGCTCCTGTTTTCGCCCCGGCCGCGAAAACCTATGGCCTTGGCCATCATTTGTTCTTCGCACATCCGCACGCAGAGCCCGCAGAGGATGCAGTCTTCGTATTCCTGCTTAAAACGCTGCTGCTGCACGCCATGGGCCGCGGCGAGGTCCTGAATCGTTTTGGACTGCGGGCAGGAGGCGAGCAGCAGTTCGAGGATCATCCGACGCGCCCGCAGAACGCGCGACGATGCTGTGCGCACATCGAGCCCCTCCTCGGCCGGATAGGTACACGAGGAGACCAACCTGGCTTTCGGACCCTGGCCGATCTCGACCACGCACAGCCGGCAGGCGCCGTAGGGCGATAACCCTTCCACAAAACACAGGGTGGGGATCGGAAAGCCCAAGAACCTCGCGGCCTCCAACAGCGTGGTGCCGTCTTCGACCGAAACATCGAGGCCGTTTATTCTCAAAGTGATCATGCCGGTTTTTCCTCTACGGCAGCGCGACTGGCTTCATCATCTTTGCGCCGTGTGAACTCCAGGTCGCACCGGAGGCACCGTCGCGCCTCTCGGGTTGCTTGTTCAACAGACAGGGTCATCTCCACTTCTGCGAAGTTCTTCTTCCTCGATTCGACGGGGAGAGTGGGCGGTTCCACCCGCGCCGCCTCCTCGCGCTTTTCGTCGCCGACCACAGCAGCCTCTACGAAGATTTCCGGCAGTCTTGCTCTGGGAGCTTCTGTGAGCCCTTTGCCCTGAAGGTAGCGGTCAATGACCCCTGCCGCCTTCTTCCCGGCCGCGATAGCATCAACAACCGTATTGGGCCCGGTAACCAGGTCGCCACCGGCAAACACACCTTGCCGACTGGTGCAAAGGGTTTCCGGATCAACATGCAGCCTTCCGCCCTTATCCGGCTCCAGTCCCATCGGGGCGAGGCAATCGCTGTCGGGGCGCTCCCCAATCGCTACAATCAGGGTATTCAAGGAGATACTGAACTCGGTTCCCGGGGCGGGCACCGGGCTGCGTCGGCCGCTTGTATCCATATCGCCCAGGGTATTCCGGATGCACTCGATGCCTACCAGGCGTCCATTTTGCGAGTATATCTTTACCGGCGAGACCAGGGTTTCGACCTTTACCCCCTCCCGCTGCGCCGCTTCGATATAGCGGATCCTTACAGGAGAAACCAATGTGTGAAGTTGTATTCCCTCCTCGATAGCCGCTTCGACCTCTTCCGCGTAAGCAGGCATCTCGATGTCAGTGCGGCGGTAGAGGAGGGATACGCTTTGCACGTTTTCTTGGCGAATGGCCACCCTGGCCGCGTCGACAGCGGAGTTGCCTCCGCCGATGATACCCACGTGTCCGCCGGCCAACTCCTCGCCGCGCACATTGAATGCCTTCAGGAATTCCATTGACGTGTAGACGCCCTGGACCTCCTCCCCTTGGAGGTCCAACAGCGAGCTCTTGTGTGCTCCTATTGCCAGGAAAACTGCCTTGAAGCCCTCTGCGAAGAGGTCGTCGATGGTCATGTCACGGCCCAGGACCGCCCGGCATTTGAGGGTGATGTTCTCATCAAGGAGCGATTCTATTTCCTTGTGCACTATGCTTCTGGGCAGGCGATAGGCCGGAATACAACTGATCAGCATTCCGCCCGGCTCGTCTTCGGCGTCGAAAAGCGTCACTTCATAGCCCAGGAGAGAAAGGTGATGGGCAGCCGAGAGCCCGGCAGGGCCCGCGCCGATGATGGCCACTCCGGGCTGGTCCGCGCCCTCGAGGCGAGACCTTGCCGGCCTGTAGGACGATGGATCGACACGGTCGGTGATGAATCTTTTCAGGGCCCGGACGGCAACCGGCTCGCCTCCGCTGGTTCCAAGCTGGCATCTCTGTTCGCACTTGCGATCGCAAACCCGAGCACAAACGGACGGGAAAGGATTGGCCTCCCTAATAACCCGGTAGGCTTCTTCATACTTGCCCTTTTCGAGCAGGGCAACATAGCGCCATGCCTCGGTGTCGAGCGGACAAGCGGCCTGGCATGGGGCACCCACGAGGTTGCGGCAGACGAAGGCGTCGCACTTCTTGTCGACTACGTGCCGCTCGTATTCATCGCGGAAGTAGCGGAGGGTGCTCAGAACCGGATTCGACGCCGTCTGCCCGAGCCCGCACATTGTGGTGTCTTTTACTACGAGCGCCAATTCCTCCAGGAGTTCCAAGTGCGCGAGCGTGCCCTGTCCAGTCGAGATATCGTCGAGGATCTCATACATTCTCTGCGTGCCTTTGCGGCAGGTAAAACACTTGCCGCACGACTCATCTTTGAGGAAGGCCATGAAATATCGGGCAATATCGACCATGCACGTGTTCTCGTCCATGACGATCATGCCGCCGGAGCCCATGATCGATCCCGCCTTTGCCAGGCTGTCGTAGTCGATAGGCAGATCAAACATGTCGGCAGGAATGCAGCCCCCGGATGGCCCGCCTGTCTGAACCGCCTTTATCCTTGCCTTGCCGGCTGGGCCGCCGCCGATGTCATGGACAATCTCCTTGATGGTTATGCCCATCGGCACCTCAACAAGGCCGGTATTCTTTGCTTTGCCGGCTAGGCTGAATATTTTCGTGCCCGAATTGTTCTTTGTTCCGATCTTTGCGAATTCCTGCGCGCCCCGGCCAATGATGATGGGAATGTTGGCCCAGGTTTCCACGTTGTTGATGGCCGTAGGCTTGCCGTCGATACCTTCCTGTATGGGATATGGCGGCCGCTGCCGCGGCTCGCCCACCTTCCCTTCGACGGAACGGATCAAAGCTGTTTCTTCACCACACACGAAGGCGCCGGCGCCCTTGACCAGCCTGATGTCGAACGACAAGCCGCTTCCAAGGATGTTGTCGCCCAAGAGCCCGAGCTCGCGCGCCTGCTGGAGCGCAATAGTCAGATGCTTGACGGCAAGTGGGTATTCGTTGCGGACGTACACGACCCCTTCCGTAGCTCCGGTCCCGTATGCGCCGATTATCATTCCTTCGAGGACGCTATGGGGGTTGCCTTCGAGGACGCTGCCGTCCATGAACGCGCCGGGATCGCCTTCGTCGCCGTTACACACGAGGAACTTGCCGCCGTCACTCGGCTGCTTCGCCAGCAGCTCCCATTTCAGGCCCGTCGGAAAGCCGCCGCCGCCGCGACCGCGCAACCCAGAACGTCTCACTTCCTGCACTACCCAGTCGCGGTTCGGTTCCGACAACGCCCGTCCGAGAGCGCTGTACCCCCCTTGAGTAATATAGTCATAGATACGAATCGGATCTATCTTGTGACTCGAGCCCAGGATAGTGCGCTGCTGATGCTTGAAAAATGGGATATCGTCGCGTCTGTAGTATTCTTCTCCGGTGACGGGGTCTTGATACAGCAGGTCTTCAACATAGTCGCCCGAGAGCAACGCTTCAATGATTCTCGGGACGTCATCGAGCTTGACCTGCTTGTAAAATGCCTGCTGCGGTTCGGTGAGAATGACGGGGGCCATCTCGCAGAACCCGTGGCATCCGGTGATCCGCAGCGACACCTTGTCGGCCAGGCGTCTTTCAATAATATATCCCTTTACGACTCGAATGATGTCGCTTGAGCCACTGGCCTGGCAAGCCGTTCCTCCGCAAACAACTATGCAGGGCTTGCTTTCATCAATGGCGTCAAAGAGCACGCTGCGTAATTCTTCTAACTCATTTATCGAAGATAACCGTGGCATCTCATTACCTCACGGGAACACTCGCGTCGGAAAGAGGTCTCCTTCCGTATCGTCTTCATCAATCCAGATCCAGCGTATGGCTCTTACACCCACGGCGCGAGCATATTTGCAGCGTACCCCCGCCGCAGATAAGCATCGCAACCATCGGCGCTCCGCATTTCGGGCAGTCTGCACCTCCGGTCAGCTCCCCACAGCAGCGCGGGCAAAGGAAACTCGCTATCGCGCCCTCGGGGATTTCGTGCTCGGCAACGGAATTGTAACTACCATATAGGGAAGAGAGCCTGAGCCAGCCGTGCTTGTGGCCGAAAGACACGGTTACCCGAATTGATGGGTAACCGTCGATGGCAAAGCTCTCATCATTCAGGCTGTGGTTGCAGTGAGGACAATTCACATCGATGGGGAATACCCGTTTGTCCTTCCCGATTTCAACCCGGCCAAACCCTTTCAGAGCTTCATCCAACAGTTGACTGACTCTCGATTCTCTAACTTTCGAGAAGTAATGGCCGTCGATGACGACTGTCGGCCCGAGCGCGCAAGCACCCAAACAGTTTACTGTTTCCAGGGTGAACTCGCCGTCGGGCGTAGTTTCCCCCGCCCGGATGCCGAGCTTCCGTTCGAATTCCTCAACGGTTCTCTGAGCTCCGCGCACGTGGCACGCCGTGCCAAGACACGCGGAGATGAGGTGGTTCCCGCGGGGTTTCAAACTGAACGACCGGAAGAACGTCGCCACACCGAAAACATCGACCAGCGAGCGGCCGGTCATATCCGCCACGGTCCTGAGCGCCTTTTCGGAAAGATATCCGTATTCGTCTTGGATCTCCTCGAGGATGGCGATCAGCGCTCCTCGCTCCTTACTGTGTTTCCGGATGATTTTTGGGAGATTCCTCAGATCGACGACCTCTTGCCCGCAAGTATTCTCACTGCTTGAAGCGGGCATGTCTTGTGTCATTGTCTCAGCATTCCTCCCAATCTCAGCGGTGCCTATTATCCCGTATTGAGTCGTCAATTAACGGCAAAGACCTATACTTTTGCCGATAAAACATTAAGCTCGCCAGATACGAACCATTGTATGGGGTATCGCAGGAGTGGTACGATTGGGGTCTCGATTCGATTGTACTTACTAACTGCGTCCCGGTGCTCCGCAAAGTATCACCTCTACTTGTAGAGGCGTTTTCCGGCACGTTGCAAGGCTGTTGGCCACCACCCTGCCGACGATGCGTAGAACATTATACCGGAAGGGAACTGCGAAATCAAGTCCAGATGACCGGATTTTGGGTCGCCGCGTCGACCCGGTCACGGGGGGAAGCTCGTTTCCTATCGGGGTGCAGCCGGGGCTGTTGTCCCGATCAGACCCAACTGCGAAGCGTCATTGCCTCGGCCACCCTCTCGACGGCCACGCAGTAGGCTGCCATCCTCATGTTTGCGTTGTACTTCTTTGAGGCTGCCAGAACGTCGTTGAAAGCTTTTGTCATTTTCGCATTCAGCCGCTCGTGGACCGTCGCTTCGTCCCAGTAGTAATTCTGCGCGTTCTGGACCTGCTCGAAGTACGACACCGTCACGCCGCCGGCGTTCGCGAGGAAGTCCGGGATAAAGAGCACGCCGTTCTTGTGGAGGATCTCGTCGGCCTCCATCGTGTTGGGCCCGTTGGCCAGCTCGAGGCTGATCTTGGCCTTCACGTTGGCGGCGTTTTCGGCGGTGATGACGTTCTCCATCGCCGCGGGAATGAGCACGTCAACATCGAACTCGAGAAGTTCTTCGCCCGTGACTTTTTTGGTCCCCTCGAAACCGCTCACTGAGCCGGTGGCCGCCTTGTGAGCCTGAACGGCATCGGCATCGAGGCCGTTGTCGGAGTAGATGCCTCCGCGAGAATCGCAAACGGCAACAACTGTGCAACCCAGCATCTCCTTGGCAAGCTTGGCGGCGTAATAGCCGGCGTTGCCGTAACCCTGTACGGCCACGGTGGCTTTGCTCAGGTCAATATCTTTTACTTTCGCGGCCTCGCGCAGCACGCACATGCCGCCTCGGGCGGTGGCGTCGCCCCGGCCCGCCGACCCGCCCAGCGCGATGGGCTTGCCGGTGATGATCCCGGGCTGGTGGGTCCTCATGATCGCCTCATACTCGTCCATCATCCACGCCATGATCTGTGGTGTGGTGTAAACGTCGGGCGCCGGAACGTCGCTGGTGGGATCCATGATCCGACAGACCTGGCGAATATAAGAGCGGGACAAGCGCTCAAGCTCGCCATTGCTCATCTCCTTGGGGTGGCAGATCACGCCTCCCTTGCCACCGCCCAGGGGGATGTCCATGACCGCCGTCTTCCATGTCATCCACGCGGCGAGCGCCCGCACCACGTCGATGGTCTCGTCCGGATGAAAACGAATGCCGCCCTTGCACGGGCCGCGCGCATCGTTGTATTGCACCCTGAAAGCTTCGAACACTTCCACGTGACCGTCGTCCATTTTCACAGGAAGCCTGAAATGCAGCTCGCGCATCGGCTCCCTGAGCGTTGCGCGCAGAGCGTCGTTGAGGTCCAACATATCCGCGGCGGCGTCGAACTGTCTTTGTGCGATCTCAAATGAATTGTACTTGCTCATGGTGTCTTTGGTCCTCCGAAAAAGGTTTCCCCGCAAATCGAGCGTCAATTATCAGCGCAGCCGATCCGGCACGCTATTCCTCTATTACTATTATATCACGCCTCGTGCGAGTGTCAAGTAAAAAACCAGAAAACACGGCATATTGCCTATCATAGACCAATTGCCAGATTCGATGCGGGATGCGCGGTAATTGCAGATATACCTGATAACACAGAGTATCATGGCTTCCGATTGGCTTTACGGTCGCTTTATCTTCTTAGATGTCCGGCAGATATTGCCGTACGTTCTACTATCCATGGCCGCGTATTGGCCCGGAATGAGTGCTATCATAATTCGGCAGAAATAGCTCGCATTTCCTACTTGACATGGGGACGCTAAGTGACTATAATATGGTAAGTGATACTGTGAAAGGAGAATGTGGTTTGTACACGATCACCAGCAAAAGGACCATCGCCATTCTTCGCGCCCTGCAACGTGCCGGCCGCCCGGTGGGCGCCACCCGCGTGGCTCGCGAACTTGAGGTGATTGGTATCGACGTCAGCCAGCGTACCGTGAGGTATTGCCTCGCCGCTATGGACCGTGACGGCTTCACTCGAAGGTGCGGGAAGAAAGGCCGCGAAATAACTGTGCTCGGCGAGCAGGAACTTGCCAACGCCTTCGTCGTGGAGAAGGTGGGCTTCATCTCGGCAAAGGTCGACGAACTGGCCTGCCAGATGACCTTCGAGCCGCGGCGCCGCCGCGGTACGATCATCCTGAATATTTCAACCGTGCCCGCCGCGCGGATCGAGGAGGCCCTGCGCGAGATAGCCGCGACATTCGAGGCGCGCCTCGGAATGGGACGATACTCGGCAATCGCCCCGCCCGGTGAAACATTGGGTCGATTCCGCGCCCCCGACGACTCCTTCGCCATAGGTACGGTTTGCAGCGTGACGATCAACGGCATCCTGCTCTCGGCCGGCATTCCGGCCACGTCACGCTTCGGGGGGTTAGTGGAGCTGGTCGATGGCCGGCCGGTGCGCTTCACCGAGATGATCTACTACGACGGATCGAGCCTGGACCCCCTGGAAGTTTTCATCAGCGGCCACATGACGAGTGTTCGCGAAGCGGTTCGGACGGGAAACGGCACCATCGGCGCAGGCTTTCGCGAGATCCCGGCAGTTACCGTGGCGAAAGTGCGCAAGCTTTGCACCAGGCTCGATGCAATCGGGCTGGGCGGCGTGCTTGCCGTTGGCAAGCCCAACCGGGCGCTGCTGGAGGTTCCAGTGTCGGAGGGACGCGCCGGCCTGGTGGTGGTCGGGGGGCTCAATCCGTTGGCGGCTGCGGAAGAAGCCGGCATCGAGACCCACAACAAAGCGCTCACCAGCCTGTTCGAGTTCGAGCAGATGGCGGACTTCACCAAACTTGAGTCGCTGGCGGGCGTGGTGGCGGGCCCAGACCACACACAGTGAGGAATGGCGTGAAATTAAGGCGTCCGCGCCGTTGTAGGGGCCGGCTGAGCGAGTCTTCGAGCTCATTGCCTGCCCTCTGAACGCCTTAACTTCACGCCATTCGGCACAGTGAGCGAATTGCGGCAAGGGAGGGGGCGGCGTAGAGAAGAAAAGGCCGCGGAATCGAACACTGGTCGATCCCGCGGCACAAGCTTGGTGTGCGACCGGCTGTGAATCTGCTACTCTTCCTCCGTGTCCACTTCGAGCTGCCGTAAGTGCCCGAGGCTGTCCATTTGTATTGCCCCTTCTCTCAATTTCGGGTCGAACTTCTCATCGAACAGGCCGAAAAGGGAATCGTCGCCCTTCTTGAACTGGCTCACATGCCCATCGAGGAAGAGGATATTGGCCTCTCCGTTGTGCCTGTACTCGATGTTTATCTCGTCGCCGTCTCTGCCCAGTCCCCGCTGCATGGTTGGGCTTTTCGACGGTCCCATTATGGCCGCGCGTGACGGTTCCCTCCACGTGCTGTAAGGCATGTATCCTCTTGGGTGTATCTTCTGAGCCACCCTGCCCTGGATCCCGCCTGCTCTCCGGGAAGCCACATTTATGAACTCATAATAGTTTTCCCATTTCCATCCGCCGTCGCCCGACGGAACTTTGACCTGTAGCCTGGCACCAAAGTGCCTTCTCGATAGAAAATAGTTGCCCTTTCCCTTTCCCTTGACCGGATCGAAAAACACTCCGCTGAGGCAGAAGTCTTCTTCAATACGCCGCGATAAAGGATAATTCCCGAGGATGAAGGTCAACTCGTATTTCCACCCCACAGCGAGAGCGGCTTTGCCGGTTTCGCCGTCGACCATGCCGGCGCTTTCGATGGCCTGCACGTAGGTTACACCTTTTTCCTGTTCTCCCTCGTCTATCAGGACGTAAGGCATCCAACTGCTATACTGCGCTTGGTAGGTGAAAAAAGCACTACCGATCGCCCTCATATTACCTACGCATTTCACGCCGTAGCCGGCAGAACTCAACTTCTGATACACCGGCACGCTGATTCCGAGAAGCATCATGATGATCGCCATCGTCACCAGCAGCTCGATAAGCGTAAAGGCGAATCGTTTCTCGTTGGCACGCATCTTTTTTCCTCCCGCGGAATCTTTCTGCTCCGCTTGGTGAAAGGTGTACAGAGGCCTGTGCTCTCCAATAGATTATACCGCCATTGCCGCGCTGTGTCAAGTCAAAGACAAGCATCCAAAGCATCCACAATATCTTGGTATCGTCCCAAGGGGGGGGGCGCCAGTAGAACGCCTTGCTGCCGCGGGCGGGGCCATGGGGCCATGAGACCATAGGATCGAGAGGCAATGTTCAAATGACCAATGACAAGAGTAGAAGTCCAAGGTCGGTCATCAGTCGCTCGGTCGCTCAGTCATTCAGTCGCACAGTCACCGAGTCGGAAGTCCGAGTCTTCATTCATCCTTCCGCCTCCGCCAAGGCTACGGCGGACAAGTCCGTCTTCATCCTTGTCTTCGGTCCAGTAGGGACCCACTGAATATAGCCCAGTGTTTCAACGCTGGGCTGGGCTTACCCCATGGTCCTATTGTTCCATGGCCCCATTGTTCCCACCTGTGATTTTTTTCGTTGATTTGCAGGCCTTCGCCTGTTATCATGATTTTTGTCAGATTTAGGTCCTCTCGCCGTCTTTCGACGCAGAAGATACCCAACGAAGCAGCGATGAGCAAGGGAGCAATGCTCAATGTCGTACAAGATGATCGTGCTGGCCAAGCAAGTGCCCGATACCAAGAACATCACCGGCGACGCCATGAAGGAAGACGGCACCGTCAACCGGTCGGCCCTTCCGGCAATATTCAATCCCGAAGACCTCAACGCCCTGGAAATGGCGTTGTCGATTAAGGAACGTTATGGCGGCCATGTGACCGTGCTGAGTATGGGCCCTCCCCGCGCCGCTGAGATCTCCCGGCAGGGCCTCATGCGCGGCGCCGACGATGCCGCTCTCATTTGCGACAGGCGCGCGGCCGTCGCCGATACACTGGCCACCGCATATACGCTTAGCTGTGCCGTGGGCAAACTGGGCGACTTCGACCTCATTCTTTGCGGCCGGCAGGCCATCGACGGCGACACCGCGCAGGTGGGGCCGCAGCTCGCCGGCAAGCTCAACATTCCGCAGATCACCTATGTAGAGGAAATCCGCGAGATAGCAAACGGCGCCGTCGAGGCACGCCGCTACATCGAAGACGGCTACGAGGTCGTGCGGGCCCGCCTGCCCGCGCTCCTCACGGTTGTCGGCACCGCCAACGAGCCGCGCCCGCCCGCCGCCAAGCTCCTGATGCAATACAAGAAGGCCCGCACACCCAGCGAAGTGAAAACCGAAGCGGGTGACGACAAGGCGAACGATGAGATCGACAAGCTGAACGAGCGCGGCCTGTTGCTTAAAGAATGGGACATCGACTGCATCGGGGCCGACTGCCTGCAATGCGGGTTCGCCGGCTCGCCAACGCACGTGATGAACATCGAGAGCGTGGTGCTGGCCGCAGGCGAACACAAGATTATAGAGCCGACGCGCGAAGGCGTGGCGGACCTGGTGAGGGAGCTTGTCGAAGACCACGCGCTCGGATAGGGATCGCTTACCAGTCACAATCGACAAAGCATGCATGGAGCAACGATGACGGAACACAATCAAGACGGTCTCGGCGTGCTGGTCTTCGCCGAGCAGGACGAGGGCAAGTTGGCCGAGGTCAGCCTCGAGCTGCTGTCGAAGGCGCGTGAGCTGGCCGACAAGCTCAACAAGAAGGTTGGCGCCGCCCTCCCCGGTCACAACGTCGCAGACCTCGCCCCTGTGCTGGTGGCGCACGGAGCCGACGTTGTTTTCGTGGCGGAGGATCCGGGTCTGGAGCAGTACACCACGGTCCCCTACGCCAACGTGATCTCGGAAATAGTAAGGAAAAGCGATCCTGAGGTCGTGCTTTTCGGCGCGAGCCTGGTCGGTCGCGACCTGGCGCCCCGCGTGGCGTCAAGACTCAGGACCGGCCTCACGGCCGACTGCACCGATCTGCAAATCGGCGACTTCTCCGACAAAAAGAACTCCTACGCCAACCTGCTCCATCAGATTCGCCCGGCTTTCGGCGGCAACATCATCGCCACGATCGTCACGCCCGAGCATCGGCCGCAGATGGCAACCGTTCGCGAGGGGGTGATGCCCCTCAGGCCCGCCGATGCGTCGCGCGTCGGAGAGGTGAAACAGGTGAAAGTGGATCTCGACGGTTCGGACGAGCTTGTCCGGGTCATCGAGCGTTTCAAGGCCGAAAAGAAGGTGGACCTCAAAGGAGCGTCGGTCATTGTCGCAGGCGGGGCGGGCGTGGGCGGCAAAGAAGGCTTTGAGCTTATCCGCGAGCTCGCCCGCGCGCTCGGCGGCGAGGTTGGGGCCTCGCGCGCGGCCGTCGACACCGGCTACATCGCCAAGGAACACCAGGTGGGCCAGACCGGCACCACCGTGCGCCCGAAGGTTTACATTGCGTGCGGAATCTCGGGCCAGGTGCAGCACAGGGCAGGAATGGCCGACTCGAGCAAGATCATCGCCATCAACACCGATCCCAACGCACCGATCTTCTCGATAGCGCATTACGGCATCGTGGGCGACCTATTCCAGGTTGTCCCGATGCTGATCGAAACATACAAACAGAAGTAATAGGGTCCAAAGTCCAAGGTCCAAGACGGATTCACCGCACCTGTCCGCCGCAGGGCTTTGGCAGGCGGGAAGGCGCAAAGGGCAACATGGCAAACTTTTTCGAAGACAACGCCGACATACAATCTTACCTGGATCATCCGCTTCTCAGGGAGATCGCGAAGCTGCGCGAGGGCGACTTCACCGACGCTCAGACCATCGCCTACGCCCCGGAAGACGTTGATGATGCAATCGACAACTATCGCCGTGTGCTCGGGCTGGTCGGAGGGATCTGCGGCGATTTCGTAGCACCGCGCGCCGAGGAGGTCGACGAAGAAGGCCCGCACTATTGCGACGGCCAAGTCGAGTACCCCCGCGGAATCAAAGAGTCCATCGAGCTGTTCTCAAAGGCCGACCTGATGGGCTTCACGCTGCCTCGCAAATACGGCGGCCTCAACATGCCCATCACGATCTACACCAGCGCCATCGAAATGATCTCGCGGGCCGACGCCGCACTCATGACAATCGTAGGTCTGCAAGACATCGCCGAAACGATCAACGCATTCGCCGACGAAGATACGAAAGATTACTACCTGCCCATATTTGCAAGCGGCGAGGTGACCAGCGCGATGGTCCTCACCGAGCCCGACGCCGGCAGCGATCTGCAGGCCGTGCAGACCAGCGGCGGTATCTCGGCCCAGCAGGACGAAGAAGGCCACTGGCACATCAACGGCGTGAAACGATTCATAACCAACGGCTGCGGCGATATCCTTCTCGTGCTTGCCCGCTCGGAGCCCGATACCTCAGGCGGCCGGGGGCTGAGCCTGTTTCTGGTCGAAAAGAGCGACGCCGTGCGCATCCGGCGCATCGAAAACAAGATGGGCATTCACGGCTCGCCCACCTGCGAAATGCAATTCAACGACGCCCACGGCATCCTCATCGGCCGGCGGAAGTTCGGCCTCATCAAATACGTGATGTCGCTGATGAACGGCGCGCGGTTGGCCATAGCGGCGCAGGGTCTGGGCATCGCCGAAGCCGCCTATCGCGAGGCGCTGGCATACGCGCGGGAGCGCGAGCAGTTTGGCAAGGCCATCATCGAATTCCCCGCGGTATACGACATGCTCGTGCGGATGAAGATGAATATCCAGGCCGCCCGGGCGCTCGTCTATCACACTGCAATGATCGTCGACTTCGAAAAATCGCTCGAAAAGAAGATGGAGTCCGATAAGAGCCTGAAGGCAGAGCAGTCCAAGTACGCCAAGATCGCTGCCACTCTCACGCCGATGTCAAAATACTACGCGACCGAACTGAGCATAAAGGCCACCTACGATGCCCAGCAGGTGCACGCCGGCAGCGGCTATATGAAAGAATATCCCGTCGAGCGGCTCTACCGCGACGCCCGCATCACGACAATCTACGAAGGCACCACGCAGCTTCAAGTCGTGGCCGCCGTCCGCGGAGTGCTCGCCGGGAACCTCCAGAAGTATTTCGATGAGTGGAAAGCCAAGGCCTATCCCGACCAGTTGCGGCCCCTTGCCGACAAGCTGGCCGCCGCCCGGGAGAAGCTCGACGAGTGCGTGAGCTACCTCAAGGAGAAAGACGACAAGGAATATACCGACTTCTACGCGCGCAAGCTGGTGGACGTCGCGATGGAAACCTACATCGGTTACCTGCTGCTCGATCAGGCTGAGGCCAACGAAAGCAAGGCCACCGTCGCGAAGATGTTCATAAACGATCTCATGCCCCGCCTCGAAATGAATGCCGACTACATCACCAGCGGCGACACGGCCATGATCGACGCGCACGAAGCTGTCCTCGCCGAAGGGTGAGGGGATCCCCGGGAAATTCAGAGAGCGTTAAAAAACATCAAGGAGACGTCTACGATGGCCACAAGCGTGGCCAGAAGGCAACGCTCTACGACGATTACGTGTGTGCCCGCTGCGAGGCGATCTGCGCGGCCCACGGCGTGAGAAAACCCGCCTCCGACATCAATCGGATGAACGCCGAGTGATGGGTGTGATGAGAAATCTTGGTTCAAGCCTTTGTCTCGTCGACGAACGTCTGTATCTGTTTAGCGTGAGATGTCTCAAGCCTGCCTGTGCATCGTGCGGGCGCGATGATTCAGCACTGGCTCTTCCTGAATTCTGCACCTTGAGTCCCGAGGGGTGCATGATGGTTGGGCCTGTCTTCTTCTTGAGTCCCGTGGGGACGCCTTATGGTTAGCCCAGGGTGAACCTGACCTCCGGTCAGGCGCCGACACTTTTAGGTCGGCGTGAACCCTGGGTAACAGGTGCACAATAACAATTGAGCCCCAGAGGGGCGACCCTCGCAGACCGATGGTTAGGAAGGTACGCCCCTCCGCGGCTTGTCTGTTTGGGTGTGGCCGGCACCCAGGGTTATCGCCCGCCTGAAGGCGGGCTTTCACCCTGGGCTAACAATAAGGCGCCCCCTCCGGGGCTCAAGAGCAGACATGCTCGGTCTGCTGACGACGGCCCACGCGTTCGTGCATGCTAAACACATACCTCTTTTCAAAGAGTTTCCCTCCCGCCATCGTTGCTTGAAAACGTTTCAGACAGCCGCTGTGATGCCATCCACGCACAGCTCCTGAACCGTCAAAACTTAAGAAAGACCAGAATACTTGATCGCACCCCCGAGTGATCGACGAACAGGGTTTCACCGCACCTGTCCGCCGCAAGGCTTCGGCAGGCGGGAAGGTGCAAAGGCCGCAGAGCTCTCTTCGCGTTTCTTGCGGCAACCTTTTCACCCCTTCTTGAGCAACCTCGCCAGCCGCCGCTTATCGGGCACGAGCATCATTGTCTTTTGCTGCGAGTAGGTGACGTAGCCGGGCACTGAGTGGCGCGGCTTCTTCACGTATTTTCGGTAGGCGTAGTCGATGGGCGCCTTGTCGGCGTCGCGAAGCTTTGAGAAATGCATCGCGAGGTGAGCGGCGTCGAGCAGCGTCTCCTTCAGAAGCGGCCTGCCCTTCTCCATCTTTATGATCACGTGCGAACCGGGGTAATGCTGCACGTGCAGCCACATGTCGCTGCCCGAGGCGCGAAGGGTGAGCTGGTCGTTCTGCCGCGGATTACGCCCCACAAGAATCGTTTGGCCGTCGGCGGATGTAAACTCGCGCGGCTTCGTGCGCACCTCTTGCGGCCTGCCCTTGCGGACGACCCGGGGTACGGCGCTCGGGAGCTCTTCGCGGAGTTTCTGCAGCTCGTCGAGACCTTCGGCCTCGTCCAAGCGCCGTCTCAATTCCGCAAGAAGCGCCAGTTGCGCGCGCGTTTCGCTCAGGCGGCTCTCGATGATCGCACGGCCACCGCGCAGCTTCTTCGCTCGCCTGAAGTACTTCCGCATATTGTCCTGCGGCGAGAGGGCCGGATCGAGATGGATGCTGATCGTCTCGCCCGAGCCCCCTATCGTGTCGGGAAGGTCCACGCTCGTCTGTCCCTTGCGGACGCTGTGGAGGTTGGCCTTGAGCAGCTCGCCCTTGAGCCGCATGAGATCGCTCTGGCCCGTCGCCTCGAAGTCCTTTTCGATCTTGCCCGCACGCCGCTTGGCGCGCTTTTCGACCTTCGACAGCGCCGCCGATACCTCGCGCCGGATGTTCTCGGCCCGCACGCTTTCGTCCTGCTCGGCGTAAGCCTGCTCGACCGCCGCCGAATACGTGGCGAGCTTCAGCTCGCGCAGCGGCTCTTCAAAGTGGTCCTCGGCTGCTGCGGCTCCTGCCTCAACCGCCGGCGGTGGCCCGTACGCCTCCCGCGGCACGATGCGACGACCCCCTTTAGACACAGCGCGCCGCAGAGCCTCGACGATCATGCCGTGTTCGTCGAGCAGGATGATGTTCTCAAAGCCCGGGACGATCTCGATCACCAACCCCCGCGCCGTTGCACTGCCCTGCTCGTCTTTTCCACGGATGTTGAACTTCACAACGCGATCCCGCCACAGAAGCTCTATCGACTCTATCGCGCCGCCCACCAGGTGCTTTCGCAGGACCATGCAAAACTGCGGCGGCGTAGGCGGATTCCTCGGTGGCAGCGATAGGAGGTGGACCCTCGCCAGGCCGGGGTCGGCACACAAGTATACGTGATGCGTCTCGCCCGGGGCGCGCACCTGCAGCACGATCCCGCGCTCGGAGGGCTGTCCCACCTTCTGTATATGCCCGCCGAGGACCGTTTCGTTCAGTTCCGCGACCACGCGTTCCAGTTCTGTGAGGGTAAGAGTCATTACGATGTTTTCCGCTTTGCACACCTGGGCTCGTCCACGACATTATTGTAACAGATACCATCGCCCAAGGGAAGGCGGATTCTGTCGAGCCTTCTATCCAGTGCCGTCTTTGTGGCCTACGTCCTGGGTGCGACGAGGTATGGTTCCCGTGAATCGACGGCAACGGCGGCCTAAGAGGGCCGCGCGACGAACGAAGATGTTCGTCGAGGTAGACGCGATGGCGGCGGCCTGAGAAAACCGCGCGACGAACGCGGGTATGTGTTTAGCGTGCACAGGCGGAATCTGTTTTGGGCTTGCCTCTTCAGCATGTAGGGGCGGCTCGCGAGCCGCCCTTGAGCCCGAAGGGCGATAGTCTGTAGCCACGGGCGTCAGCCCGTGGAAAACGATCGCCCCGAACCCCAGAGCCCCCGCAGGGGGCGACAGAGCGATTCGACGACGAGGACGACGACGAGGACGAGGACGAGAGGAAATGGCGCGCACCAACCAAAAACCATATTTCGTTGTCGCACCCTCCGCCCTGCCAATAATCCTTTTCCGTTGTCTTTCCCGCACGCTTGAGTTATAATCAGATTTGATTGCAACGGACGCGGAAATTCGGTTTTGAGACAGGAAGCATATGAAGACAGGAGTGCTGGGAGGCACTTTCGATCCGATTCACATCGGTCACCTGATTCTCGCGAATGAGATCAGGGAAGCGGCGGGCCTCGATAACGTTCTGTTCGTTCCGGCGTATTCTCCTCCGCACAAGACGGCCTCGGATACGGCGCCGGGCGAGCATCGGCTGCAAATGGTGGCCCTTGCCGTGGCCGACAATCCCTCTTTCGAAGCTTCGGACATCGAGCTTCGCCGCGGAGGAGTGTCATACACTGTCGAGACTATCGCAGAGCTCAGGCGGGAGCGTCCGGACGATGAGCTATGCTTTATTATCGGGGCCGATACCGTCCCGGAACTCGCATCGTGGCACAAGATCGAGGAGCTCGTCGGCTTGTGCAAGCTCCTGATAGGCGGCCGCCCGGGCCACGAGCTTCGTTGGGAGCCGCTGGAACAAGTATTGCCGGAGCAAAGGGTCGTCGAGCTCCGCAGCGGCGTGGTAGTCACAACGCCCATCGGGATTTCCTCGACTTACATACGCAGCAGAATTCGCGAGGGACGCAGTATCAAGTACCTGGTCCCGCGCGAGGTGGAAGAATATATCGTCGAGCATTCTCTCTACGCGGAGGCGAAGTAAACAGGCACACCTTCGCGGGGACAGGCAAGAAAACTGGGCAAGGGTGCGAGAACGAAATATGGTTTTGGGTTGGTGTGCGACATTTCCTCTCGTCCTCGTCGTCGCGCCGCCTTCTCAGGCAGCCGTTCTGCCGCCCCCTGCGGGGGCTCTGGGATTATGGGGCCGATCTTTTCCACGGGCTTACGCCCGTGGCTACAGACTATCGCCCTTCGGGCTAGGAAAACGCCAGAGACGGGCATTTCGAGCGGGAGAAACACAATACTTCTCCGCCGTAAGTAGCCGACCTAGCCGCCAGAGGCTTCCGGCAGGCAAGCGCGCCAAAGCCGCTATGGCGACGGCGCGGCTTCTGGAGGCAGGCTTGTCCGCCGAAGCGGGTCCAGCGAAGGCGGGTCCGCGTTGCCGTAGATTCACGGGAACCATAATACCGAGTCGCACCCACTGAGCAGTTGAAACATGGCCAGAAACATCACTCAGAAGATCATCGAGAAACATCTCGTTGAAGGTGAGCCGGGCAAAACGCCCGAGATCGGCATAAGGATCGATCAGACGCTCACACA
>Ga0114922_10001601_pt1 | contig 21500 bp, 14 predicted proteins | sample AartaG_FD_100975 | JGI IMG/M metagenome (GOLD analysis project Ga0114922, IMG submission 100975) | Deep subsurface microbial communities from Aarhus Bay to uncover new lineages of life (NeLLi) - Aarhus_00045 metaG | ecosystem: Environmental > Aquatic > Marine > Oceanic > Sediment | place...
CAGAGAGGTATATTACCATGTTTTCTTGCCGGCGACTCCACCCATTTGTTTGTAAGTACCTTAAAAGCAGTAATGAGTTTCTTCCTTGTCCTGGTAGGGTCAATGACTTCGTCGATGAATCCTTTTTCATCGGCCACATAAGGGTTGGCTACCCGTTCCCTGTATTTTTTAACCAGTTCGGCTTTAAGTTTCTTTGGATCGTCTGATTCTGCCAGTTCCTTACGGTATAAAATGGTAACTGCGGCCTCGGGACCCATAACGGCGATCTCTGCAGTGGGCCACGCAAAATTAAAGTCACCGCCGAGGTTCTTACTGTTCATAACTATGTAAGCACCGCCGTATGATTTTCTGAGAATAACAGTGATCTTTGGCACTGTGGCTTCACTGTATGCATATAAGAGCTTTGCTCCATGTTTTATTATCCCAGAATGTTCCTGGTCGATACCGGGGAGAAAGCCCGGTACATCCTCAAATGTCAGCAGTGGGATATTAAAGGCATCACAGAAGCGAATGAACCTGGCTCCCTTTACCGATGAATTAATATCAAGAACACCCGCCAGCACCTTGGGTTGGTTTGCAATGATTCCTAATGTTTTTCCTTCCAGCCTGGCAAATCCTGTAATCAGGCTCTGGGCAAATAATTCAGATATTTCGAGAAAGCTTCCCCTATCAACCACATTATTTATTACCTCTTTTACATCATAAGCCTTGTTGGGGTCGTCAGGTACTATTCCCAGGAGCTTTTTATTTATATCAGGTGTTTCATTTGTATCTTCTATTTTTGGAGGGTTTTCAACATTATTAGATGGTAAATATGAAAAGAACTTTTTAAGCCCGAGTATTGTATTTTCCTCATCATCATAAATAAAATGAGCCACTCCGCTCTTCTTTGCATGAACTTCTGCACCCCCCAGTTCCTCGAAACTTACATCCTCATTCAGTACCTCCTTCACAACATTTGGTCCTGTAACGAACATATAGCTGGTATAACTGGTCATAAATACAAAATCCATCAGGGCAGGGGAGTATACAGCTCCTCCTGCCGCGGGGCCCATTATAACAGCTATCTGTGGTATTATACCGGATGAACGGATTATATTATTGAATATGGTGGAATACCCGCTTAGAGAGGCTATCCCTTCCTGGATCCTTGCACCACCCGAGTCGATCAGGGCAATAATAGGAGCCCCCATTTTCAGGGCCATTTCCTGTACCTTGGCAATTTTATTTGCATGGACAATACCCAGGGATCCTCCCATAATGGTAAAATCCTGTGAATAAATAAAAACAAGGCGATCGTTAATTTTGCCATGCCCGGCTATTACACCATCACCAAAATGTTTTTCGACTTTTCCAAATTCTATTTCAAGTGTATCGGGTACTACAAAAGCATCTATCTCTTCGAAAGACCCTTCATCGAGCAGAAGGTCTAGGCGCTCACCCGCAGTAAGCTTTCCCTTGTCATGTTGTTTTTTTGCCCTTTCTTTCGAATGCTGATCCTCAAACATCTTGAGTCGTTTCTTAAATGACCTGTAGTATTTGCCGTCAATATCCATTACAATTTTTTTTGGTTATTAATTATATATCCGTTCGCGCTTATTCCGTCCCTTCGTGTTTGTTTTTAAGGTAATTATATACTTCTACCTGCGATCTTAATGGTGATTTACCATTGGTGGCTATTTTGTTTTCCAGTTTCTTATCCAGTACCCTTGCCTTGACATTATCATTCCATTGAATATCAAATATTTCATGCAATTCTTTTTTTATTTCGTTATCGAGGACAGGACAGGCAATTTCAACCCTTCTCTCAATGTTTCTTGTCATAAGATCTCCTGAAGTGATGTATACCTTTTCGTTACCTTTATTACAGAATATCATAATTCGTGTATGTTCCAGGAAACGATCTACTATACCAATAGCCTTAATATTGTTGCTTATGCCTCTGATGCCGGTAACCAGGGAGAACATACCCCTGATATTCAACTTTACATCAACACCTTCACGGCTTGCCGTATACAATAGATCTATAATATCCTGGTCGGCCAGATTATTTAGTTTCAGATAAATATATGCTTCTTCACCATTCCTCGCATTCTCTATTTCGTTCTTTATCAGCCTTGATATCCTGGTTCTTGCATAAAACGGAGAAGCTATGAGGTGGTAGTAATTTTCTTTTTTATAGTTTTTTTCAAGGAAAGTAAATGTTTTACTTACCTCGTTTGTGATTTTAGTATCCGATGTCATTAGAAGGTGATCGGTGTACTGCCTTGATGTATCTTCATTGAAATTACCACTGCCCACACATGCAAATCGTTGCACATTATCAACTTTAAACCTTGTTATCAGGCAAAGTTTGGCATGCACTTTCAGTCCCGGAACACCATGTATAACCTTTACACCTTCTTCCCTGAGCCTGTTGCTCCAGAAAATATTGGCTTCCTCATCGAAGCGCGCCTGAAGCTCAAGGACTGCAGTTACAGATTTGCCATTACGTACTGCATTGATGAGGGCATTCACTACATTGCTGTTTTTTGCTATACGGTATAATGTGATCTTAATGTCATTAACAGCAGGGTCGAGGGAAGCTTCCCTTAGGAGGTTTATAAAGGTGTCAAATGAATGATAAGGGAAGAAGAGTAATATATCTTTTTTCCTTATATTGGAAATAATACTCTTACCCGGGTCCAGATCCTTATGCATGATGGGGTAGAGGGTATTATATTTGTACCTTTCAGTACCTTCGGGAACAGGAAAATCAATCATGTCTTTCAGGTTATGATATCTGCCCCCTGGTATAATGGTATCATCCTTACTGAACTCCAGCCTCTCCGTAAGTATGTTCAATGTTTCTTCCGGTATTTCCCTGTCATATACAAATCTTACAGGAGTAGCTACTTTACGCTGGCTGAGACTGCGATTGACATTATCGATATATGATTCGGATATATCATCAACAATGTCAAGCTCAGCATCTTTATTCAGTTTTATTGTATGGGCAACGATATTGCTGTTCTTGAAAACGAAGAAAATATCTTTAAGCCCCACTCTTATTATATCGTCCAGGAATATATAATTATATTCATCTTCGGGTCCGGGGAGAGGGACAAACCTTGGAATTGTATTTGTAGGCAGTTCTATCAGGGCATAACGGACTTTCTTGGTCTTCTTGGCATGCTTTATTGTTATTGCAAGATATACGGCATCATCTTTTAAGGTAGGCAGTTTATTTTCTTTTCTCACCATGAATGGCATAATGATCTGTGCCAGTTTCTCGCTGAAGTAGTTTTTTACATATTCATACTGTTCTTCATTTAGCTCTTTTTCATTTTTGATATAGATCTTATTATCTGAAAGATCCTTCATCAAACTGTCATAAATATTTTCATATTCAACCCTTTGTTGCAGCACTATTTCGTTGACCTTCCTCAGGGTTGATTCCGCATTATAGCCAAGAATGTCATCTGATTCTTCCTCCAATTTTGCAATTCGCCTCAGTGTTGCCACTCGTACCCTGAAGAATTCATCAAGGTTGTTGGAATATATGCCAAGAAATTTAATTCTTTCAACAAGGGGTACTTCAGGATTATCAGCTTCCTGTAAAACCCTGTGGTTGAATGAAAGCCAGCTTATTTCTTTGGGTGTAAATGAAATGTTCTGTTCTGTCATTCTTCTTTCCTAATCATTATTTTTCAATACTGATCCGTTACAGCCGAAACATGTACCCATCCATTTTGCTTTCATAACAAGAGGATGGTCTTCGGTTACGACTTTTAGTTTTCCCGCTATCTCTTCAAGAGGGACAGGTACTATATTGTCACTTCTCAATGTTACCATTTTCCCGTAATCATTATTTGCTATAAGCTCAACTGCTGCTGATCCGTACCTGGTTGCCAGTATCCGGTCCATTGGGGAGGGTGTTCCGCCCCGCTGTACATATCCGAGCACTGTCTCACGTGTCTCAAGACCTGTTCTTTCACTTATCATTTTTGCTATATACTCCGCTGCAGATTTCTTTTTCCGCTTCGGTGACACTCCTTCAGCAACAACAACTATTGAGTAGTCCTTATTTTTATATGCTCTGTCTTCCAAGTATTGGGCAACATTATCAATATTTATTTCAAGTTCAGGGATAAGTATTACATCTCCTCCGCCAGCCATGCCTGCATACAATGCTATCCATCCTGCATTATGTCCCATTACTTCAATAATAATTATCCTTTTATGACTGTTGGCTGTTGAATGTAACCTGTCGATAGCTTCAGTTGCAATGTTTACTGCCGAGTCAAAACCAAATGTCATATCGGTACCATACACATCATTGTCTATTGTTTTAGGAATACCCACTATATTAAGGCCTTCCTGTGAAAGGCGATGGGCTGTCTTTTGTGTTCCGTTTCCACCTATACATACAAGGCAATCGAGCCCCATCTGATCATAATGTTCTTTTATCAGTTCGGGTTTACTGATTGCCTTATCACCATTTGACTGCTTTTTAAACGGTTTAACCCTGGATGTGCCCAATATAGTACCTCCAAGTGTTAAAATTCCTGATAACCTGTTCTCTGTTAACTCAATATATTCCTTATTGATTAATCCCAGGAATCCGTCTGAGATGCCAAAAACTTCCATTCCATGTCTAACAATTGCTGTCTTGGCAACACCCCTGATAGCTGCGTTCAGGCCCGGACAGTCACCTCCGGCTGTTAGTATTCCTATTCTTTGTCTTCTGGCCATTGCTTTTTCTTTATTGATTGGTGCTTATTATTCCGTTCCTATATATTGATTGATAAAAACTTTTTTTGTGAAATTTCCTTACCCTATTCCCTGCAAGTTAGGAAAAATATCCATTGTTAAAAGCTGTTTAAAAGCCTGCTAAAAATAATAATAATATAAGCTAAATCCACCTAATCGTTATGTGTTCGTAGCTATTATTTTATCCTGCTGATATCTTCCAGGATTTGCTTTCCCCTGTTAACAATTTCATGTGCAGGAAGGCTGTCAAGGGAAGCAATAGTGATTGAAGAAAGGAATTGGCTGATTCGTATTTCAGCTTCTGCAGCTTCCAATGAAGGATTAAGCGATAATTCCTCCTTGAGGATCCTGATTTTTTCATAATCCTGTATCCCTTCAATGAGCTTTTCAAAACGTATTGAGCTTCTGGCTTCCGGGTATACAAGGTATGTGTCTCCGGAAGGCCATTTAATAAACCTGGAATCATATACAGGGTTTTCCGGCCAGCTGTTGTAAGCCCACCTGAGAAAGCCATCAAAGCCCATGGCTGCCGCAAACCATCCAAGATAACATGATTCAGCAGGAGGAGAAAAAGTAAAACTGTTAGGCTCCGGTATGCCGCAGGCTACATAATAAGTGCTTATATTTCCTGTATCTCTTCTTTCACTGATAACCTTTTTTGTACCTGTATTGATATGTCTCCAGTTATAACTGAAATCGTAGATATACCTGTTGATATCCTTAAAATAATGACCTGCCATAGTTACACTGTAATCGGGGGCAGCCTCTTCAAGAAACCTGAATAGGTTTTTCATCTCTTCCTCTCCTCTTTCATCAAGTGCGATTGTTACTTTTTCGAGCCACCCCGTTTCCATAAGGTGAACCCTGAAATCATTCAGGAAAGGTTGCCAGATATTCCTGTATTCAGCTGATCCGGATATTGCTTCAACAGTAATAAATTTAGCGGAATCCTCATCAAACCATGTAAACTTATTTCCCCATGGAACCATCGAATAACAGTTAATTTGCTTATCAATACCACAATCAATGGCAAGCTGGACATACTGGTCGAATACAGAATAATCATATTCCCATAAGTTGTTTGAATTTCTTATCCAGCTTATCATTGACCTGAATGGATCATATGTTTGCCCTCCCCACGGTTCATGAATAATGCTTGTTGTAATGCATTTCTGACCTGCAGAGGCAAGCATGACAAGGAGCGGTTTGAGAAGATTGATGTGCTCCTGCGACCATAACTGTACATTATGGCACCTGGCCACTGCAAATGGGTTTTGCCAGAGATCAAGATGAAATGACCAGTTGGCTGGTGGCGGAAGAAATTTATCCTGGACTTCAAGATTGATAATGTGATTAACGGTATCCTTATCTGAAGTACCTGTAATATGGATACCATAAATTCCCGGTTCGGTTCCGGGTGGTATATTTAAACTTATCCATACTGGTCTTGTTTGCATTCCCGACAGATTGAAACTGTTGGTGTCATCCAGCATGTCAGGCACCAGGTAAGAGGCTATCGTATCTTTATCCCTGTATCCGCAACTATTAAGAAATTCATCAGCCAGAACATACTTAACGGTCCTAATAATAATGTCATTGCCGGAAATAAAATCCTGATTTTCAATATCTTTGCTGTTTACTTGAATAATGCCTTCATCAGAAACCGACCAGAAAAGCAACTGGCAGTTTACCTTTTCTCCTTTCCAACCTGTAAGGGAGATATCACTGCTTATATTTCCCTGTGGTGGTATACTCCTGCTGTACCTGGTATCAGTATTTCCAAACCCGGAATTCAGCCCTGCACTGACTGATGACCATGCTCCGGCTTCAATGCCCTGGGGGTCTTTGGCTTCAGCTAAGGGTTCTTTTCCCTTTGTACTGTCACTGCATCCATATGTTACAACAAAAATAACCGGAAGTATAAGATGCATCAGGATTTTCATACTTGAATATTTGGTCTGATATCAATAAAATTAATTAATAATATCTAGAAATGATGGATTTCATTACATCAAGTTGCTTTTCAAAGCATTCAACCAGCCGGAATTGTGCACGGGCTCTTAAAATATTATGATCTGGTTTATGAATTTTATAATAAACATCACCGCTAATATAGTCAGTCAGAAACCTTAAACCCATAATAAAGGTCATGAGGGAAGGTGCATACACAAGGTAATCAATCTCTGTTTTATTGAGAACATTTTTTAACTGTTGCAGATAGCCTCTGGTAAAGGATTCGAACATTTCAATGTTCATGTTAACCCTGGAAAGGTCTTTTTCATCTTCAGTTGCCGTATTGGCCACTGTTCGTATTGAATCGCCGAAATCATAATGTACATAACCGGGCATAACAGTGTCAAGATCAATTATACAGAGAGCCTTATCGTTTTTGTCAAGGAGTATATTATTAAACTTGGTATCATTATGAGTTATCCTCAGTGGTATTTTCCCCTGCCTACCCAGTTTCAGTATTGTTTTCATCTCTTCCTGACGTGCAAGGACAAAACTTATTTCATCCTTGACATCTTCTACACGGGATACGGGGTCTTTTTTTAATACCCGGTGAAACGTTTCAAGTCTTTTTTCAATATCATGGAAAAACGGGATAGTTTCATTCAACCTGGGACCCGGCAAGTCAGACAATAGTGATTGGAAGCGGCCAATTGCTTTACCTCCTTCATAAGCCTGTCCGGTATTCTGGACCACATCATATGTACGGTGTCCGGGTATAAAGAGATACATTCTCCAGTAATCGCCATTATTATCCAGGAACCAGGTTTTGTCTTCCCTGGTTCTTATGACTGTCAGGCATTTCCTGTTTATATCCCTTTCACCTGCTTTTAATAGTTTTTCCCGTATATGGGCAGTAACCCTGAATATATTATCCTGGAGGCCGGGAATATCACTGAATATTTTATTATTCAGTTTCTGCAATATATAATCCCTGTAAACTGTTCCGGTTTCTATTTTGTATGTATCGTGTATATGACCTGTGCCAAATGCAGCTTCTGCAAGGTAAGGCCCCTCAGCATTGAACCTGTTGAATATATTTTCAAGGTCATTGCCGGATGACATAATTAATTCAGGTTTTATTTATCAGCATTCAGTTTGTCGAAGGCCCTGAAAAGGAAGATCGTGCCTGCAACGGCAACAAGTCCAAGCAAGGTACCAAGCCATGGTTTTGCATAAACGAAACTGCCAATTGAAAATAAAGCGCTGTAAATGGCGACCGCACCGATAAAAACACAGAGTGCCTGCAAAGGCATTTCCCATTTGCGACCTTCGTCCCTGCTATCAATTACAGTTTCACCATCTTTCCTGGCTTCTTCCACAACCTTCTTCCAGCCCGGACCGCCTGGCCTTGTTTTCCTGTAGAAAGTTCTTAATGTCTCTTTGGTTTCAGGTGCAGTCAGGAATGTTGTTAATATCCATACTACTGTAGTAATTAACACGGCAACCAGTAGTTTGGAAGTAAAGCCGTCAAGAACCCAGAATTGTATTGAGCTGTCAGGTACAAAGAAAACCAGCACAATGGCAGATATGGTAGCTGCTACCATGGCTGCAATCTCTGTCCATGCATTTATTCTCCACCAGAACCATCTAAGCAGGTAAATTGCGCCTGTGCCTGCTCCTGAAAGTAATAGTACATCGAATGCCTGTGTGGCATTATTTAGGAAGAAGAGAGCCAGCAGGCCAGCTATTATCATAAGTGAAATTGTTGTTATTCTTCCAATAGCTACCAGCTCTTTCTCTGGTGCTCCGGGTTTAACAAAACGCCTGTAGAAATCATTTACCACGTATGATGAACCCCAGTTCAGATGAGTTCCTATTGTCGACATGTATGCAGCAATAATGGATGCAGTAACAAGGCCAAGCCATCCTGGTCCCAGTTTTGACAGCATAACAGGGTAAGCAATATCATCTTTTAGATATGTTTCAGCAATATCAGGAAACTGTGCACGTATAGAATCCAGGTCAGGGTAGATAATAATAGATGCCAGGGCTACTATTATCCATGGCCATGGCCTGAGGGCATAGTGAGCAAAGTTAAAGAGCAGGGTAGCACCGATGGCATTTTTCTCATTTTTTGCAGATAACATCCTCTGTGCAATATATCCGCCACCGCCGGGTTCAGCTCCCGGGTACCATACTGACCACCATTGTACAGCTATTGGAATAAGTAACAGTGTTACCCACACTGATGGATTACTAAAATCAGGCAATACTTTAATCTTTTCCTGTAACACTGGATTTGACAACAGGTTCTCAAGACCATTGATTTCAGGCTGTCGTACAGCTATAACTGCTGCCAGTACAGCCCCGAACATAGCAATACTGTACTGGAAGAAATCAGCCCATATAACCCCTTTCAATCCACCCAGTGATGCATATATCATAACTACAACTGAGCCCCCTACAACTGCCTGCCATGGTTTAATTCCCAGCATAACACCACCTATCTTAATAGCTGCAAGCGTCACAGTACCCATAATAAGGGTGTTAAAGAATATACCAAGATAAAGGGATCTGAAACCCCTCAAAAATGAAGCTGCCTTACCGCTGTATCTTAATTCATAGTACTCAAGGTCGGTCATTACATTGGACCTTCTCCATAACTTGGCGTAAATGAAAACAGTCACCATTCCGGTTATAAGAAACGCCCACCATGCCCAGTTTTTGGCTACGCCATCTTCACGTACCATACCTGTTACAAGGTTGGGTGTGTCAGCTGAAAAAGTGCATGCGACCATGGAAATTCCAAGGAGCCACCATGGCATGCCACGCCCACCTAAAAAGAACTCGGTTGTGTCTTTGCCTGCCGTTTTGGATGCAACCCATCCTATCCCCATAACAATAACGAAGAAGGTTGCCACTATCATCCAGTCAATAGTCTGTAACAATGCTTTGAGGTATTAGTTTTACATTATTTTTTGTCAAAGAATCAAAACTAAAACTTTTTTTTTATTTGTACCAGCAAAATCAAATAATATGTTTTTTTAGTTCAAAATTTAATGAACTTACTAAAATATCTTTATTTTTGTTTATCCGGTAATTCAAATAAATCAACATATGATCCAGAAAGGATTAAGAGAACACATAGAAGAAACGGGAAGGGTATTTGAAAAATTTGGTCTAACTCCAATGCAGGGACGTATAATGGCCTATTTTGCAAATTCCGATAAACCTGATGCCACATTTTCTGAAATGGTTGATTTTTTCAGGGCCAGCAAGAGCTCGATCAGCACTTCTCTGAATTACCTGCTGTCGATAAAAATGATTGATTACAAAACACATGCTACAGAAAGGAAAAAGTACTTTTTCATAACCGATGGATTTTTCAGGATATATTTCATGCAATTACTTGATAATATCCAGGAGCTTAAAGAACTATGTTATAAGACTGTATCGATGAGGTCAGCGGAATACCCGGAGGTAAGTGAAAAAATTCTTAAATGGATAGAAGGAGCAAACGTATTCGAGGAATCGATTCAGAGTATCCTGGATAATATTAAGCGAATATAGATACTTAATTTTAACTGTTAAATAATAAAATTAATTATTTCTTAACCTGTTAAAAATCCTGGCGGTATATCTTTGCATGTTATTCCGGTATTAAAATAAAATATAATGGACCGCAAGGCAACTATCGAAAAAATACGCAATAAAAAAGCGATTATATCTGATATGGACGGGGTAATTTATCATGGCAACAAATTACTCCCGGGTGTGCCTGAATTTGTTGAATGGCTTAAATCGGAAAAGAAGAAATTTCTTTTCCTGACCAATTCGAGCGAAAGAACACCCACGGAACTTAAAGACAAGCTGTTCAGGTTGGGTATTGATATACCCAGGAATGTGTTTTATACTAGCGCACTTGCCACGGCCCAGTTTCTTTCTTCCCAGAAGCCCAAAGGCACAGCATTCATAATTGGCGAAGCAGGTTTGATAAATGCTATGTATAATGTGGGTTATACAATGGATAATGTTGATCCTGATTATGTTGTGGTAGGTGAAAGCAGTTCATACAATTACGAGAAGATAGAAAAAGCAATAAACCTTGTTTTAAAGGGTGCCAAGCTTATCGGTACCAACCCTGATATGACAGGACCGGGGGAAAATGGAATTGTGCCGGCAACAAAAGCACTTATTGCACCTATTGAACTGGCAACTGGCAAGAATGCATACTTCGTTGGCAAGCCTAACCCGCTGATGATGAGAATTGCACTAAAACGACTGGGTTGCAGAAGGGAGGAATCAATTATAATTGGTGACAGGATGGATACTGATATTATAGCCGGGATTGAATCGGAAATAGATACTTGTCTGGTGCTTAGTGGTATATCAGGTAAAAATACTATAGACGAATTTCCGTATAAACCCCACTTTGTACTGGAAGGGGTGAATGAAATTGTTGAATAAGTGAGACTATCGGATATTAACATTTATCCTTTTTGTCTACTTTTGCTGACTATAAAAATATAACATGGAAAGAATAAAAGATATTTTCCGAAGGGAAGCCGAAGCAATAAAGAATATACCTGTAAATGGCTTTTATGAAAATGCAGTTGATGCTGTTTACGAAAGGGTGCACCTGAAGAATGGTAAAGTAATAACTAGTGGTATGGGTAAGGCAGGACAGATTGCCTCAAATATCGCCACTACCCTGAGCTCAACCGGTACTCCTGCAGTATTCCTTCACCCCAGCGAGGCTCAGCATGGTGACCTGGGTATTATTCAAAAAAACGATATTCTGCTCTGTATATCCAATTCGGGTAAAACACGTGAAATACTGGAATTGCTGGATCTTAAAACCAGCCTGTATGAAGATATACCTGTAATAGTAATTACAAGTGATCCTGAGAGTGAACTGGCACGCAGGTCAGATTTTTTCCTGCTAACAGGAAATCCTGAGGAAGTATGCATACTTGGACTTACTCCAACCACTTCAACGACGGTTATGACAGTTATTGGTGACGCTATCGTTGTCCTCCTTGAAGAAAAAATAGGATTTACTAAAATGGAATATGCCAAGAGACATCATGGTGGTTACCTTGGCAAGAAATCCAGGGACGAATAATAAAATAAGTAATTATGAGAGTCGAAAGCTTTTTTATTAAATCAGTTCGGTGGAGATATCTTCTCTTAATTGGCACAGTCTTATTGCTGTTAGTCAATGCATGTGTCAGGGAGCCAGAACCAATATACATAAGAATAAACCAGGCAGGATACCACCCCGGAGATAAAAAGAGCGCAATAATATTATCAAATACAGAAGTAAAAGAAGATTTTCTGGTGCAATCTGATACGGAAGAAATTATTATTGATAAGCTTAAACCGGTCAGGTCAGGAGGTGAAGGATGGGGAACTTTCAAATATTATTATGAACTTGATTTTTCTTCATTAGATATTCCGGGTACATATTATATCCTTGGTTCTGAATCAGGATGCAGGTCATTATCTTTTCCTGTTTCAAGCGATGTATACAAGGGATATACTGAAGAATTACTTGGCTTTATGCGTCAGCAAAGGTGTGGATACAATCCTTACCTGGATGTGGAATGCCATACAGTGGATGGAAAAACCATGTTCGGTCCGATGGATGATTCTTCTTTTGTGGATGTAACCGGTGGCTGGCACGATGCGGGCGATCATCTGAAATACCTGATTACAGGTAGTTATGCCACCGCCCATATGATGAAAGCATACCAGATGTTTCCGGATCAGTATGATGCTAAGATTGACTCACTGGGAAGACCAGGTTCTAACGGTATTCCTGATATTCTTAATGAAGCTGCATGGGGACTCCAATGGATACTTAAAATGCATCCCGCCCCTGACCTGCTTTTTCATCAGGTAGGGGATGACAGGGACCATATAGGATGGGGAATGCCCGATAATGATAAATCAGATTATGGATGGGGAGAAAATAGTTACAGAGTAGTCTATTTTGCTACTGGAGAACCACAAGGATTAAGGGAATATAAGAGTGAAGCAACCGGTGTCTCTAATTTTGCAGGGCGATGCGCTGCAGCTCTTGCCATGGGATATACTATCTGGAAGGATGATCAGCAAAAGAAATATTTTGCTGATAGATGCCTTAGATCAGCGAAAACAGTTTTTACCCTGGGATTGAAGAATGAAGGTTACCAGCAGGGTAATTCATATGGAGCACCTTACAGGTATACAGAAGATACATGGGCTGATGATATGGAATGGGGTGCTGCTGAACTATATCGTGCCACCGGTAACGAGGAATATCTCAGACTGGCTATGGATTATGCCAGTGAGGCCGCAGCAATATCATGGATGCCTCTTGATACAGCCGCTCATTACAGGTATTACCCTTTTGTAAACATAGGGCATTATGCCCTTTATAACCTTGTGAATGATGACTTTAAGGAATCATTAACAGAATATTACAAAATGGGTATTGAGGCAACACTTGAGAGGGCAGAACAGAATATGTACAATGTTGGAGTTCCGTTCACCTGGTGCTCAAATAATCTCCTGACATCACTGGTCACTCAGATAATACTTTATGAGAATATGACATCCGATACTGCCTACCATGATTTTATGATTGATCAGGATGACTGGCTATTTGGCGTTAATCCCTGGGGTACATCAATGTTTACCGGGATCCCGGAAGGTGGGGAATACCCTGTGGATATTCATACAAGCATCTGGGCACTTAAAGGCGAGGAGGTAGCTGGCGGACTGGTCGACGGACCCGTATATTCAACAATATTTAATTCGCTGAAAGGGATAGCACTGTCAGCAGAAGACGAGTTCGCAGAATTTCAGAATAATTTTGTGGTATATCATGACGATATAAGCGATTATTCAACCAATGAGCCTACTATGGATGGAACTGCAGGTTCAATTATTATGATGAGCTACCTGGAAGGGAGAGATGAGTTATGAGTTATGAGAGATGGTTTACGGCTAAACGCTGAACACTGAACACTGAACACGTAACGTTATGTATGAATACGCAACTGCCATAGGACTTGATATCGGTCGTACGATGATGCGGACAGCCATTGTAAGATATGGTGGTAAGATCATTTGTGATTTTAGTTATAAATATGACAGGGTGCCCGACAGGGATATGTTGATTGCTCTGGTTATTGATGCTGTTTCCAAAACCCGGGCAGAAGCATCAGCGTATAAGGTTAACCCCCTGTGTGTTGGCATAGCAGCAAAAGGTTTTATAGACTACCGGGAAGGAATTATTTATGGCCCTGATCAGGGTATAGAAGGGTGGAAGGATGTACCAATGGGCAGTCTGATAAGTTCAGAAACAGGACTGCCGGTATTCATAGATAATGATGCTAACCTGATGGCAATAGCTGAGCATTACAACGGCGCTGCAAAAGGATACAACAATATTATTTTTGTGGCATTAAGAAGTGGTATTGGTGGTGCAATTATTATTGATGGTAAACTGTACAGGGGAGCTGATAATGCAGGGGGAGAAATAGGGCAGATGAGCCTTGATATGTTTGGCCATTATAGTGACAAGGGTATCAGGGGATCATTTGAATACTTCGCATCGTCAGTGGCCCTGGTAAGGAATTACCTGGTGATGAGCGGTCAGATTCAGGACGGAGCCAATAACATGAATGATAAACTGAGGGCAAGGGATGTGTTTGAAATGAGTTATAAGGGAGATCATTATGCAAAGATGGCTGTTAAGGATAATGCTAATTACATCGGTGCCGGACTTGCAAACCTGATAAGTATTTTTTCCCCTGATATAATTATCCTGGGGGGTGGTATGGCTATGGCAAAGGACGAATACTTTGATATGATAACAGAAAGCGCAAATTCAAATTCACTCGAATTTTGCCGGAGGAATGTTAAAATAGTAAGGGCAAAACTTGGTTTTCATTCATCATTGCAGGGCGCAGGAATTTATGCTCTTACAAGACTCGATGGGAAACATATATGATGACATACATATTAGTCTGATATAGAAACCTGCAATTCATATTAAACATTAGCAATCCTGCGTTTGTACTCGGCCAGTGCTTCAACCTCGGAATCTTTTCGCTTATCAAGAGTAACAGTCTTTCTGCCCAGAATATCTCCCACCTGTGTAAAAAGTACCGATGAAATTTTTGTGCCACCAAGATCAATACCTAATATGGCAATAATGTAAAATTATTCAGTTCATTTTCTCCTTCTATTGATCCAGTATATACAGATATGGACATAAAGATAAATAATCGTTTGGTGGTTTAATTTTATTGCGTAAAATATTTTAAACTCTTGTATTGATTCTGTTGAAATTTAATTTTTATTGTTAAGTTTATAATTATCCTTATGAAATGTGAATTGCATGATTTATGCATTAAGTAACGCCACTGTTTTTACGGGTATAGAAAAAACTACCGGGAAAGTTATTCTTATAGAAAATGACAGGATTAAAGATTTTGCAGATCCCGGATCGGTGCCGGCCGGGGCAAAAATCGTTGATTACAGTGGATGTTTTATCGCTCCTGGCTTGATCGATCTTCAAATTGCTGGCGGTGGTGGTTACCTGCTTTCTGAAAACCCTACAAAAAAAGCTCTCGATACAATTACCAATAGTATTATACAAACCGGAACAGCAGGTTTCTTAATCGTTACTCCAACAAATTCATTTAATGCCTATCGTAAGATTATAAGCATATTGAAACAAAACCCGCATCCGGCGCTACTGGGTCTTCACCTTGAAGGGCCATATATTAATAAGGAAAGAGGGGGAGCACATAATAGGGGCTATATAAAAAAAAGTGATAAAAAGGAAATTAAAGCATTACTGGATGAGGCAGAGGGAGTAGTTAAAATGATTACCCTGGCACCTGAGTTATGCAATTCGGAATTTATAAAGGTTTTATTGGATTATGGTATTACTGTAGCAGCCGGTCATAGCAATGCAACTTTTAAAGAAGCATTATCCGGATTTGAGTGGGGAATAAAGGCAACAACTCATTTATTTAATGGTATGTCACCATTCCATCACAGGGATCCAGGTTTACCGGGAGCAACATTTGAAACAGAAAATGTATATGCCAGCATTATTGCTGACGGCATCCATGTGGATTACAATGCCATTTCTATTGCCAAAAAGATAATGAAAGACAGGCTGTACCTGGTTTCCGACGCTGTTGAAGAGAATTTAAATGGTGCTTATTTACATACCAGGCAAAAAGACAGCTTTACATTACCTGATGGGACACTGTCAGGATCGAGTCTTACAATGTTAAAAGCAGTAAGAAATTGTGTGCAACATGTAGGTATAGAAATGAATGAGGCATTACGTATGGCATCAACTTACCCTGCAAGACTGAATGAGTCACATAAACACGGGTATATTGCTGAAGGTTATATGGCAAACCTGACTGTTTTCGATAAGAATTATAAAGTAAAACAGGTTATTATAGAAGGCAAATTTTATTTATGATGATTAAATATGAGTATTAAATAATTTTTATAACACACTTGGTTTAGTGAGTTTATAAATAAAAAAACCACAAACCAATTTCAATAAAGATTGCTGGTGGTCAGATGAACTTGGTTATTCTTACAGCAGCAGTTATACTGATGCTGCATGGGACTGGCTGGCCGGGTATATTAGAGGTCTTGATAACTTAATGAAAATGACCGATGTGGGAGGTGAATTTGAAAACCAGTACATGTATGCCATCGGTCAGATAATGCGTGGATTGTATTTCCAGACGTATACCGATGTGTTTGGTATGATTCCTTATTCTGAAGCCACCGACCCAAATATTACATTGCCTAAATTTGATTCACAGGCCCAGATCTACGAAGGACTCATAGGTGAACTCGATGAAGCTATGGCAACTATTGGCAGTGAAACAAGAACAGGTGTCAGTGTAGATGATGTTGGTGAGAATGACATCTTCTGCGGCGGTGATCTCCAGAAATGGAAAAAACTGGTCAATACACTTAAGCTGAGGCTCGCTCTGCGTGCATACGGCGCTGTCGGAGCTACATTTGCTGAAGGTGCTATTACTCAAGCAATGGCTGCCCCGCTTCTGTCAACTGAAGCCGATAATGTTCTGATGCAGAAGGATTTTGAAATATCCCAGTGGACATGTGCCTGCTATGGCGACGTATGTTATAATTTTGGCCTTGGTTATAACTGGACACTGGGTAAAACTCTTATCGATGCCCTTAGGGACAATAATGATCCACGTTTACCTTTCTATGCACAGCCTGCTGCAGGTGGAACTGTTAACTTTGCATATCCTACAGGACCAGAAGCAGCATTATTTGGAAAAAGGGTTGATTTCATTTGTGGAGTCCTGGATGATGCAGGAGTATCTTACATAAGAACTGACAATGCAGATCAGAGTGTTACTATTGAAATGCCTGAAAATGCATATTATGTTGGTCAACCAACAAGACTAAATGGCAAGACTTATGATTTTGCTGCTTATGAATTCTTCTCAATACCAACTGAGGAAGTAATAGCTGCCAAGAATTCTGGAACTGATATAAGGTCTGAATTGGTTATGTCAACAGCCGAAGCATACTTCCTCCAGGCTGAAGCCGTAGTAAAAGGAATTGTGGCTGGAGGTGCAGGAGTTGCACAGAACCATTACCAGGAAGGTATCAGGCAGGCTATGGCTCTCTGGGGAGTAAACATTGGCGATATAGATACATTTATTGCAAGTGAAGATATGGTACTGCTTAACGGAACTGAAGAGGAGAATTTAGAAAAGATAGCGACTCAGAGGTGGATAGCATCCTATAATGACGGATTCGAAGGCTTTGCTATTGTTCGTGATATGGGTTATCCTGCTGAACTTGCTGCCGGTGTTTCCGATGTTGATATATACGAACTTGGAGATATTAATGGAAAGTACCCGCAGAGATTGCGCTATGGTAACTCTGCAGCCAATAATAACCCAAACAACTATGCTGCTGCTTTAGCTGTGCAGGGCGAAGATTTACAGGATACCCCTCTCTGGTGGTCAAAGAGCCAAGAAAAGTAATTTCTTTTGATAATATCTTAAAGGGTGATCCAAAAGGTTCACCCTTTTTTTATTGATTAATGCAGTAAGTGAGTAATGGAATACCGGATTAATGAGTTCCGTATAACTAGTTTCATGCCGCATAATCCTGCATCTCTACTCAACAGCAAGCGCTTAAGCGGGAGTGCTAAACAGCTAATGCTGAAGCATGAGCGCTCAGCTCTCTCAACTTTTTAAAATTACATCTTAGTTTCCTCACCTCCCCTGATGCGGGTTAATGGAAAAACAAATAAAACAATTACTCCTGTAATCATTATCCCGGCACCCGGGGAGATCGTGTCTGCCAGCAGGCCGACTATGGGACTAAGTATCATTGTAAATACCGATTTCAACTGGCTGTCTGTTGATAAAAAAGTAGTTAGTGATTCATCCCCCATACGCTCTGCTATACCGGCAACAGCTACCGGGCGCCTGAGATTTTCCAGAAGGTAAAGAAAAAGGAATAAAAGTGCAGCAATAACCATAATGCCTGAATGAAAAAATAAACCTGTAAGTATTCCCACAACAGCCATTAAAAGCAGAGTAATATTCATTCCTGTAAAAACAGAACCTGCTTTTTTGGCGAAATTACCCGCTCTTCTGCTGGCACGGCTTGTGAGGATGAATATAATAAAATATACAAACCCTATTAATGCCGAACTTTTGTCTTTCTGTGAATAGGATTCCAGAACCGGCAATATAATTACCAGGGAGAGTATAAGAGGTTGAAGATAATCTTTTACTGAGTTGAAGTATCCGCTTGGGAGTGATGAATTAATAAATATCCTGATTGTCCATTTATTTTTTAAAGCACGGCCCAGTGACCTGACTGTCTTTATATGATTCTGCCTGAACAGCCTGATGTCAAATTTTTTCTGCTCACCATCAAGCCATGAAGGATATGAGGCGAGATTTATGAGATTGAGAATATAAGGAATGATTGCAAAAGCAAAGATCATTGAATAGTTATTTGTAATAATAACTATTGCTGCAGCTATAAGTGAGGATATGGCAGACCCAAACTGAGAGCAGGATCTTGTATGTCCATAGTAGTCAACTTTAAGATGTGACCAGTTATTAGCTTCAAGATAGCTGAATATCATGGCTTTATGAGTACCTGTCCGGAAAACATCAGCCATACCAAAGACTATAATAGCAAGTGTAAGTATTGCAAAACCGGTAGAAAAATAAAAAACAATGAAGGAAGCAATATAAAGAATAAACGAAAGAAGCATGGATTTGCGTCTTCCTGCTGAATCAGCTATCATTCCGGCAGGTATCTCCAGAAGGTTTATGGTTATTTCCCTTATGCTATAAAGTATACCAACCTGAAAGTATGAAATATCTTTACTCAATAGAAAAAGTAAAAAGAAAGGCTCATAGAATTTCTGGTTCTTCAAAAAACCATACAGGCAAAACTTATAGTACTGAATATCCTTTTTAAAGGTAGCTGGCATTATGAAGTCTATTGATGGTTGTAAATTTAGTATTAAAATTAAGCTTTAACTTATATCAAAAGGAATATTAGAATATTGGAATGGTGGAATAATGGAATGGTGGAATGATGGAATGTAATTTGCTCACTGCGTTCGCGTAATTTGCACTGCTGACGCAGTGCGTAACTTGCTCTGCTTGCGCAGGGCGTAATTTGCCATTTTTTAAAGAGAGAAAATAACAAGAATAAAATATTTAAGCTCAAAACATGGAACACAAACTATAACTCATTATTCCAGTAATCCATTATTCCAGACATCTATGTATCTTTGACTATAATTTAAATTTTTTTCTATGAAAAGAAATATATTAACTTTTGCAGCCTTACTGATGATGTTTCCTTTCCTGAATGCTCAGCAACCCGATATCACCGGCAACTGGCTTGGAAAGCTTTCAGTTGGTGCCGTGCAATTAAGAATTGTTTTCAATATCGGGATAAATGATAAAGGTAACTATACTGCAACCATGGACAGCCCGGACCAGGGTGCAAAAGATATACCTATGGGGGAAGTAATCCTTGCTGGTGACAGCCTTACTATACTGGCACCAATGCTCAGGGGTAACTATAAAGGTATTATGGTAAATGATACAAGCCTTGAAGGGACCTGGACACAATCGGGAATGAGTTATGACCTTAACCTCCTAAAGCAGACTGAACCTTTTAAGATAAATAGGCCCCAGGAGCCTCAACCCCCCTATCCATATAATGAAGAAAATGTTACTTTCCCCTCCATAAGCGGTGATTTTAACATGGGGGGTACACTTACCTTTCCATCCGGAGATGGTCCCTTTGCAGCAGCCATACTGGTTTCAGGGTCAGGTAGCCAGAACAGGGACGAGGAGATCTTCGGGCATAAACCATTCAAATTGATAGCAGATTACCTCACGCGTGGCGGTATTGCTGTATTTCGTTACGATGACAGGGGAGTAGGGGAGTCCGGAGGTAGCCCGGTCGGCGCCACCTCTGCTGATCTGGCCACCGATGCAAGGTCAGCAATTGAATACCTTCTTGGTAGAGAGGATATTGATAATAAGAGAATAGGTATAATAGGACACAGTGAAGGCGGATTGATTGCACTGAAGCTGGCAGCTGAGAATGATGATATTGCATTTATTATAAGCCTGGCCGGACCGGGAGTTAAAGGAAGAACAATACTCGAAGATCAGACTGAATATATCAGCCGGGTAAGCAATGTGCCTGAAGATGTGATAAGTCAAAGCATGGAACTAAATAGAAATATTTATAATATTCTGGAAGAGTTTGAAGATCCAGAAAAAGGTATAGAAAGAATGAACTCGTTTGTCAGGGATTTTTATCGTGAAGAGGAAGTTGAAGACGATATTATAAACCAGGTATTAAATAATATTAACAGCACAATCAACCCTGCGTCATACCCCTGGATTCGCTTTTTTGCCAGAAGCGATCCTGCTGAATATTTTCAAAAAATAAAATGCCCTGTCCTTGCTTTGAACGGAGAAAAGGACTGCCAGGTTATAGCTGAGAAGAATATTACGGCAATCGTAACTGGATTGGAGAATGCCGGTCACAGAGATGTTACAGGAAAGGTATTTCCTGAATTAAACCATCTTTTCCAGGACGCTGATACCGGCCTGCCAAATGAATATGGCGAGATCGAGGAAACAATGAGCCCCGAAGTACTGGAGACAATTTCACAATGGATAAATGGAATAGTGGAGTGATGGAATGATGGAATATTGGAATGTTGGCATATTGGACATATATAAGTTTTGGTTTATTAGCTCCAATTATTTGATAAAATTCAATTCGACATTCATCATTCATTGTTCGATATTAGATATTCAATAAGTCTTCGTCATACTCTCCGGAACACACACAACATAGGAAGCTATTCCAATGTTATCCTCTTCAATATCTGATATATCCTCCTGGAGCACCGTTTCAACGGTAACGATCCTCAGGCCAGGCTTAGACTGGCGAAGATACCAGACTATACCTTCATAATTTCTTGAATGGTATGATCCGTTATAATGAATGAATGTTTTGCTTTCTTCCCAGTGCTGGAGGATTGAATATGCCATTGTGGCGTCCTTTATAGCCTGTGCTTTGGGCATGTTCTCATTAACATGTGCCATACCGTTGGCTCCCCCCATATCAAGCATATCCTTATAGCCTTTCAGCTCAGGATCATATTCCACGGGTAAGGGGGCAATGTATTTCCTGGCTTCTTCTGATAGGCTGTC
>Ga0114922_10001602_pt1 | contig 21492 bp, 22 predicted proteins | sample AartaG_FD_100975 | JGI IMG/M metagenome (GOLD analysis project Ga0114922, IMG submission 100975) | Deep subsurface microbial communities from Aarhus Bay to uncover new lineages of life (NeLLi) - Aarhus_00045 metaG | ecosystem: Environmental > Aquatic > Marine > Oceanic > Sediment | place...
TTCAATTTCTTTTAAGCACGCCGGTTTCTGTAAGCACGACGCTGCATCAGTGGCATCAAGCCTACCGACCTTCTGGCCTGCGGCAACTTTTGAGATTTGCACCTGTGCGCCATCGACCCAGACAGGAGTCTCGGCAGGGAAACAGCCGGGCACTCCTGGTGGTTTCACCGGTGGTGGTTTCGTTCCTGCTGTTCCCCAACACTCATTTACCAATAGTGAATCTGTTTGGACTGTCAGACTCGGCTTAATATCATAAGTGTCACACACAGGCTCCTGGCCTTGCTGACGGACTCCTGTGTCACTTGTATAAATGTTGTCTTCATTAACGCCACAGGAAGATTGTTTTTCAAAGGTCACGTGGTTGTCCATAAACAATACGTTTTGTCCCTCCCTTTGGTGAGGCCCGGAGTTTCCCAATTGGTACTTTCTGAGTCCGGTGGTTGGATCCTTCTCGTAGGCCTGGGGGCCAACCGCAATGAAGCCGATTGTGGTAGTAGGAGGGTCTAAGAATGGATTCCGGTCGGCTGCTACTGCCATACCTGGTTCGCTTGATGCCGTGCTCAGGGCGAAGACAGGCTCACCAAGCCCATAGTAAGGCAAATGATAGGAGTAGCTGCAGTGCGCGGAAGGCCAACCGTTAGGCGGCGGATCCCCGAAATCCCAGGCTTGCTCATCCTCAAGACCGTAATCAGTGGCTTTGAAGGTTGTGGTGGCGGACTCACTCTTGCAGACAAACGATTTGGGCGTTACCTCGGCAAACCTTACCAAAAGGTAAAAGCTGGACGAGATGGTTGCCTGGCCGGGATTGCCATAAGCCTGGGCTCGCCCCCCAGGACTCAAAGGACTCCCAGCTTGCCAGTTACCACCAATCTGGCCACTCCAAATGGTCCCAAGAAAACCTGCACGCGGAAGTTTGCTGTCGTAATCGTTGGCATAAATCAGCATTGCCCTGCCGATACCGGACAGGTTCGAGCCGCAGACCATTCGGTAAGCTATCTGCCTCACCCTGGCAAGAGCCGGCATCAGGATGCCCATCAGCAGCGCTATGATCGCAATTACGACCAGCAGCTCTACCAATGTAAAACCTTTCTTTTTCTTTTTCATTTTGGTTCTCCTTTACTTTTTTCGAGATTCGCAAAACCAGCCGTTCTTAAGCCCACTTTGGTTACATTTCTTCATTTATTTAGCAAATAAGTGCAGCCTGACTACTGCCACATAGGAACGTGAAAAACCTTGTTTTTTGCGAATCTCTTGAATTAACATTATTCTGCCTAAAAACGGTTGGTTCAAATACTCGAGATTGACTTTTCCCGATAAAGCTCATTGTTTACTTTCTGTTGCGATTTAAGATTGCTCTCATCGCAATACTGTAGGCCGCGCGACAAAGAGACTCTTTTTCTGGCAGGCAGGCTAAGGATATGAAAAAAACTCAAGTTATGATGACTGTTTAGGTTATAATAGGCTTTTTTAAGCCTGCCCTTAACTACTCTTAATATTAACACAAAGTAAATTTCCTGTCAAATAAAATTTCGGCAAATTTGCTAAAATTATTGAATTTTTTTTGCAATTCGCTTAATATCGTTGTTTTTGGCCTGGAATTGTGGTTATATGACTACCCAAAAAACTTTTGAAGACACAAAAAAATTGCTGAAAAAGCACAATCAGAGCCACCTTTTGGCATTTTGGGAGCAATTGAATACAGCCGAAAGGCAAAATCTGCTCGCGCAAATCCGGCAGTTGGATTTGGCGAAAATAGACGACTGGGTGGCCAACTTCGTCAAAGAACCCATTTCTGTCGAGATAAGTACCGAGTTGGTCCCTGCCAGGTCCTATGGCCCTGCTGGAGCCGACGCAGAGCAAAAGCGCAAGTACGGCAAGGCCGTGGATTTGGGCAAAGAGTTGATACGGAAAAGCAAGGTTGCCGCCCTGGTTGTCGCCGGCGGCCAGGGAACACGACTCGGATTCGACGGCCCAAAGGGGAATTTCCCCGTCAGCCCTGCTAAAAACAAAACGCTGTTTCAAATCTTTGCCGAGTCTGTCGCAGCAGTCTCGGAGAAATACCAAACCGTCTGCCCCTGGTATATTATGACCAGTCCTTTGAACTACGCCGAGACCAAAGAAGTTTTTCGTTCGAATGATTACTACGGCCTCAACGAAAAAGATGTCTTTATATTTCGGCAGGGCACATTGCCGAATTTTGATTTCGACGGTAAAATCCTGCTGGCCGACAAGGCCGATATAGCCTGCTCGCCCGACGGCCACGGCGGCACCTTGAAGGCACTTTGCGAAACCGGTGCTATCGACGATATGAAAAGACGCGGCGTTGAGTTCATAAGCTACTGGCAGGTGGATAATCCCTTGGTAAATTTTTTTGACCCGCTCTTTATTGGTCTGCACGCACTCAACGAGGCCGAGATGTCCTCAAAGGCCCTGATAAAAACACGGCCAAAGGAGAAGGTCGGCAACTTCTGCTTGGTTGATGGTAAGGTAACCGTCATCGAATATAGTGATTTTCCTGATGACTTGGCCGAAAAGCGAAATCCCGACGGCTCTTTGGTCTTCCAGCTCGGTAGTATCGCTATCCACATTATCAATCGCGCCTTGTCAAAAGATTGAACAGCGAGGGTTTATCTTTACCTCTGCATAGGGCCATCAAAAGAATCCCGCATATCGACCGGAAAGGAGGACGGGTGGAACCTGCTGGGCCAAACGGTATAAAGCTGGAGAGCTTTGTTTTTGATGCCTTGCCCCTGACCTCGAAGTCGATAATCTTGCAGACGGTGGTACGAAGCGAAGAATTTTCGCCCATCAAAAATGCCACCGGCGTTGATAGTGTCGAGACGGCAAAGCAGATGATGATTGACCGTGCTGCCGGCTGGCTGGAATCAGCCGGAGTTACTGTCCCCAGGAAGCCGGACGGCTCGGTCGACTGCATAATCGAAATCGCCCCCGGCTTTGCAATGGGGCCGGACGACATCAAAGCAAAACTGAATCAGATACCCGAAATAAAGCCAAAGGACAAGCTCTACTTGGCCTGAGAAACAGCCCCTGCTTCGAATTGTCCCAGGAGAGTAGTCACCTCAATCCGCAAACTCGCATTTACTTTGTATAAAACTTGTGTACGGTAACTGTCGTGTACTTCTGCCCCGGATTTAGAACAACTGATGGAAAGTCCGGTTTATTTGGTGAATCCGGGAAGTGCTGCGTCTCCAAGCAGAATCCGTAATGTTTCTTGTACACCTTGCCGGATTTGCCGGTTATGGAACCGTCTAAGAAATTTCCGGTATAGAACTGGACTCCCGGCTCGGTAGTATGGATTTCCATAGCACGCCCGCTGGTCGGCTCATAAACTCTTGCACACAGAGCAAGCGTGCCTCCGCCGCTGTTGAGCACGTAGTTATGGTCGTAGCCGCCCTCGACCTGGCCGATTCGAGAGCCGATTGTCATTGGCCTGGTAAAATCCATCGGTGAATTGTTGACGTTTCTAATTTCACCTGTCGGTATAAGGCCCTCATCTACCGGGGTGTACTTATCGGCGTTGAGCATAAGCTCATGACCGAGAATGTCACCACTGCCCTGCCCCGCCAGGTTCCAATAGCTGTGGTTCGTCAGATTTAGTATCGTGGTTTTGTCGGTTTCAGCCTCGTAGCTAATCTTCAATTCGTCATCTTTTGTCAGGGTATAGGTAACGGTGCACGCCAGGTTACCCGGATATCCTTCTTCGCCGTCTTTGCTCAGATAGCTCAACTTTAACAGTGCTTTGTCGCTTTCGGCTCTTTCGTCCTCTACCTTCCATACCACTTTGTCGAATCCATTGATGCCGCCGTGCAGATGGTTTGGCCCATTGTTCGCTGCCAGCTTATACTCGACGTCGTTGAGCACGAACCTGGCCCCACCAATCCGATTGGCGTATCTGCCTACGGTAGCCCCGAAATAGGGATGCCTTGTGATATATCCGTCGAGCTTATCGAAGCCGAGCGTAATATCAGCTAACTTGCCACTCTTGTCCGGCACCTCCATCGAAACCAGTATCGCCCCGTAGTTTGTTATCCTGACCCTGAGTCCATGAGAATTGGTTAGAGTGTACAGATAGACTTGCTTGCCGTCAGGCGTTTGCCCAAAAGGTTCGCTGCGAGTGCTCATTGGCTTCGTCTCCTTAGCTTGGGGTTCTCTTGAGGGTGCTCCTTTTTTTTCACAGCCGGCCATACAAACCGCCGCCACTGCTAAAACACAATTAATCCAGATTCTTCTTTTCATTTTTTCAGCTCCCTGTTCTAAAATATGGATGCTTGCCCCGTTAGAAATGTTTCCTTTTTCGGTCTGCTTTTTGTCGGCGCCGATTCCGGACGCTCCGGAATTTCTAACGGGGCTTGTGCACTTTGCAGACGTGACTGGAATATAACACCGGGAGAATAAAATATCAAAAAAATTATTTGCGTTACCTTAATTCATTGTTGAGTCTTTGATGTTAGATATTTGGCACTGTTTTCGCAATACCAAGTGAAGTGAAGAACCTCTCCCTATCCAACCGTTCGGGTTGCTCAACAGTTGTCTTGTCCTTTTAAGGTAAGGTCGGCAGTTCAATCGACCAGTTTAGGCTCTCGTTTTCGTGGAGATCACGTGCCTTGACACGAAAACGGTGGTATTGTTCGGTTCTGCCTACCTGGACCTCGTAATACGGGCTGCCTTGCCAGCCGCTGCTGAATCCGCCCGCGGTTGTGCATTCAAACTTATACTGCACGCCTCCACTTGGGTCTAAAGCTACTTTTGCTGTCATCACGGCCCAGTAATCGAAGGTTCCGCCACGAGGGTCTTCTTTAGGGCCCGAAGCCCATTGCACCGGGTCGGGTGTCGGCGGCGTTGTGTCGGGGGGAGGCTCTATCCCAACACCTTCAAGCCAATTGTTGGCGAGTTTCGCCAAATCGTAGAAGTCCACGTCACCATCATAGTCTAAATCGCCTGACAATACTGCTCTTACAGTAAGAATCATCGTGTGCGTGCTATAGGTGACCTCTCCGATTAATGGACCCCAATCAGCAATCCATGTGTAATTCTGCGCAAAAATGCCAATTATATCTCCAATTTTTGCGGGGAAGGGATGTACGCCGCTAAACCAGTCGTCACCGCTATTAAACAGCGTAATATCGGGAAAACTCAAAACTTCATTTTCCCTGTCCGGTTCTGTTGGTACAGGCGGAAGCTGACCGCATGTGATAGCCAGATGGTCCATTGTCCCCGGCCCTCCGATGCGGACGTAGGTGGCACCTGTAGCTGGAATGTTTACCATGTCATTATAATAAACCATTACATCGTCACCTATCTGTTCGCCTGAGTCCGGCTTAATTTGATAGAATATCCCGTAGTTATCTAAATAGTCTTGTGTTCTGGCGTAAGTCTCGGCGCGGGTATAACACGCGGTGGTAGCTGCAAGGCCTTTGGCGAAAGAGTATGATTGTATGCGAATAGAATTGCCGATGATTTCACTCCAAATATCACTACGCGCGCTACTGGTTGCTTGAGTAGAAGCATCCGCAGAGCCTCCAGCCCAGGCATAAGTTGGATGGTCCATTTTTCCACTATAAGGGCCATCGAAGTAACCGCCGTCTTGCGCATAAACTTCGTAGTAAGCCCGAAGTCCACCTGCGTAATAGTTAAAGTGTGCCCCGTACGCGGTGCCGACAATGCAGAGTAAAACAAAAAAAGTTAAATATCGTTTCATTTTTGTCTCCTTTGGCCAATACTATGGCGACCAGTTACTCTTTATAGGATTTTACCAAATAAGTCGGCTTTTGTCCAGAATTTCTGTTCTGCAAACGAACAATTTCTGTCAATACAAGCGTAATTTGCACGAAATCGGCAGAGAATCGTTGAATTGCCGTAAGAAAATTGATGGTATCGGCATAAATTTTTTTGAACATTCTGCGCGAGGTGTGTCGGGTAAAACAAGAGTAGCGTACGATATCGGAACCAAAATCGTCTGAATTCTTTACGCAGATTAACAGCATTGAAAAGTGAGATTGTTGTGATTTGGGGAAATTGGGTTTGATTGGGTTTGTTTTGGGTTTGTATTGGGTTTGTTTTGGCATTTTATTGGCTTTAATTGGGTTTGATTGGGTTTGAATTGGGTTTGAATTGGGTTTGTTTTTCCCACGTTCACCAAGTGTCTTATTTTCGTAATCCTTTGTTGAAACTCGGCTTACGTTTATTTGGGCTTTTCGGAAATTGGGTTTGTTTTGCATAAAATGAGCGATTTGTAGTGCGCTCACTACAGTTGTAGAGGACAGAAGGCAGAGGACAGAAGGCAGAAGACAGAGGACAGCAGGTGTTTCGCTGTCAATTACCAACAACCGTTTGCTAATAAACATTTACCATTTCCTTCTTTTTGGGCTTCTGCAAAAACAACTCCCTCTCTATAAATGCACGGATGTGCGCGTTTGATGCGAAAATTGGCCTGTTTTTGACAGGATTAACAGGATTAAATCGTTGTCAGATAGGCAGTTAAAATTTTTTTATTTTTTCAGATTTGGCCGGTTACTATGTGCGCTTTTGGTCGCGCCTTTTTACTTATATTAACGCGCCAGGAAGACACAAGGGCACGAATTTTGAACGCGGAGAACGCAGAGATCGCGGAGGTTTTTCAGCCAGCTAAAAACGGGGCTTGGTGTGTCAATTTGCAGGCCTTGGGCACAACAGGCAAGAAAAAAATGGTGAAAAATGCGCAAAAGTTGTCAAAAAGTTAGCAGAAATATGCAAAAATGCGCGCTTTTTAACCAAAAATGAGCAAAAATTTACCGCTTTTGCATTTTAACATTTTGTTAGTTTAGGGGGTATAGAGAACTTTATTTCGTGCCCCATCGCTCGTATCTCGTTAGCGGAGTAAGGAAAACCGCGATTTTTAGCGAATCGGAACTTTGAATTTGCAACTTTTCATTAGAGGGGTTCGGAGTTAAAATGAATTTGAAAAGATTGAATCCGGTTTTGGGTATTGTATGGCTTGAAAGTGTGAGATGCGAGATAAATTGCAGGCAGTTGATTATAAAGCCCATGGAGACAGGGGGATTCCGTTGGGGAGGGAAACTGTAGTTAGGTTTAGTAAGAGAAGCGCATAAATGGAAAACACAGAAATTTTTTAGGTGATTGTTCATAATTCCCCCGCAAAAATCTGATAAGATGCGCTTCAAGTCAGTTGACTTTGCGGCGAAGTCGGTTTAGTGTGTGGCTCGGTGTCTTTGTTAAAGTTATTAACGGAGATAGTGTATGACGGAAAACATTTTATACTATGGTGATAATCTTGACATTCTTCGGCGGTATCTCAAGGATGAGACAATAGACCTTATTTATCTCGACCCGCCGTTTAAGAGCAATCAAGAGTACAACGTCCTATTCGAGGAACGTAACGGGACTAGCTCAAAGGCCCAAATCAAAGCATTTAAAGATACTTGGCGGTGGGACCAAGGGTCTGCTGAAGCCTATCAGCAAGTAGTTGAAAGTGGGCCGGAGAGGGTTTCGAAGATGATGCGAGCGTTTCGGACATTCCTTGGTGCAAATGATATGATGGCATATCTTGCAATGATGGCGCCACGGCTGGTAGAGCTTCGGCGAGTTTTGAAGGGTACAGGTTCGATATATCTGCACTGCGACCAAACAGCAAGCGCTCACTTACGACTTCTTATGGACGCCATATTTGGCCCCGATAGTTTCCGGAACGAGATAGTGTGGCATTATCGCAGGTGGACAGCAGCAGCAAAAAAATTCCAGCGACTGCACGATACCATTCTCTTCTATACAAAAACAAATAAATACATTTTCAACCAGCTTTTGATACCGTATACGAAGGGGTCGGCTAAGCGTAAAAAACAAGGAGTTCTCCACAGATTCAAACGAGGAGAAGAGCCTGTTTTGGTAAGTAACAGGGAGCTTCAAGCTGAAGGGGTTCCAGAAAATGATGTATGGCAAATTCCATTTGTTGCTCCTTCAGCCAAAGAACGCCTGGGTTATCCTACGCAGAAGCCGGAAGCTCTCCTTGAGCGTCTCATCCGCGCTAGCAGCAATAAGGATGATACTATTCTCGACCCATTCTGTGGATGCGGTACGACTATTGCTGTCGCACAGCGTCTAAAGAGGCGCTGGGTCGGCATTGATATTACCCATCTCGCCATTGGGCTGATAAAGCACAGATTGCAAGACGCTTTCGGGCAGAATATTCGTAAGACCTATGGAGTCGTCGGTGAACCTGTTTCGCTAACTGACGCAGAGACTTTAGCCAAGGACGACCGGTACCAGTTTCAGTGGTGGGCGTTGGGATTGGTTGGAGCACGTCCTATCGAACAAAAGAAGGGAGCAGATAAGGGAATTGACGGTCGGCTTTATTTCCACGATGAGCCTAAGGGTGGTCGAACGAAGCAGATCATCTTCTCTGTCAAGGCTGGCCACATACCATCAGGACATATCAGGGAATTACGAGGTGTGGTAGAGCGGGAGAAAGCCCAGATAGGTGTCTTGCTTTGTATGCAACAGCCGACAAAACCAATGCGGACTGAAGCGTCAAGCGCCGGATTCTATAAGTCGCCTTGGGGAACCAAGCACGCTACAATGCAAATCCTTACAGTAGAAGAACTACTAAGTGGCAAGACTGTTGATTATCCACATTCGGAGGGAGTGAATGTAACGTTCAACAAGTCACCTAAAGCCAAGGGTGAAAAAAATGAGCATCCAGAATTGAATTATCCGGAGGAATAGGTTCAAGGGCAGATACGGGGAGGAGATTTTAAATTATTATTGGAAACACGTGGGGGAGAGTAATAAATTATGAAGGGGATACGTGAATGGCGCTTTTGTTGGGATATGACGTTGGAAGCTCGTCAATAAAGGCGACGTTGATGGAAGCTGAAACGGGTAAGGTTTTGGCGACAGCGGCGTCGCCGGAAAAAGAATTAGAGATTATCGCGGAAAAGTTGGGCTGGGCTGAGCAAAAGCCGAGCGTCTGGTGGGAACACGTGGTAAAGGCCACAAAGAGTGTAAGTGCGCAGGTGCAGAATAATACCGGTTATAGTATGGCTGATGCGGAGGCGATTGGGGTTTCCTACCAGATGCACGGGCTGGTCGTCGTGGACAAAAATAAAGAGGTGCTCAGGCCTTCGGTAATCTGGTGCGACAGCAGAGCGGTATCCGTTGGCGAAAAAGCGGCAGCGGAAATCGGAGAAGAAAAGTGCCTCGAGAGGCTGCTTAACCTGCCGGGTAATTTCACGGCCTCGAAATTGAAGTGGGTCAAGGAAAACGAGCCGGACATCTATTCTAAGATTCATAAAATAATGCTGCCCGGCGATTACATCGCAATGAGGATGACGGGCGAGATAAAGACAACTCCCTCCGGTCTTTCCGAAGGGATAATGTGGGATTTTCAACAGCACGGCCTTGCCGAATTGATACTGGATTACTACGGGATTAGCAGGGACTTGATTGCGGATGTTGTGCCGACTTTTTCAGTTCAGGGAGAACTGACAAAGGAAGCGGCTGAGGAATTAGGATTGAAGGCCGGTACTAAGATATCATATAGAGCCGGTGACCAGCCCAATAATGCTCTGTCTCTGAATGTTTTGAATCCTGGTGAAATAGCGGCTACGGCGGGGACTTCCGGTGTGGTTTACGGTATCAGCGACAGAGGCGATTACGACCACAAGTCGCGAGTAAATACTTTTGTTCACGTCAACTACTCTGCTGAGCAGCCGAGATATGGCGTGCTTTTGTGTCTTAACGGGACGGGGATATTGAACAGTTGGCTGAAGCACAACGCAGCCGATACGATTGACTATGACGAAATGAATGAATTGGCCGGCCAGGTTGAAGTGGGCGCCGGCGCGCTTGTGGTTTTGCCTTACGGCAACGGGGCCGAGAGGACACTGGAGAATAAGAACATCGGCGCATCCGTCCACGGCCTGAACTTCAACACACACAGCAGGGCACACCTGCTCAGGGCGGCGCAAGAGGGTATTGTCTTTGCGTTGAATTACGGTCTTGGGATAATGCGTCAGGCTGGCGTGCAGGTAAAAACTGTCCGGGCTGGTCACGCGAATATGTTCCTTAGCCCGTTGTTCTGCGAGGCCTTTGCGACCGTTACGCAGTCGGTTGTGGAATTATACAATACGGACGGCTCACAAGGCGCCGCCAGGGGAGCTGGTATTGGTGCGGGTATCTACAAGGACCAGAAAGATGCCTTTGTGGGATTGGCCCCCGTTAAGACAATCGAGCCAAATGAAAAGTTAGCTCACCGTTATCAACAAGCGTATGAGAGATGGGGAAAAGTTTTGAAACGACAATTAAAAGTGTGACTCGTGACACGAGCCCCCGTGCTTTCTTGCGAAAGCAAGAACGGGGGCGACACGATAGTCAATTAGAAAGGAGCAGGTAAATGGCGGCGGAAAAATCTTTACACAGTATATGCAGATGGACATTTAATCCGGGCAAGGGCGGCTTTGTGCCTGCGGATATGCGGCCGGAATGGGGCGGCAAATTCAGTACGGCGGATATGATTAAGCTGGTGAAAGAAAGAATTGCCCCTCGCTTGCCTGATAACGTCCAATTAGGAATTGAGATGCATTATGACAACGAGGTCGATGAAGATACCGCGGCTGAAGTTGCTGATGCTTTAGTGGATACGGGAATATATTTGGCGATGATAACGCCCGGCGCCCACGTGCATTGGGGTTACGGCGGAGTTGCTTCATTAGATGCAAAAGAAAGAAAAGCGGTGGAGGATTTTGGACTGCGAACGGTTGACCTTGCATACGGGCCTTTGAAGAAGGCGTGGCACCCGGACGAGAGCAAAGCGCCGGCTTTTATAATCTGGAACGGCTCGTTCGGTTATGACATTGCCACTGTCGGCGTCCGGCAAATGTATCAGAACCTCAAAGAAAGCATTGCCGGTTTGTGTAAATATGAGCAGAAGGGCGGGAGCCTGTTTATAGGATTTGAGCCCAAGCCGAACGAAGGGCATCCGGCGATGTTAATCCCGACCGTGGCGAGTGCGGTACTTTTTTGGAGAAAGATCGAAGAGGAGCTTGGGATTTCGAGAGCCAAAAAAGGGGTGAATAAGGAGTTCGGGCACTCGGAAATGATAGGTCTTGACCATGTGTACGATACTGTTGAAGAACTGGACAACGATGCGATGGTGCACATGCATCTAAACAGCCAGGGATATAACGACGGGATTATTCTCGGTGGGCCTGGCAAGTACGATATCGACCACGGGACGAGAGTCAATGGTATGAACATTGCCATTGCGGGGCTTATCCAGCAGGCCGGCTATTCCCGATGGAAGGGACACGATATGCAAACGCGGGCATACGATAATGTCGAGCAGGGAATCGACAGAGTGGTAAGAAGCGTGCTGAGCTGGGAGGCCTGCGAAAAAGCTGCGCGAGAACTGGATACCGCCGCCCTGATGGATGTGCTCGGCAAGCGGGAGACCGCCAAGGCTGAAGATGTGATGAGGGCCGCTGTTGTTAGCGCTCAACGCTATTTTGATGAAATGTATAAGTAAGACCCGTCAGATAATCAGCATTGCATCGCCGTAGGAATAGAAGCGGTATCGCTCGCCGATGGCGTGTCTGTAAGCGGCAAGGATGTTGTCCAGGCCTGCGAAGGCCGCCACCAGCGCAAGCAGTGTGGATTTGGGCAGATGAAAATTCGTTACCATCGCATCAACTATCTTGAATTTGTAGCCGGGCCTGATGAAAAGCATCGTTTCGCCACCGGCCCCGTTAGAAGGAAGTCGCCACTGAGGACTGCCACATCTTCGGCGTGGACTTCTAACGGGGCTGGCGGATTCGGTTCGTGAATTGGTCGCTACCGTCTCAAGAGCGCGTGTTGATGTTGTGCCGGCGGCGATTATTCGACCGCCCTTTTCTTTTGCCGCATTTATTGTCCGGGCGTTTTCTTCATCGATGCTGAATCGCTCCTGATGGATTTTGTGGTCTTCAAGGTTCTCCGCGGTAATCGGCTTGAATGTACCTGTCCCCACGTGCAGTGTTATATAGGCGAAGCTGATGTCGGCTTGTTTTAATTTTTCGATGAGGGATTTTGTAAAATGCAGCCCGGCTGTCGGCGCCGCGACCGCACCGGGAATCCGCGCATAAACCGTTTGATACCGCTGTCTGTCAACTGCCTCTGCTGCCAAATCATCGTCCCGTTTGATGTATGGCGGCAAAGGGGAGAAGCCGATTTTATCAAGGATAGTCTCGACGGTTGCATCCGTTTCCATCTTCAGCCGGCATCTGCCTTCAGCTTCTCTTTCGAGCGCTACCGCTCTGCAAAAGTCCTTTTTTGCTTTGTCTTTTAGGTGGAGGACATCGCCTGGTTTCACTTTACGGGCCCCTTTTAACAACACTTGCCAGATACCGGGTCCGCTTTCGGCCAGAAACAATCCTTCGAGTTGGCCGCCTGTGCTGCGTCGGCCGAAAAAGCGGGCATGCAGCACTTTTGTATCGTTAAGCACAAGGCAGTCGCCGGGAGATAAGAAATCGCCGAGCCTGTTAAATCGGCTGTCAGAAGTATCACCGCGGAGGCGATTGAGGACCAACAGTCGTGAGTCGCTTCGAATATCGGCCGGCTGTTGGGCAATCAACTCCGGCGGGAGGTGAAATTGCAGCTTATCTGTCTTCATAGCCGAAACGTTATCAGACGTCTGGCCAAATGGCAAAAAAAATTTAGCCCAATAATAAGCCGATTTAGGCGTTTTGCACTCCGCCGGGAGATTCCGGCAAAAGTAGCTCGGTGCCGGGGACGATGTTGGTAGGATAAAGGTAAACCGAACCTAACTTTACGGCAAGTGACACAATTTTATGGGTTCCCAAACGCGAAAATATGGGCGTTTGGGAAGCCTGACGCAAGTCGCCACTGTTTTCGCAGGGGTAAACTTGTCGGCGCGGAGGTGGGGATGGGAACCCAATAGTTTTTTAAGGGTGTGGGTAATGGTTCGACTTCGCTCACTATTCTGAGCGATTGAAAGGAGTCGAAGAATGGCTTCAACTGGATATTTCGACAAAGAAGCAACTTCAATTGCTGCTCTGGGCAGAAACGAGCTCAAGAGGCGAATCAGAAGCTTCAGAGGCCGATTTAAGTTGGATTTTACCGAAGATTACCTTAATAACCTCACTGTGGACAGGCTGAGGCACATCCTTTTGGCCGCCTTAATAAACGCAAAGCCGCACCGCTAACAAGTCTTTCATCCCTTGCAATGGTTCTACCCCACAGTTACTTATTGAGCTCCTTACAAATGAATCCGCTTAACTCAGGTCAAGACGGGAAAATGCGGGTTTCTAAGGCCGGCCGAGTGAAAATCTATAAGCATAGAAGGCATACTTGTTAATGATTTGGTTTATAACCCAGTCCGCCCCAGCAGCCCCTCTGCATCCAGTATAAGTCCTGCCAATCTGCGTCGGTAGCTTGAGGCGTATCAGGATGACCAGGGATCTGATCACCCGGCGCATAGCTGCCAGTGTGACCCATGAAGCCGGCCAGGCCTGCGAATACCGTCCAACCGCCCTTCCACTTGTGGTGCTCGCTGTGTCCGTCTGCAAAAGAAACAGTGGCCCCGTCACCGTGTCGTACGGGAGCGTCATCGAACCATAGCTCATCTTTATAATAAACGGCGTAAGCATCCGGAGTCAAACGGCCCTCGCCAATAAAAACGAGTCTGTAAGCGGGGCTATGAATCTCGCTCCTGCTTTTAACGTGTGCTCCTTTTACCCCCTGGGTCCAGGTATGGTTAACAGCGTTCATAGAAAACATTATCGAGTATGTTATCGCCTCTCCGGCCAGACCGGTCGGGCAACGGAAGAGTTTGACATTCTTGGCATAGGGCCATAAGGCGCCGTCCTTGATCTCCTGCAAAACCGTGTCCCAGTCGCTGGGGGGAAACGACACGTCGACCCAGGCGATCTCATTTAGGTGGTCGCCCCAGGATATCTGAGGAGGCCCGACATTGCTATACCCTGTTGCGCCGTTGACAATCTTGTCCTCGTTATCATCTGCATACAAATTCCATGCAAGCGTCAACTGCTTCAGGTTGTTAAGACACATAGCACGCTTGCCCTGCTCTCTGGCGCGCTCCAGCGCCGGCATCAACAGCGCCATCAACAGTGCAATAATGGCGATTACCACCAGCAGCTCTACCAGGGTAAACGCCGTTAGAGATGAGCCGGGAAATTTGGCCAGCCCCCTTATCCTGTGAAATTCTAACGGTGTAAATCCTCTCCACTTATACACAATACTATTCCTTTGCCATTATCAATCCTGTCGGCGGCGTTTTGCCGTCCGGCCCGCTTAGAGATAAAGCCGCACAGAAGACACCAAAACCTCAATGCGGATTTCTAATTCTGCATCTGAATGAAAGTCAATAATAACGAAAAACTGTCTGCTATAGCGGTCTGGAAACTAATAGGTTACTTCACCCCAGCAGCCTATTTGTAGCCAGCGTAGATCGCGATAGTCCGCGTCTGTAGCCGACACGGCTGTACCACCGGGGATTGGGTCACCCGGCTTATTGTCGTTTTTAGGGTGAATGCCTATAGTGGCCAGGCCGAATGCTACCGTCCAGCGACCTTCCCACTTCCTCCAATCGCTGTGCCCGTCTGCATAAGACTGGGCGCTCCCATCGCCGTGCCGGACGGGTGGGTCGTCCCACCATGCGGCATGATCAATGTATACAGCGAAGCTGTCCGGTGTTACCCAGCCTTCATCTATAAAGATGATTCTCTTGTGCGGCCTGCGATACGCCGTCGCGTTCTTCATAAATTGCAAGTCTTCTATATTATTCCTCGAAAGGCCATTGGCGCCATCCATTGCAGCGTACGTACACATCTCTCCTGCCAGGCCGGTCGGGCAGCGGTAGACGCCCAGGTTCTTGACATAAGGCCACATCGCTCCTGCTCTGATAGCTGCTTTTTGGCAATCAGGTGATAATTTGTCCCCATTTTGGTAATTACCGTGCCAAGCCCTGCCTATCCACGGAATCTCATCTGGATGATCACCCGGACCCGCATCGGCTTGACATTCCGTGCCCAGAGGCGCGCCGTTGACGATTTTGCCTTCGTTATCATCGGCATACAGAAGCCAGGCAAACTGCAGCTCCTTGAGATTGTTAAGACAAATTATCCGCTTTGCCTGCTCCCTGGCCCGCTCCAGGGCCGGCATCAACAACGCCATCAATAACGCAATAATGGCAATTACCACCAGAAGCTCTATGAGGGTAAACCCTCTTTGTTTGTTCATAACGACACTCCTTTCTTCCTTAATCGCCGACATTTCGCAACTAAACCGGATAAAAATCAAAAAGCACAAAAAACATGCCTGTTAATCACATTGCGTATAGACCCTGATAACCTGCTACCAACCTATTTTGCCCCAGACGCCGATTATCGTCTTCTTCACGTTTGCTATGCCCGCTTCGGATGTAGGCTGTGTCATATTCGTGGCAATAGCTACTGTCTCCTGGTCCCATCTCCAGTATCCTGTGTGGCTGTCTGCAAAGACGAAGGTCATACCTTCGCCGTGTCGCACCGGAGGCGGGTCTGGATGGTCTGGAGGCGGGCGATTCCACCACGCCGCGCTGGTGTATTCAATTCTATAGCTGTTGTTGTTTACCCAGCCTTCACAAAGAAAAACGATTCTATCGTGCGGCCTGCGAACAAGCGACCTGTTCTTGACGCACAGCATACTCGCGCCGCTGCCGAGACTGTTAACCGGAGTTTCATCACCATTCAGCGCACAAGTCAGAGAGTATGTCCGCATGTGTTTGGCCTTACCGCCCGGGCACCTGTAAACTTTTGGGTTCTTGGTATACGTGAATAGCGCTCCGTCTCTGATAAGTTGTTCCTGGTCGTACGTGGAATCAGTAGGGTCGCCGGCGCCGTCGATAGGTATAGCCCATGCCCAGGGTATCTCGACCCTGAGATCTGTGTAATCTTGGTTCCTGTCCCCATCACTTGGCTGGCCGTTGACAAGCTTGCCGTCGTTATCATCTGCGTACATAATCCAGGCAAGTGACAAATCCTTGAGACCGGCGAGGCAGACCGAGCGCCTTGCCAGCTCTCTGGCCCGGTCCAGTGCCGGCATCAATAACGCCAATAATAACGCAATAATGGCGATTACCACCAACAGTTCTATTAAGGTAAAGCCTCTTTGTTTATTCATAACGATACTCCTTTCTTACTGCTCATATTCCACTGACCCGCCCTGTTAAAAGTCCCCGCCATTTGCGGGACAAGCCGGTAAAGCGTTTCACTTCTAACCCCGTTAGAAGTCCGGACCGAAGCTGCCACACTTTCAACATCTGAACCCGTTAGAAAGCCCGACCTACTTCTGACGCCGCTAACGGGCCCAGCCAAAATCAATAAACACAAAAAATCATGCCTGTAACCACTATGGTAATAACTTTCCGTACACGCCCCTCTGCATCTGTTCTAAATCCATCCAGCCCTCCTCGGTTGTAGGTGTGCGGTCAGGGTCAGGCCGCGTGTCGTTATTGCCATAATCTATTGTGTCTTGACCTTTCCACTTCCAGTATGTACTGTGTGAGTCCGCATAGCCGACGGTAACACCGTCACGGTGCCGGGTCGGGGGCGGGTCTCCCCATTGCCCCTGACCTTTCTTCTGATAATAAACGTGATAACTACTGTCCCTCACCCGGCCTATGTCAATGAAAACGATTCTGCTGTTTGTTTTGGTAAGGTCGCCCCTATTGCTGGCCCATACCTCCTCTTGTTCAGTTAGGGACGGGGGCGTACCAGGGGCCTGTCCACACCATTTGTCACCATGCATGGCATCGACTACAGCGTAGGTCAGATAGTGTCCTACCTGTCCGGCAGGGCACCGGAAAACTTTTGGGTTCTTGCAATATTCGTATAATACTCCGTTTTTGATATGGTTTTGCTGTGTCTGCTGGTCGTCACCGGGATTCACCTTGCCTACCCAGCCAGTGATAATTGGAGGAGAGGCCCCGTCATCATGGCCTGCCAAGCCGTCAACAAGGTCGCCGGCGTGGTCGTCTGCAAACATAACCCACGCAAATACCAACTGCTTCAGATTGCCCATACAAACCGAGCGCCTACCCAACTCCCTGGCCCTATTCAGTGCCGGCATCAGTATCGCCATTAATAACGCAATAATGGCAATAACCACCAAGAGCTCTACTAATGTAAATCCTCTTCGTTTAACCATAATGATACTCCTTTCTTACTACTGACGTTTCGTTACCATCTGTAAGATGCGCAGAGCCGGCTTTCTGTTCCTCTAATTTCGCATTTTTTGCGTTAAATACATACCATTTTCTGCTGACCGCATTATACATCAAATCCGAGTTCCTTGCAATAATAAAATCTGAAAATATTAGACAAATTTTTTTATTGCAGGGCAGATTCTCCGCCCCGGGGTGCGTCCATGTCCGCACTGGGACAGCATTTCTATCTGCTTCGGGCAGACCGGACGTAGGCAAAGCGCATAAAAAAGGGCTGGAGTTAGCTCACTCCAGCCCCTGTGAGACAGTTTTTCATTTAAAAATATAGGGCAAACTTATAAAAATCACCACTGTCTCACCGAAACCAAGACACTATAAGAAGAAAAGAACCATATATTCTAATCCTAATTATAAGCCTCAAAATGATTTTTGCAAGCATTTTTTTCAAATTTTTTCAATTTTTTTGAATTTTTTTTTATTTGTCCGCTCATTTCGCCGTTTTTGGCCCCTCAGGGCCGATGTTAGGCCAAAACGACGCGTCAAACGCGTTGCTAAATACTGTTATTTAGCCTGCGGTTTTACCACCAGGTTTGGACTCTCGAAGTTTTTGAGGATACCGGGCCCGCGTGAAATGCTGATTTTCATCCGCCTGATTGCCCGCCTGCAGGGGCGACACAATAGATGTAAATAAGCGGTTCAGTGCCGGTATTTTTGACGTCGTGGAGCGTATGCGGCGGAATATATGATACTTTCCCCTCACCGACCTGGTGAGAGTCTTGTTCGCCGATTAGCAGCAGCCCCTGGCCGGAGAGGAAAACCAGGACTTCCTCGTGCTGCTCGGTGCTGTGTCGGCCGCAGCTCTGGTCTGGCTTGATATACACTCTGCCCGAACGCATTCCACAGCTTTGTGTCTTGCCGTCCAGGAGTCTTTGATATTCGGCCTTATCGTTCAAATCTATGATGAGCACTTTTTCTGACGATGTCATACAGTCTCCTTGAAAACAGCATTTTCGTTGGTTGTTACATAAGCATATTAAAGGATTCTATCATTTTCCGTCAATTATTTTCTTGAAATGGCGGCGGGAATTCGCTATTTTTATGCGTGGACCTCAGTGATTTTTTCTGTTTTTTGAGGAGTTGATTATGACAGCGGAGCTGAACGCTCTTATTATCACCGCTGCTTCCATAGGCTTCTTCCATACTATATTGGGGCCGGACCATTATCTGCCCTTTGTTATGATGTCCTGGGCGAGGAAATGGTCGGGTGTGAAAACCGCGTTGATAACTGTTTTGTGCGGCCTGGGTCATATCGGAAGTTCGGTTGTGCTGGGCCTGATAGGTGTGTCGGTGGGTATAGCGGTCAATAAGCTGGAGTTCGTGGAGTCCTTTCGGGGCAACCTGGCGGCGTGGCTGCTTATCGCGTTCGGGCTGGTGTATTTTGTGTGGGGATTGCGTCGGGCGTGTCGGAACCGACCTCACGTCCACAGTCACACCCACACAAGCGAGGCTGCACACATACACACTCACAGCCATCAAAGGGAGCACACCCACGTTCACAACGACAAAACCAAGCCGAGCGTTGCGCCTTGGGCATTGTTTGTCATTTTCGTTTTTGGCCCGTGCGAACCTTTGATTCCTATCCTGATGTATCCGGCGGCACAGAAGAGTTTCCTGGGCCTGGTGGTGGTGGCGGGCGTGTTTGGTGTAGTTACGATTAGCACGATGCTGGGCGTGGTTCTTCTTTCCAGGGCGGGAGTGAGTTTTGTTCCACTGACCCGGCTGCAGCGTTTCACTCACGCTATAGCCGGCGCAACCATTCTTCTTTGCGGCCTGGCCATTCAGTTTCTGGGGTTGTGAGCGTCTGTTCATAAAGCTGTCGCCCTTCTCTGTTTTGGTATTTTTCCGCTTTCCGCAGTCTGTAAGTCCATTCGGGGACGCCTGCCGGCGGTGGTGGAGCACAAAATAGCAGTCCTTTACAAAACTGTGCAAGAAATATAGAGGTTTGTTGCTTATTGCAAACCGGTACGCTATGATAACGTTCCGCAGGACATTAAAATAAAGAGTGAAATTTTGGCCTGTGAGTCCCTGTCGCTTCCTTTGGCGTAAAATATGGAAACTGAGCTTGTATTCCAAACCTTGATAGAGCTTTTTGAACAGTCCCTGCGGCGGAGCCAATTGGATAAGCCGTGCCTGGAAATCGTTAGAAAAGATCGGCAGGAGACCATCACCTTTGAACAGTTGAAAACAAGGGCGCAAGAGTTCGCATTGTGGCTTATTCAAGGAAGAGATATTCGGACGGCAGATAAAATCGCGATATTGGGCAAAAACCGTGCGGATTGGGATGTGGCCCTTTGGGGGATTATCATTGCCGGTGCCGTGCCTGTACTGATTGACCCCGAAAGGCCGGTAGAAGGTGTAAAGAAACACCTCGCTTCCACAGACGCACGTCTGATTGTTATGGCTGATGATTATCAAGATGCCGATTCCCGGCAGCAGCTTAAAGAGTATACTTTGAGCCGGGGCCTGGGTCTTATTGAAATGACCGTTTATGAAAGAATCGGCTTTGATAGTGCCGCGGCAAATAAATTGCTGAATAATATCCAGGCTGAGATGGAAGCTGATGACACTGCGATAATTCTGTGCACGTCGGGCACTACCGGCGACCCCCGCGAAGTTGAGCTTACTCACGCTAACCTTATTGCCAATATTGGCGGCGCTTTGGAGATGGTGAAAATAACCGGCGATGACAGGCTCGGCCACGTTATCCCGCCTCATCACTCTTTTGGCCTTACGGTTGGTAAACTGCTGCCGCTCTGGGTTGGAGCAACTAATGTTTACACGAATAAATATCGCCGAATCGCGCAGTTCATAAGAGAGAAGCGCATAACTATCTTCGTGGGGATACCTGCACTTTTTGCCGTTATTGCCAAGAGAATTGAAGATGAGCTGAGCAGGCAGAAAGAAAAAAGCGTTCTTGTCAGGATTCTTGATGGCTGCCTGCCGAGGCTCGTAGGAAAGAGGCTTGTCAAAAAGCAGGGCTGGGAGAGTCTTCGGTTCTTCATCTCCGGGGCAGCTCCGGTCCCCAGGTGGGTGCTGGAGGTTTTCTGGAGGAGGGGCCTGCAACTGCGCGAGGGCTACGGCACTACGGAGAACTCGCCGGTTTACGGCTTTAACGCCGACCGGCGAAAATTGGGCTCTGTCGGCAGGCCCATTGCGACCTTGCTGGTAAAGACCGTCAATGAACAAAACGAAACGCTGCGGGCCGGTGAAAAGGGAGAGATTGTTCTCGGCGGCCCTTGTATTATGAAGGGCTACTATAAAAATCCCGGAGCAACCGGCGGCGTTATTAAAACGGACGGTAAAGGTGTCCGCTGGCTGTATACCGGCGACCTGGGGCACCTTGACGAGGATGGCTGCCTTTATATTACCGGCCGAAAGAAATACCTGATTGTGCTGCCGGGCGGCAAAAATGTTAATCCCGAACTCGTCGAGTCTGTAATTTCCGGGGCCCAGTATGTTGAAGAGGTGTTGGTAGTGCCGGGTTTCGAAGAAGATTCGGCCGGGATAACTGAAGAGGCCGTCAGGGCGATTGTCCGACCGGCATTGGAAAGAATAGAAACCATGACCAACCTCTCCTGTTCTGAATTAGTAAAACAGCCGCAAGTTCTCAAAAAACTCGTCTGGCAAAATATCAACGAATGTCAGCAGCAAAGCCGGCAGTTGTCCGGCTTCGAAAAGGTCTCCTCGCATCGTCTGGAAATAAGAATCGAAGAGTTTCAAAAAACGTCGACGGGTAAAATTAAGCGCGACCTTTATGTTAAGATGGGGCGGTAGGGATTGGGTTTGTTTGGGTTCGTTTTCACCAAGTGTCCAATTGGAGGTTTTTTCTGGGTCCCTGCCTACGACATGCAGGGATTCGGGCGGTAGGGATTTCACATCAATTGCGCAGTTTAACATGGTTGAAGACTGAAATTGGGTTTGATTGGGTTTGATTGGGTTTGTATTGGGTTTGTTTTGGCATTTTATTGGCTTTAATTGGGTTTGATTGGGTTTGTATTGGGTTTGAATTGGGTTTGTTTTTCCCACGTTCACCAAGCGTCCATTTTTCGTAATCCCTTGTTGAAACTCGGCTTACGTTCATTTGGGCTTTTTGGAAATTGGGTTTGTTTTGCATAAAATGAGCGATTTGTAGTGCGCTCACTACAGTTGTAGAGGGGAAATTAGTGAAAAGTGAGCTAAAGTGCCTAAAGTGAGCTAAA
>Ga0114922_10001603_pt1 | contig 21492 bp, 15 predicted proteins | sample AartaG_FD_100975 | JGI IMG/M metagenome (GOLD analysis project Ga0114922, IMG submission 100975) | Deep subsurface microbial communities from Aarhus Bay to uncover new lineages of life (NeLLi) - Aarhus_00045 metaG | ecosystem: Environmental > Aquatic > Marine > Oceanic > Sediment | place...
GTTCAGGCCGGCGCGGTCGTCACCGATTTCGACGGCAACGAAGTCAAGTTCACCGACGATATCAACACCGTGCTGAACGTGGTGGCCACGACCAACGAGGCCCTCCACGAGAAGGTGCTCGAGAAGGTCGCCCTGTGCAGGTAAGCGCCGCCACCGGCGCCCCGGCGGCAACGTTCGTACTCGCGCGGATACGCAGCAACAGTCTGGCTGGGAGGTGAGGAATGGCTGACGACGCACTCGTGCTGGCGGACCTGAGACCGGAGGACGTGCCCGAGGAACTGAGGCCGGAGAGCTACTTCGACTTCCAGGCCCATCCGTTCGCCCACCAGGCGCTCTTCCAGCGCCCGGAGGTCAACTCGGTGTACGCGGCCATCCAGGCCATCGGCGACTACGCCAAGGGCTGGCTCCGGGACACCATCGAGCAGCGGAAGGCCGAACAGAAGGGGCTGACCGTGCTGAACGACGATGCGCCGAACGCGTCGTGCCACAGCGTCGGCACGTTCGACGTCGTCCTCGAAGACGGCGCGGTGTTCGAGCCCACGCATTTGGTCGGCAGCACGAAGGAGGGCGTGCGCCACACGGTCTACGTCGAGTCGGGCGCGCGCGTGGTCGGCAGCGGCCTGTACCTGGATGCGGGCAGCATCCACGTCGGGGGCGGCACCACGCTCGAGCCCGGCGTCGGCATCAAAGGCCCGACCATCATCGGGCGCGACTGCGAGATTCGTCAGGGCGCCTACCTGAGGGGCAACTGCATCCTCGGCAACGGCTGCACAATCCGCGGCGAGCTGAAGAACGTCGTCATGATGGACAAGGGCTCCTTCCCGCATCCCTCCTACCTGGGCGACAGCCTCTGCGGCTACATGACGCACTTCGGCAACCAGGGCACGGCCGCCAACCTGGGCATCTACGAAGGCGTGCGAGAACCCGACAAGCGGCAGTCCATCAAGCTGCGCGTCGGCGGCAAGACCTACGATCTGGGCAGCCCGAAGATGGGCGTCTGCCTGGGCGACTTCAGCCAGGTCGGCTGCAACTCTGTCACCGACCCGGGGACGTTCCTGCGGCCCTACACGATCGTCTACGCGCTCACGCGGGTCAACAAGGGCTTCTACGGCCCCAACGAGGTGCTCAAGAACAAGCCGATGGAGCACGGCGTCATCGAGCGAACGTCGCTCCAGCCGCTGAGCTAAGCGCCCAGGCATCGCCGGCGCCAGGCATGCAGGCCGCGAGGCGTTCCGTTCCCATCCTATGTGCGGAGAGGGGCGGCATTGACAGGAGACAAGGGCGTTCGGACGGCCTCCGACTGGCTGAAACTTCTGGACGGCCCAGCCCACAGCGTCCATCGAGCGCTGCGCGGAATCTACGGGGATGACGACCAGGTCCTGGCCGGGAAGGCAGCCGTCTGCCGGCGCGCCGTGCAAGCGTTCGCAGCCGCCTACGGCATGGATGCCGAGGCCATTGTCGTGCGCTCGACAGGCCGTGTGAACCTGCTCGGGATGCACGTCGACCATCGCGGCGGATTCGTCAATCCCATCGCCGTCAGCGAGCTGTTCCTCATCGCGCAGCCCCGCGACGACGACCGCGTAATGTTGGCGAACGTGGATGCGGAGCACTACCCCGACGATGCGTTCACCATCGCCGATGAGCTGCCGGATGGGAAGATAGCGAACTGGGACGTCTGGACCCAGGCCCGCGCGCAGGAACGCAAGCGAGCCCGCAGGGCGGGGGTGTGGTCGGACTACGTGAAGGCCGCCGTGCTCTACTTGCAGCACTTGAACACCGGCGCCGACGGTCGCTTCGACCCACCCCTCCGGGGCATGAACATCCTGGTCTACGGCCTGATCCCACCGGCCGCCGGCCTGAGCAGTTCCTCCGGCCTGGTGGTGGCCGCGGCCGAGGCCTGCGTGCACGTCAACGGGCTGCCGGTCTCCGACCGGGAACTGGTGGACCTCTGTGGACTGGCCGAGTGGTACGTCGGTACGCGCGGCGGAAGCGGCGATCACGCGGCCATCAAGTTCGGCAGGCTCGGGCACATCATGCACATAGGCTCGTCCCCCTTCTCGGTGGACTGGATGCCCTTCCCGTCCGACTTCGTCGTCGTTCTCGCGAACAGCTACCAGAGGGCCGAAAAGTCGGCCGCCGTGCGCGATGCCTTCAACCAGCGCGTGGCTTCCTACGTGCTGGGCCTCATGCTCATCCGCAAGAACTTCCCCGAACTGGCGCCGCGGCTCGACCACTTGCGCGACGTCAACCCCGAGAACCTCGCCGCGGACGAGGCCGGCGTCTACCGCATACTCAAGTCCCTCCCTGAGCGTGCGACGCGCGACGAGATCCTCCGGATGCTCCCCGACGACCGGCCGGCGGTCGAGCACACCTTTGGCAGCCATGCCGAGCCCGCTAGCGGCTACCCGATCCGCGCCGTCTGCCTCTACGGCGTCAGCGAATGCGCCCGCTCGGCGATGGCCCCCGACGTGCTGGCCAGGGGCGACGTGGCCGCCTTCGGCCGGATGATGAGCATATCGCACGACGGCGACCGCGTAACGAAGCCCGGCCCAGACGGGCACGTGCCCTGCGACAATCGTGTGACCGACGAGATGCTGGACTCCCTAATTGCCGACGTCGAGTCGGGCGACCCGCAGCGCGCCGCCCGCGCCAGCCTATGGCGCCAACCCGGCGGCTACGGCGCCAGCGTCGAGGAGCTGGACGTCCTCGTGGACCTGGCCCTGGACACGGGGGGCGTCATGGGCGCCGGCCTGGTCGGCGCGGGCCTGGGCGGCAGCATCGCGGCCATCGTGGAGGTGGCGCAGGCGGGCGCCCTGATCGAGCGGTTCGCCCGCGACTACTACGCGCCGCGCGGGCTGCCGCCGGCCGCGCAGGTGGTACGCCCCGTCGGCGGCGCGGGCGTGCTCACACCGGAGTAGCCACGCCTGGAGAGGTTGTCCTTGGGCGGTGAGTCAAGCCCATACGTCCACAAGTTCATCGCTGGCCAGCGACTCATGGGCCGCGGCCGCGTGGTCTACGGCGCCTGACCACGGCCGTACGGGCCCGCCCCAGCGGGAGCAAGGAGGAAATGGAATGAGAGTTTTCGTGATGGTCGACATGGAAGGCATCAGCGGCGTCTGCCGCAAGGGCCACGTCTCCACGAGCGATCCCCTCTACGCCCAGGGGCGCAAGTACATGACCTGGGATGTCAACGCGTGCGTCGAGGGGTGCTTTGCGGGAGGCGCGGATGAGGTGGTGGTGTGCGATTCCCACGGCGGTGGCGGGCCACACGTGATCTGGGAGGAGCTCGACCCCCGGGCCCGGTACGTTCTCGGTGAGGGCGGCCGGGAGCGAATTGAGGGCATCGCCGGCTTCGACGCGCTCATGCTCCTCGGCTACCACGCTATGGCCGGCACGCCGGAAGCCATCCTCGAACACACGATGAGCTCGGTCGGGTGGCAGAACTTCTGGCTCAACGGGCGCAAGACGGGCGAGATTGGCGTCGACGCCGCCGTCGCAGGCGAGAACGGAGTGCCGACCGTCATGGTGAGCGGCGACGACAAGGCTTGCGCCGAGGCCGAGGAGTTCATCCCGGGCGTTGTGACGGCCTGCGTCAAGACGGGCCTGGCCTGCGAGGGGGGCATTCTCCTCTCGGCCGACGCCGCGCACAAGCTCATCACCGAGCGGGCCGCCGAGGCCGTCGGGAAAGCCGACCGGATCGAGCCCTACGTGGTTGAGCCGCCGATCACGGCCCGGCTGGAGCGGGTCTCGCGCGGCCGCCTGCCCGTGCACGGCGAGAAGCCGTATGTCAAGATCATCGACGGGCGCACCTACGAAGTCACAGCCGACACCGTGGAAGAGGCCCTCTGGCGGCTGTGACGCCCGGCTCAGGGGATCCACTACCCGCATCCGCAACGCCCCGTCGGTGGCGCGGGCGTGCTCACGCCGGAGTAGTCACGTTCGGAAGCGTCGTCCTCGGGCGCCGAGTCAGCCTATACGTCCACGAGTTCACCGCTGGCCAGCGACTCATGGGCCGCGGCCACGATTCTCGTCGCCTCCAGGCCGTCCTCGCCGCCGGGATAGGTGCCCGCCAGGTCCGCCAGGGAACCGCCCTCCATCAGGAACGCCACGTTGTCCACAAAGTGTCCGATGGCGTCGATGCCGTAGCCGCCGTAGAGCGTCTCGCCACGTGCATCCTGCGTCCGGCGGAAGAACCCCAGGTTGGGCGTAGCCATGCCCCCCTCGGAAGCGAAGCAGCACTCGGCCCCGCGGTTCTGGGAGTCGACCTCCATGATCCCTTCGGTGCCGACGACGCGGATGCCCTGGTTGACGATGCCCTCGAACGCATCCGGCAGCACCCATGACGTCTGGCACTGAAGCGTGGCGTCGCCCTCCATCTCAACGCTGAAGCAGACGGAGTCCCACGCGTCCAGGCCGATGGTGGGCAGCTTCTTCCGCGTGCCCGTCGCGTGAACGCGCCGGCCCTTCGCCTGCGCCACCCAGCAGAACAGGTCCACCATGTGGATGCCGAGGAACCAGGCCGGGGAGGACTCGGCCGCCCAAGATGAGAGCCAGTCGCGCGGGACCTCGATCCGGTCCTCGATCCAGGCGTAGGCGTACTCGATCTGGCCGAACTTGCCCTCCCGGGCCAGGCGGTACAGCTCGGCGTGATAGGGGTCGTAGCGTTTGTGAAAGTCCACCTGGAGCAGCGCGTCGGCCTCGCGCGCCGCGTCGATCATGGCGGTGCAGCCCTCCACCGTCACGTCCAGCGGCTTCTCGACCAAAGCGTGGCTCCCGCTGGCGAGGGCGGCCAGGGCAACTTCCCGGTGCAGGTGGTCGGGCGTGGCGATGGCCACACCGTCGGGCTGCTCACGCTCTAGCATCTCGCCGTAGGCCGTGTAGGTGCGCATGGCGAACTCGCGGGCCCGGTCCTCCAACACGTGCTCGTTCACGTCGGCCAGAGCGAGGAACTCGCAACGCCCCTCACGCTGGAACTGGCGGAACGCCCGCAGGTGCATCAGACCGAACGTCCCACCGCCCACCACGCAGATTCTCGGCACCGCCATCTGTCTCACCTTCGCTTCTCGGAGTCCAACCTTGCGCCCGGCGCAATGCCACGCCGTTGTCGCGGCACTCGAATCGCACGACAGGACGCCGATCCGCCCCGCCCGGCCACTCAGCGGCAGCGCGACCTCTCGCCGGCGTTCCACATGTCGGGGTTCTTGTCGATTGCGTCCATGAGCGGCTGCGACGCCTGCGTCAGACGGTCCACGGCCTGTGGCGGCAACTCCACGTCGGCCGCCCGCGCATTCTGGCGTGCCTGCTCCGGCGCGCGCATCCCGGCGATCACCGCCGCCACCCCCGGCCGCGTCAGCAGCCAGGCCAGCGCCACGTCCGCCATCGGCTCGCCCAGCTCGCCGCTCACCGCGCGCAGTTCGTCCACGACCTCGAATGCCAGCTCGCCGGCTTCGCTGCAGTAGCGCGCCCGGGCGCGCTCCTCCGGCACGTCGTCCAGGCTGGCGAACTTGCCCGTCAGGATGCCCTGCGCCATCGGGCTGTAGCAGATGATGCTCACGTCGTTATCGACGCAGATCGGCACTATCTCATGCTCGATGACGCGCCACAGCAGGCTGTAGGGGAGCTGATCGACCTCCGGGCGCCCGGCCGCGCCCAGCGCGTCGGTCAGGTCGAGCCTGCCGAAGTTGGACACGCCCCAGAACCGTATCTTGCCCTGTTCGCGCAGGCGCTCGAGGGCCTCCGCCGTCTCGTCGAACGGTATCTCACGGCTCGGCCAATGCACCTGGTAGACGTCGATGTAGTCCGTCCGGAGGCACTCAAGACTCGCCTCACATGACTCTATGAGCCTGGCCTCGCGAAGGTGGCCGCGCGAGACCTTCGTGGCGATGACGACCTCGTCGCGCCGGCCTTCCAACGCCCTGCCGAGCACCTTCTCGGAGCGGCCGTCGCCGTATCCCTCCGCCGTGTCGAAGAAGCTGATCCCCGCCTCCAGCGCGGCGTGGACCGTCTGCACCGACAGATCGTCGTCCTGCTCGCCGAAGGTGCCGTAGGAACCCATCGCCATGGAGCCACAGCAAACGACAGACACGTCCAGATCCGTTCTTCCCAGCTTGCGGTACTTCAAGTTCCTCCCCTTTCGCCTTCAGACGAAGGGCGCGTCCCACGCGCCGCCATCAGTCTTCGATCACCAGTTCATACCACAGAGTCTTGTGGCGTGGACCGAGCTCGAAGCGAGCCCTGTCCGCCGCCCCGTCCTGGTTGGGCACCTCATCGCGACGAGTGCCGTCGGGGCTCAGCGCGAAGAGCCTGACGGATTCCGCTCGCCGTCGCACCTCCAGCTTGCACGGCACGCCTTCGCACAGGCTCGGGCCGTGGCCCCAGTTACGCCCGACCGAGTCGCCGCGCTCGTTCCAGACCATCCCGGGATTGACGCAACGCGCAACGGCCGTGATCAGGTAGCGCCCTTCACGGCCCAGGTGCTGGCCGTCCACGGAGTCGATCATGACGACTGAGAAGCCGTCCAGCAAGGTCGGTCCAGGCGTCAGCGAAAGCCCGTCGGTCGCCAGCGTCCTGCCCTCGCCGAAGCCGATCAGACCGGCGCATGAATCGGCCGCGTAGCTCACGAGGCCGCGCCCGTCGTCACCCACCTCCCAGCCTAGGTCGCTTCCCGCGCCGGAGCCGGCTGAGACGGGCGCCTCCGTCAGAGCATGGCCGAGCAGGGCCTCCTGCCACGCCAGCAGATCCATGCCTTCCGGATAGCCCGCCAGCGACCAGGCCTGCGAGGAGAGGACGGCCTGCCGGCGTTGCTCCGGAGTGGTCCTAGTGGGCGAGGTCCGCGAGGGCGGCCGAATCGCCCCGCCCAACATCATGTGCGAGCAGGCCGGCTGGACCGCCATCTTTACGGGGTTCCCCGCAATGCTGAAGAAGTTGGGGAAATGGTCCATCTCCCACCGGTCGCCGCTGGCGTACGTGAACGTGAAAACGCCGTCCCATGCCTGATAGGAGCCCCACAGCGCGATGAGCGGAAAGCCCTCCGCCTCGTAGGGATGGGGCGAGGGATGGTTGTACTCCGTGACTGTGTAGGGCAGCCCGAAGACGCGGCGCGCGGCGAGGGTCGGGATGGTCGAACGTTCCGGCGTATCCACCATCACGTCCGGGCGGATGAGCCAGTTCTCGGGATCCCACGGCCTGCCCGGGAACTGCGGGTGGCGCCAGTAGGCATGTGAGTCCACGAAGTCCACCGTCTCGGCCGCGATGTCCGGCGTCGTGTACCCGACCGCAGTGCCGGTGACGGGCATCTTCACGCCAAGCTCCCCGTGCAGGTAGTCGCACATCCCCCTCCAGTAGGCCACCTCCGTGTCGCGCAGGAATCGCACCACGTCCAGCCGGAAGGCGGGCGTCCGGCCGTCCAGCTCCCGACGGGAAGGCCAGGAAACCCCAGCCGCCCCAAGCTCCTCCTCGGGACGCAGGCCGTGAACGGCCGCGACCCGCAGGCTGACCTCCGTGACGGACACCCGCAGGTCCTCCTGAGACAGGCCGGACAGAGTGATCCTGGCGCGCGGCTCATCCTGCGAGGCCACGAAGTAGAGCTCGTGCTCGCGCCAATCGGGCGTGAGCGACACGTCCTGCCGCAGCCCCAGCGGCGTCCAGGGCTCGAAGCTCATTCGGCAGTCCACGCTCGCGCTCGCCTCGCGATTGGCCCGCAGCTTCAGGCGCAGCAAGTAAGTCATGCCGGCGCGCACCGCCACGGGCGACCACATGTACTGGACGTGCCAGGAGGTAGGGCTCGCCTCCTGCACGGCGACGGTGTAGATGGGCTGGCCGCCGGAGCCGGCCGTCTGCTCCACGCTGGCACGGGCGCTCTCGACGACCTGCAGGTGGCCCTCGACGCCCGGGCCGGCCAGCAGATCTTCCCGGCCGCCGGGCGCTCCGCCCTCCGACCAGGCCTTGCGCAGGGCTTCGGTCGAGCCGTACGTACCGGAAAGCCACTCGTTCCATTGCCGCTCCAACTCGCGCACGTAAGGCTCGGGCAGACGGTCCAGGCCGCCGCCCCTCCACTCGCGCAGCAGGCCGTCCTCGTTGCTGATCTCGACCATCGCGACCGCCGGCTCCTCCGCGTAGGCGTTGCCGGTGTATCGGTTGACGTGCCGGAGCAGCATGCGCGCGTAGCGCTTCTGCTCCTCGATGCATTTCGGATAGAAGTTGTCGACGCCCTTGCCGTAATTCGGCACGGACTCGCCCCGGCCGACCGCGGGGAACCCGTCCTTCTCGCCGTAGGTGCGCGAGACGTGCAGGTTCAGGTTGGCGTATATGCCGTTCACCTTCATCTGGGCAATCAGGTAATCCAGGCGATCCAGCGCCTCGGGATGCAGGTCGGTGTGCTCGAAGTCGCCCCACCCCTCGTTCCGCCAGATGCCACGCGGGTAGCCGTGAGCGTCCATGTGGTGGAACCGCACGCAGTTGATGCCCAACGACGCCATGCGCCGGGCCATGCGTTCGGCGACGTCATGCGGCGGGAAGCAACCGCCGAAGCACAGGTTGGTCGCCCAGAAGCGGATCGGCTCGCCCGCATCCGAGAGGACGAATCGGCCGTCCCTCACGGCCACGAACCCGGCTCCTTCGCCACGCCGTGCGACCCTCGCGAGGTCTGCCGGGGCCGTGCCGTCGGCGACGCCTTCAAAGGGGATCGAGAACTCGAAGCCCTCGAAACTCGGTGCCTGCGCCGACGCCGTAGAACCCAGACACAAGAGAGCCGCAGACACGCCGATGATCGCCAACGTGCAATGGTCCATGGTCCGCCGCCTCCCCGAATGCGATGGTCTTGCTTCAGCCACCCATTATAGAGGCCCGTTCCGTGGACGCAACCGGCCGCATGCGGCGCTCCCCGGCGGCCCGTCGCCCGCCGAGGGCCGGGACGAAGGACGTTGAAACGCCGACATGGGTCTGTATACTCGGCCCCGTCCGTAACGGACGCGACGTGAGCTGAGCTTGCGCAACGGGGCATCAGATGGCCGAATTGCTGCTCGGGATAGACGTCGGGACCTCCGCCGTAAAGGCCGGCTTGTTCAACGCCGAAGGCCGTCTGTTCGGGCTGGGTCGCACGGCCCACGCGGTGAGCGCTCCGCGTCCGACCTGGGCCGAATGCGATCCGGAGCTCTGGTGGCGCGGCATCCTGAAGTCCCTGGCCGAAGCCTGTCGGCAGGCGGGCGTGGGCCCGCAGGACGTGGCAGCCGTCGGCATGGGCGTGCTCTTCCCCGTTGTCGTCCCGCTCGACCGCAACGCCCGGGCCCTCCACCCGGCCATCCTCTACTCCGACCAGCGAAGCCTGCATCAAGTGCGCGCCATCGAGGACGCCGTCGGCCGGAAGCGCTACGAGGCCATGATCGGCAACAACCTCGTCCCCGGCACGTGCGCCGTGACCAGCATGGCCTGGCTGCGCGACGAGAAACCGGAAGCTTATTCGAAGGCGGAGACGGTCGCCTTCGCGAACACTTTCGTGGCCGCGCGGCTGACGGGCGAGTTCTGCGCCGACCCCAGCATGGTAGGTCTCTCGGGCCTTGTGGACATGAGCGATCCATGGCGGTGGTCGGCCGACCTGTGCGAGCAGGTCGGCATCGACGCGGACCGGCTCCCGCGGATCGCCGGCGCTGCCGAAGTGATCGGCGGCGTCAGCCAGGCGGCGGCTCGGGAGACGGGCCTCAGGCCCGGCACGCCCGTCGTCTGCGGGGCCGGGGACGTCATCGTCTGTGCGGTCGGCGCAGGCGCGTTATCGCCGGATACGCTCGTCTACATCGCCGGTTCGACCGACTCCGTGGCGATGCCCGTGCGGAAACCGACGTCCGGCCGGCGCTGGGCCTGCACCGGCTACGTGCCCCGGGACACGTGGCTCGGCGTCGGGGCCAACACTTCCAGCGGGGTGTCGGTCGAGTGGTTTGCCAGGGAAGTCCTGGGCCGCACCGGGGGCGCCGGGCTGCGCGAGATGACCCGGCTCGCCGCGACCTCGCCCCCGGGAAGCAACCGCCTGCTCTTCCTCCCCTACCTTCAGGGAGAGAGGACCCCCGTCTGGGACCCACTGGCCCGCGGGATGTTTGTCGGGCTGACGTCCGCGACCACGCGCGCCGACATGGCGCGCGCCGTCTTCGAGGGGACTTCGTTCGCCCTGCGGCAGCTCGTCGACTGCGCAGAGGACGCGGCGGGACGGGCGCCGCGGGAGATCCGCGCCGTGGGCGGCGGCACCAACAACGACCTCTGGAATCAGATCAAGGCAGACGTCCTTCAGCGGCCGCTCCAGGTGCTGGGCTTCCAGGAGACCGGCGCGCTCGGGGGCGCCTTGCTCGCCGGCCTCGGGGCGGGGCTCTACGCTTCCTTTGAGGAAGCCGTCACGGTAGCCCGGTCCGTGGGAGGCACGCGGACCATCGAGCCCGATCCGACGGTGACCGGCCTCTACGAGGGGCTCTTCTCCCTCTACGAGCGGCTCTATGCCGAGACGCGGGACATCGCCCACGGCCTGGCGGCTGAATCGTGAAGCAGCACAGGCGGCACCGGCAGGCAGAGCGTGATCGTGCCGCCCTCCGTGCAGAGCCCCAAGAACATTGCCGGACTCGGCCTGCTCCGCCTAGCGCCTGATCGTCAGTTTCGGAAGGGCCTCTTGCAGCTCCTTGACCGCCTCTTCGCTCACCTCCGTGCCAGACAGGAAGAGCACAACCAAGGCGGCCACTCCCGAAAGCGGCGTCAGCTCGCTCACCGGCGTCTTCCGCAGGTCGAGCCACTTCAGGCCGGTCAGTCGCGAAAGCGGCGTCAGGTCGCTCACCTCCGTGCCTTCCAGGTCGAGCAACGTCAGGCCGGTCAGCCCCGAAAGCGGCGTCAGGTCGCTGACCTGCGTGCCTCCCAGGCCGAGCCGCTCCAAGGCGGTCAGTCCCGAAAGCGGCGTCAGGTCGCTGACCTGCGTGCCTGCCAGGCCGAGCCGCTCCAAGGCGGTCAGTCCCGAAAGCGGCGTCAGGTCGCTGACCTGCGTGCCTCCCAGGCCGAGCCGCTCCAAGGCGGTCAGTCCCGAAAGCGGCGTCAGGTCGCTCACCGGCGTCCCTTCCAGGTCGAGATGCTGCAGGCCGGTGAGCCCCGAAAGCGGCGTCAGGTCGCTGACCTGCGTGCCTTCCAGGTCGAGCGACGTCAGGCCGGTCAGTCGCGAAAGCGGCGTCAGGTCGCTGACCTGCGTGCCTGCCAGGCCGAGCCACTCGAGGCCGCTCAGTCCCGAAAGCGGCGTCAGGTCGGTCACCGGCGTGCGTGCCAGGCCGAGCCCCTCCAAGGCGGTCAGTCGCGAAAGCGGCGTCAGGTCGCTGACCCGCGTAGCCGACAAGTAGAGTTCCCGCAGGCCGGCCAATCCCGAAAGCGGCTTCAGGTCGGTCACCGGCGTGCCTGCCAGGCCGAGCCGCGCCAAGGCGGTCAGTCCCGAAAGCGGCGTCAGGCCGCTCACCGGCGTGCCTGCCAGGCCGAGCAACCTCAGGCGGGCCAGTCCCGAGAGCGGCGTCAGGTCGTCCACCTGTGTCCCCGACAGGTCGAGCGTCTCAACTTCCTCGTAGTCGCCGGCCGTCAGCGCGTCAACGGGCTTGCGCAGGCTCGCGGCCACGCGCGCCGCGATCACGTCGGGCATGGCCGCGGCTCCGACGGGCGCGCGGGGCGACCTCAGGCTCTCGGTGAACGCCGCCACCTGGGGCGAGAACGGGACCTTCATCAGTTCGAAGAGGTCCGGATCCCTCAGCAGCGCAACCACGCGGTCTGCGCCGAGCCGGAGGGCCCATTTCCCGCAGAAGCCGTCGTAGGGACCGGGCATGTCGCCGAAGTCCTCCGTCTCAGGCCCGCCCGCGGGGCGCTCGCCCTGGTCCCCCGGCCGCAACGCGCCCCTCAACCTGGCGTCCCACCCGTACGCCCGGTCTGCAGCTCGGTCCCGTTCCGCCGCGACGGGCCGAAGGACGGGGTGCTTGCAGACGATCTGAGACCACTCCTCGAAGAACTCCTGCCCATCCTGCGTTCCGACCAGCCGGCCGGCCCCCCCGTGGAAGCTCTCGAGGACCTTCCAGATAAGGAACACCTGCACTCCTTGCGCGAACTCCGGGCCGGGGGCCTCCTGGACATCCGGGCCGTGGCGCCGCGCCACCCCGGCCGCGAAGGTAAGGGAGCTGTTCAACAGGCGCTTCACCTCGCGCGGATTATGGTAGCAGAGCCTCCGTATCACCGGCTTGAGAACGTCCCGGTGCTCCTCCTGGAGCATGCCGTCCCAGTAGCCGTCGGTCCGCTCGTTGAGGGCTCTTATCTGCCTTTCAAAGAACGCATCGACCTGTGCCTCGCTTGGCACGATGTTAATCTCGATCTGGAACATCTTGTCCAGGTACCTACTCGCCTTGTCTTCAGCGACTCCCTGCCTCCTGTAGTGTCTCCTGATGATGGCGTCCACGACGGAGCGGTCAACGCCGACGACGAAGATGAGCTTCTTCAGGTTGAGGTACAGCTTGAGGGCCTCGAGGACCTCACGGGCGACCTCCGGCAGGCTCCGATCCAGGTCGTCTATGAAGATGACCATCCGTTCGTGCTTGCCGAGCGTCTCGCCCAGCCAGTCCTCCATGGCCGACTCAAACTCGTTCAGGTAGGCCTTCTCCGGATGTACGGCGTCCCGGTACTCGTCGTAGATGTCGCGCAACGCAGCGAAGTCCACTTCAGCCCCGGCAGTGCCCGGCAAGCCGGCCTTGAACTTCATGCCCGCCAACGCCTGGAGGAACCCGCGACCCAGGAAGCCGCCGAACCGTTTTGCCGCGCTTGTCAGGCGGGTCACGGCGTTGTGAGCATCGAGCGTCTTCACGTCGATGCTTTTCAGGATGACTTCTGCCACGAGGCCCCGCCACACGTCCTCGCGGTCGTGGTACTTCCAGGGATCGAACCAGAGGGTGCGGACGACGACCTTGTCCTTCTTCGGATCGGCGCCGTCCTTGTTCCACTTCTCGAGCATGCCTTGCAGCCAGCGCATGGCTGAGCTCTTGCCGGTCCCCCAGTCGCCGTAGACGGCGATAGCCATGGGCGTCTGGGTTTCGGGATGCCGGAGGACGTCATAGACCGCTCCCAGCTTGCTCAGTAGGTCGAACTGCGCCCCGGCGTAGTCCTCCGGCGCGAGCGCCGCATCGCTCAAGACCGTCATCTGGGGAGGGATGATGGCCGGATCGCCTGCTGCCCCTGCCCCCTTGCCTGCCTTCTTCTTCGCCATGTCATAATCCCCCCGGTGCGCGGGCGCCCCTTCCCTGCCAGGCTGCTCACTCCTGGAAAGCCGCCCTGCGCCCGTCTCTGTGGCACTGCCGCAGTATAGCCCTTGGCACATGCCCCTGCAACCACGCCGCGGGCCGGCCTGCGGTCCCAGAGGGCCTCCAGGGCGGCGTGGCGCTGGCGAACTTGAACAGGCTCGGGCCTTGTGCTATCGTAGAGGTTCTGGTTCGTGGGAAGGACCGCCGCGTCTTCGGCCCTCGGGCTACTCGGGGGGCAGACAGCTCCTGCCGGAACCCGTGGCCGGCCCTTTTCCCTCCCTCGACGATATCACGGCCTGACCTTCCAGGTCTTCCTCGTGTCGGAACGTGCGAAAGGAGAGTCCGGATGACCCCAGAGCGTAAGAAGCGCATCTATTCCTTCAAGCAGGGCGAGGCCGACGGGCGCACGGAGATGAAAGAGCTGCTCGGCGGCAAGGGAGCTAACCTGGCCGAGATGTCCAACATCGGCCTGCCCGTCCCGCCGGGATTCACTCTGAGCACGGAGACTTGCCGGGACTTCTACACCGCCGGCAAGAAGTGGCCCGACGGCCTGGAAGCTGAGCTCGACGAGAACATCGCCAAGCTGGAAGAGACGACGGGCCGCAAGCTGGGCGACAAGGCCGACCCCCTGCTGGTCAGCGTGCGCAGCGGCGCCGCAGTCAGCATGCCGGGCATGATGGACACGATCCTGAACCTGGGCCTCAACGACGAGAGCGTCCTGGGCCTGGCCGAGCAGAGCGGCGACGAGCGATTTGCCTGGGATTGCTACCGGCGCTTCATCGACATGTTCGGCAACGTCGCCATGTTCGTCCCGCACCGGCTCTTCGACCAGGTGCTCGCACGGGAGAGGGAGAAGGTCGGCGTCCAGTTCGACAGCCAGCTCAACGCCGAGCAGTTCAAGGAGATCGTCGAGGAGTTCAAGCGCATCTACGAGGAGAACACCGAGGAGAAGTTCCCGTCCGATCCGAAGGAGCAGCTTCGCCGGTCGATCGACGCCGTCTTCGGCTCGTGGGACAACCCTCAGGCCATCCGCTACCGCGAGATCAACGAGATCCGAGGCCTGCTGGGCACGGCCGTCAACGTGCAGACGATGGTCTTCGGCAACATGGGGCACACCAGCTTCACCGGCGTGGGATTCACGCGCAACCCGGCCACGGGCGAGAATGATCTCTACGGGGAGTACCTGGTCAACGCCCAGGGCGAGGACGTCGTGGCCGGCATCCGCACGCCGAAGGACGTGAACGAGATGCCGAATGAGGATCTGTCTGACTTCCCGGAAGCGACGATCTCCGTAGAGGAAGCCGGCGAGCTCTACGGCAGGATGCACAACCAGCTCGTGGACATAAAGCACACGCTGGAAGAGCATTACAGGGACGTCCAGGACTTCGAGTTCACCGCGCAGCAGGGAACGCTCTACATGCTGCAGACGCGCACGGGCAAGCGGACCGCTCTGGCTGCCGTGCGCATCGCCGCCGAGTTGGTGGACGAGGGCTTGATCGACAATAGGACGGCCGTTATGCGCGTCGACCCGAGCCAGATCGAGCAGCTCCTGCACAGGCAATTCGACCCCGACGCGAAATCCAAGGCCGAGCAGGACGGGCACGAACTGGCGACCGGTCTGCCGGCGTCTCCCGGGGCAGCGGTCGGCAAGATCGCGCTGACGGCCGACGACGCCGAAGAGATGGCGGCCGCTGAAAAGGAGAAGGCAGCCGCCAGCGGCGACCCGCCCGCCGGCGTAATCCTGGTCCGCGAAGAGACCAGCCCGGAGGACATCGGCGGCATGGACGCGGCCGTGGGCATCCTGACGGCCCGGGGCGGCATGACAAGCCACGCGGCCGTCGTTGCCCGCGGGATGGGCAAGTGCTGCGTGGCGGGCTGCGGTGCCGTCCACCCGGACGAGGAGGGCAAGAAGGTCACCATCGCCGGAAAGGAGTTCAAAGAGGGCGACGTCGTCTCCCTGGACGGCTCTACCGGACAGGTCTTCGAAGGCGCCATCGAGACGCAACCGGCCGAAGTGACCGGCGCCTTCGGCACGATCATGGAATGGGCTGAGCAGTACCGCAAGATCGGCGTCTGGGCCAACGCGGATACCCCGGACGACGCGCAGCAGGCGCTGGACTTCGGAGCCGAAGGCATCGGCCTGTGCCGCACCGAGCACATGTTCTTCGAAGAGGGCCGCATCGCTTACGTGCGCCAGATGATGCTGACCGCGCCCGACGTGCGCCGCATCGAGGCCACGCTGAGGAACGCCCAAGTGGCCCGCTCCCAGGCCGCCGGCGAGGAGAGGCGGCAGATCGAGGCGGAGATCGACTCCATCAAGGCGGAATTGGCCGAGAAGCGTGAGCTTTACGATGGAGCGCTGGAAGAGCTGCTGCCCGAACAGCGCAAGGACTTCGAGGGCATCTTCAGGGTCATGGACGGTTTGCCCGTGGTCGTCCGCCTGCTGGACCCGCCGCTGCACGAGTTCCTGCCGCACGATCCGCAGATCCAGGCCCGGCTCGGCGAACGCATGGGCGTCTCGGGCGAGGACGTGGCGGCCCGCGTCAACCAGCTCCGAGAGCTGAACCCCATGCTCGGCCATCGTGGCTGCCGCCTGGGCATCACCTATCCGGACATCTACAACATGCAGGTGCGGGCCATCATCGAGGCCGCCGTCAACTGCAAGAAGGAAGGCATCGACGTGCGTCCCGAGATCATGATCCCCCTGGTGGGCACGGACCATGAGCTGCGCATCTGCCGCGAGCACACCGAAAAGGTAGCTAGCGAAGTCCTCGATGACGCCGGGGTGGAGCTCGAATACAAGATCGGGACGATGATCGAGGTCCCGCGCGCAGCGCTGACCGCCGACGAGGTCGCCCGGTATGCCGACTTCTTCAGCTTCGGCACGAACGATCTGACGCAGATGGCCTACGGCTTCAGCCGCGACGATGTCGGCGTGTTCGTGCCCGAGTACGTGGACCGCGAGATTCTGGAGACAGATCCCTTCCAGGTGCTCGACCAGACCGGCGTCGGCCAGCTCGTGGCCATGGGCGTCCAGAAGGGCCGCAAGACCAAGCCCGACCTGAAGATCGGCATCTGCGGCGAGCACGGCGGCGACCCCCGCTCGGTCAAGTTCTGCCACCGCGTGGGCATGAACTACGTTTCCTGCTCGCCGTTCCGCGTGCCGGTTGCCCGATTGGCCGCCGCCCACGCAGCGTTGGAGGACGAGGACTGAGGCGGTGGTCAGTGTGCAGAGGCGTCTTGTCCGGTCCGCAGGGGCGCCGCGGCGGCGCGGTGCCCCTGCGGGGGGTGAGCCCGCTCCGTGCTCCGGCCGCGAGCTGTTCAGCGCCCGCTTGCCCGCCTCCAAGCCGCCGTCTATAATGGGCAATGCGGGCCGCCTGTGAGGGGCGGCAACGGTGCCCTTTCCCACGGGGGTGGGGCTGAACGTGGAGATCGGAAAGCTCGCCGCCTTTGCATCCGGCTTGCTGGCCCTGTTTGCCATGTTCGGTTGCAGCCTGGAACGCCGCTCCTTTACCGATTCGGCAGGAGCACTGTCGCAGACCCCCCCGGGGATGTGTCCGCTTCTGCGAGTCGCTGCCCCGCTCTATAACGAGCCGAAGTCCACCGACGTCCTGTGGGGCAAGATGGGGGCGGCCGGGGCGGATCGGCAGTTCGCTGAGCTACTTGCGCACGCCGCGCGAGAGAACGGCCGCGTCGCGGTGCCGCTGCCCTTCGAAGTCGATGAGCGACTGGAAGGGGCCGGCCTGCGTCCTACGCTTCAGCCGGACGACGAGGAGCTCTCGCAGTTCGTGAAGGCGCTGGACTGCGCATCCTACCTGACGGCAGACGTCCTGTGCTGGCGCTTCAATCACGTTCTTCTGTCGTCGTCGGCGGCGATCGAGTTCCACCTTACGTGCCGGCGCGCAGACACCGACGAAGCCCTCTGGCAGGCCCACGTGCGGCGCGAGGGTCGCGGGATGAGCTACAGGGAAATCGCCCTCCTGGCTCTGCGCGAGACCTTCGAATCGCTCAAGCAACAGGATGGGCAGCCCGGCGGGAGCCACGAGGCGGGCGAATCGCCATGATCACACTCGGCATAGAAACCAGCGGGGAAGTCGGCAGCGTCGCCCTCTGCCGGGACGATGAAGCGCTGGCGGCTTACAGCTTCCCCGAGGGCGCGCGGCATGCGCGCGACATCATCCCTGCCATCAACCGTCTGGTTGCCGAGGCCGCGGTGTCGAAGCAGGAGATCGAGGCCGTCGCCGTGAGCCAGGGGCCGGGCTCCTTCACCGGATTGCGCGTGGGCGTCGCCTGCGCCAAGACGCTGGCCTATGCGCTGGGCTGGCGGGCGGTCGGCGTTCCGTCCCTGGAGGTTCTGGCGCAGAACGTCAGCGGCGCAAGCGGCGTGGAGTTCACGTGCCCGGTGCTCGACGCCCGACGGGAGCGCGTGTACGGCACGATCTTTCAGTTGTCGGGGGGCCGCTGGCGAGACACGACCGGTGTCCTGATCTTGAGCCCCGATGGGCTGGCGGATCGCATTCCTGAGGGCGCGCTGGTGTTCGGGACGGGTGTACGCGCGTATCCGGGCGTCTTCGCCGGCAGCCGCTTCCGCGCCGGAGAGCGCTCGCTGGAGGTCGGCCGGGCCGAGGAAGTGGCCCGGCTAGGAACGCTACGCATCAGCGCCGGCCAGGACGTAGATCCCTTGCAGCTCGTTCCGCATTACCACCGGATCACGGAGGCCGAAGAGAAGATCCAAGCCGCGCGCCGCTAGGGCCGGACGCACGGCCCATGCAGCTCGGGCCCATGCATGCAGAGGGAGGCAGCCGATGGAGGATATCTCGCTCAAGACGATCGTCTGTGCCGTGGACTTCTCGGAGTACGCCGACTATGCCTTGCGCTACGCCGTCGACCTGGCGAAGATCTTCGACGCGGACCTGAGACTGATCCACGTCGTGGAGCTTCCTTTCCTGCCCTCCTATTCCCTGGCGGGGGTTCCGGACCTGAGCCTGCCCGTCGACGAGATCGAAGAGGGATCACGCGGCAGGATGCAGGATGTCCTGAAGGATTGCCGCCGGAAGCACGCGAAGGTTGAGGGCGAGGTGCGCACCGGCACTGCCTTCCTGGAGATCATCAACTACGCGCGCGAAGTCGGGGCCGATCTCGTCGTCGTCGGCACACACGGCCGAACGGGACTGAGCCACATGATCATCGGCAGTGTGGCAGAAAAGGTGGTGCGCAAAGCGCCCTGCCCCGTCCTGTCCGTCAAACACCCGGACCACCAGTTCGAGATGCCATGAGAACGGAACTGACGGAGAACGCCCGCTACGTTCTCGAGAATCGCTACCTGAAAAAGACGCCGAGCGGCGAGCTCATCGAGTCGCCCGAGGGGATGTTCGAGCGCGTGGCCAGCAACGTGGCGTCGGCCGAGGCCTATTACCGCCGGGGCCCGGCGCGGCCCGAGGTCCAGGAGCAGTTCTTCGGAGCCATGGCGTCTCTGGACTTCTTGCCCAACTCCCCGTGTCTGATGAACGCCGGCCGGGAGCTCCAGCAGCTTTGCGCGTGCTTCGTGCTCGACGTGCAGGACTCGATCGAGAGCATCTTCGAGACGCTCAAGCACGCCGCCCAGATCCACCAGAGCGGCGGGGGCACGGGCTTCTCGTTCTCGAACCTGAGGCCGGCGGGCGCCTACATCTCCACCTCCGGCGGCACGGCCAGCGGCCCGGTCTCCTTCATGCGCGTTTTCAACCAGGCCACGGAGGCCATCAACCAGGGCGGGTTCCGGCGCGGCGCCAACATGGCCGTCCTCCGCGTGGACCATCCCGACGTGATGGAATTCATCCGGTGCAAGAACGAGGAAGGCAGCCTGGTCAACTTCAATATCTCCGTCGGGGCGGACGGACACTTCATGGAAGCCGTCGCGAAGGACTCGGACTTCGCGCTTGTCCACCCGCACACGGGAGAAGTGGCGAGAACGTTGCCCGCGCGGGAGATCTTCGACGCCATCGTCGAGAGCGCCTGGAAGAACGGCGAGCCGGGACTTCTCTTCCTGGACGTGATTAACGCCGCCAACCCGACTCCACCGCTCGGGCAGATCCAGGCCACCAATCCCTGCGGCGAGGCGCCACTTCTGCCCTACGAGGCGTGCGTGCTCGGCTCGATCAACCTGGCCCACGTGCTTGAGGGCGAACCCCCGGAATGCACCATCGATTGGGACAGGCTGGAACGGCTCGTCCACCTGGGCGTGCGGTTCCTGGACGACGTCATCACCGTAACGCGCCACCCCCTGCCCGAGGTCGCCCGCATAACGCGCGGCAACCGCAAGATCGGCCTCGGCGTCATGGGGTTCGCCGACATGCTCATCCGCATGGGCATTTCTTACGACTCCCCGGCCGCCGTCACCACCGGCGACCAGGTCATGGCCTTCGTGTCCCGCGAGGCGGACATGGCTTCCGCCGAACTCGCCGAGGAACGCGGCCCGTTCCCTAACATCAACTCCAGCACGCTGGCCGGCCGGCCACGCCTGCTGCGCAACGCCGTCCGCACCACCATCGCGCCCACCGGCACCATCAGCATCATCGCCGGAGCGTCCAGCGGCATCGAGCCGATCTTTGCGGTGGCGTTCGAGCGGCACGTCCTGGGGACGACGCTGCGCGAGGTGCAGCCGGACCTGGCGCGCCTGTGCCGCCGGGAAGGCGCGGAGATGACCGACGAGCTGATGCGGCGCATCATCCGCACCGGCTCCGTGCGGGACGTCGAGGAGATACCGGAGTCCGTGCGGAAGCTGCTGGTCACCAGCCGGGAGGTGCCGCCCCTTCAGCACCTGGAGATCCAGGCCGCCTTCCAGCGCCACACGGACAACGCCGTCTCAAAGACGCTGAACCTGCCTGCCGACAGCACGCAGGATGACGTGCGGGAGATCTACCTGAAGGCCTACGAGCTGGGCTGCAAGGGGATCACGGTCTACCGGGACGCCAGCCGCAAATCGCAGGTCCTGGCCGTGGAATGCTCCACCCAACGCGACGCCTGCGTGGACTGACCTGCAGGTTTCGCTCCTACTCCTGCTCCTGCTCCTACTCGGGCACGGCGCGCCGTGCCCCTACGCGTCGATGCGCACACGACACCCGGTGCAGAACGCAAGGTTCCTTACTCAACAGGCCACTCGCCACGGAAACACCCACAGATCCAGTGAGTCACGCCGGCACAGCAGGGATCAAATCTCGGGGAACTTGAGCCCCACGTCTTCCAGCACATGCCGCGCGTCCTCGGCATCGCACCGGCGGACCTGGAAGCTGACGATGACCATTCCGTCGAAGGGCAGCACGCTCGAGACAGCGTCGTTGGTCAAGCTGTACGGGATCTCCGCCTCGTCCAGAGCGGACTTCGCCATCCCGATCTCGAGCGGCCCATTGGTCTCGAATACGGTTACCAGTTCGTCGTCATCCCCCATGGCGCTCCCCTCGCAAGGTGCCAGGCATTATAGCGCGCGAGGGTGCCAGGCGTCAGGTGCCATTTCACCTCCCACATGCGCTTGCTCTGCGCTCGAGCGCCGGAGCTTCGCCGGGCCGACACGACTCCTGCAGCTTGAAACGCAGGGCCGAGAGCCCGCAAACTGATGCCGTCCTTGGCGCACCGAAAGAGAGGTCGCACGATGAGGGACGAACCGAGAGAAGCGTTGGACCCCCGAAAGGGCGTGTGGAAGCCTGCGGCCCTGGCCCTGCTGGCCGTGATGCTGCTCCTGACGTCGGGCTGCTACGGGAAGTTCGCGGCCACCAGGACCGTCTACCACCTCAACGAGGGCATCCCCGGCGACTCGCTGGAGACGGTGACGATGTGGGTTCTGTCGCCCGTCTACGTGGGGGCCATAGCCGTGGACGCGTTCGGGCTCAACGTCATCCAGTTCTGGCTGGGGGCCGAGTCGCCTTCGGCCTGGTCGCAGCCGGCAGATGGGCCAATGATTGCGGTGGCCCCGCCGCCCGCCGAGCCTCGAACCGCCGCAGCCGTCACTTCCCGAGACTGCGCGCTGCAGGAGGCCGACTGACCGCTATCCCTTACGCCAGCCCGGCGCGGTCTATGATGTCGGGCACGAGGTGGTCCCATCCCAGCGGCATGATGTGGATGCCCTGGCAGAGGTCCCTGACCCCTTCGATGGTCTCGACGGCGATCTCGACGGCCGTCTCGCCGGACTTCGTCTTGGCCTTGTCCGCTTTCAGCCGATCGATCAGCCGCTTCGGCA
>Ga0114922_10001604_pt1 | contig 21489 bp, 18 predicted proteins | sample AartaG_FD_100975 | JGI IMG/M metagenome (GOLD analysis project Ga0114922, IMG submission 100975) | Deep subsurface microbial communities from Aarhus Bay to uncover new lineages of life (NeLLi) - Aarhus_00045 metaG | ecosystem: Environmental > Aquatic > Marine > Oceanic > Sediment | place...
GGGATTTCCCCCAGCGGGGAAATCCCTTCCTGTCCTCACAACGCTCTCCTCGAGATTCTCTCGAGGAACCATGCCCGCGTTGTTCCGGATGGCTTTCTCCGGGATTTACCAGTATCCATGCCACCTCCTAGCCGGCAGTTCTGGGTAGAAATAAATTTAAGGAATTCCTGTTTACTATTCACGCCTAGTTAAATCTATTGAAATGAAGTATATCCTGGAGCTTTCTTTTGGGAACATGAAATTGTGAACTTTTTTCCTTCCAGTATTTAACAGAATCAACATATTCTTCAACTACCGGCTTTTCCGCTGGATACCCCAGGGCAATTACAGAATCTATCTTTAAATGCCTGGGAATATTTAATATCTCCCTTAATCTCTTTTTATCAACAGATATAAGCCAGCAACTGCCTATTCCCTTTTCCCAGGCAGTCAGCAGGATATTTTCAACTCCTGCCCCGGAATCCCATTCAAATCCTTTATCTCTTACTTCAATGTTAACTAGGACAATAATATAAGCTGTCGGTTCCTGTCCAATCTTTGGATCGCCTTCAGGAGCAATATATGCTGCCCATTTGAGACAGGGAAATATTTTTTCGCATATTTTTTTGCTCTCCACTGCCACAAATTCCAAAGGCTGTAGGTTTGCTGCTGAAGGCGCTAACCTGGCCGCATTTATCATCCTCTCCAAATCTTCCCGGGGAATAGGTTCAGGTTGAAACTGGCGGATAGACCTTCTGGATATGATCACCTCATATAAACTCATCACATACTCCTTTTCTAATAAATATGTTTCATTTTTCTATTATTAATATCTTACTTCTAAACTACTATTCAACTAAAGTTAAAATTTATTTTTTCTCTCTTTCTCTGGAGTTCCCTCAATTTTTTATAAGTTTCTGAGCATTAAGCAAGAATCAGGTCAGTTGATACGAAAACACGCGAATTTTCCCCAGCGAGGAAAATTCGCTCGGATACAGTCTTCGCTCTCTTCTCCTTAAAAAGAGAAGAACCATGCCCGCTCATCCTTGCTAACGGCTTTCTTAATCATCCTGAACTATTCATAAAAATTACCGATGTCATATTTAAAAAAACCAAACTTATTTTATCATCGGCACTTTTTACTCTCCGGGCGAGCCGATCTCACCGCATCTGCTTTGTTGCAGCGGATTCGCGGTGAAATACCACAGCTTCATCCCCTGCGCCTCACATCTACGGCAAGCTCGACTCGTGAATAATTCAGGCAAATTAACCTGATTCTTATTACCGCTCTTCTGTCTAAAAATGGCTTTTCTCTTATTATTAATACAAATAGAGAAGAGAAAGAAATAAAATGTTAAATGCCAGTCTAAAGACGAGTCCAGTATGAAATTCTGGTGTGTCTGAAGCGACATTGAAGATTTAGCCTTCTGATGAGGCTTTTCGAGGGAATCCGACGTAGTCGGACGCTGAGTATGTTTGACCCACGGACGGGGGGAGTTACGCAAGCGCCGAGAAAAACTAAGAAGAATGGCGTTAAAAATCTGAACGAGCTCAAGCCACATCCGAATTTCATCTCAGCTCGCTTGAAGGGGAACTCCTGTAATTATATTATCTTGACTAATAAATGGGAAATATGCAAATATATTTCTTCCGCTAAAGGAGGATTTGATTAAGAAAAAAACTGAAGAAGTAAAATCCATAATTAATCTTATGGCTAAAACTTTTTCCCAGATGAAAATATTTTCTTCTGATCACGAAAATGTTAAGAATTTTACAAAACAGCTATTTCAGAAACTCAATGACTTCCTGGAGAAATACTGGAAACTTGAAATCGGTATTGAAGAATTATCTTTTTCCTTTGAGGAAGAAATAATCTATACGGATAATCAGTTAAACCACAGCCTTCCTTTTCTTTTTTATAAAGATGGCATGAAGACGCTATTCTTTTACAAAAATTTAAAAAAAGACGAATTTATTGATTTTCTCGAAATAATAAAATTCAATTCTTCCCTACCGGCTGATGAAAGCGACATTGTAAGCTCTTTCTGGGAACACGACTTTGCCAATATCCGGTATTTTGCACCGGATGATTATCTTGAATCTAAAATAGGAACTGGGATGGAAACATTGGACTATCAGGTAGATAAAGCTGAATTATTTTCCGGAAAAATCGAACTCTTACCTGAAGATAGGCAGGCCTTATCTCAGAACTCTGAAATTGTTCAAAAAATCCAGGAAAACGGGTCCAAGCAAGCAGATAATATCCCTGATGAAATCCCCTCCACTCATGATGAAAAACCACACTTGAATCAGAAAGAAATGGAGATACTAGAGCTGGTGCTTCAGGATAGCCGCAAAATTTCTCCGGATGATGAACTTATTTCACTACTATTTGAAATGCTTTATCTAGAAGAACGTCCGGAACATTTCTCTCAAACTTTGGAGATATTGAAACAATGCCAACTAAAATATTTATCCAAAAACAATTTCAAAAAATCACTAGATATATTGAAAACTTTAAATGATTTCAAACAAAACCAACCTATAAATTTAGCAAATAAAAAAGAATCTATAGATGAATTTATCAACTCCTCTAAAGATAAATCTGCCCTAGCTGATATTAAAATAAAGTTCCAGGAGGGTATGATTCAGAACTTTGACACTTATTTTTCATATCTTGAATTTCTTGCTCCAGCGACCATCCCTCTTTTCGCTAATTTATATGATGAAGCAAAATCTTCCCAGATCCGGGATAAAATTCTTAATACTATTAAAAAGATCGGAAAGAAAAACATCTCTCTCTTAATGAAGATCACCAGTAATGTTAAACCAGAATTAACAAAAGAAATAATCTCTGTTCTTGGAGAAATCCAGGATAAAGAAGCTGTTAAGCACCTTGCCAGCTTCTGTGGATTTGAAAATATAAGTATCCAAATCGCGGCTATTAACACACTTGGTAAATTCCACACTAGAACCGCTGAAAAAATATTATTAGCTTATCTTACAGGGACAGATGAAGAGCTTCGTACGGCAGCAATAAAAAACCTTCATTCTGATAATAAATCAATCCTCACATCGATAATACAGACAGTCCAGAGTAAGGAATTTTATAAAAAATGCTGGCCTGAAAAAAAAGCTCTTATTGACTTCCTGTGCAGAGCAAAAGATATCGATGCTAGCAGCGCTCTGACATCAGTAATAAAAAAGGCAGGAATGTTTTCAAAAAAAGAAATCGTAAATACTAGTCTATATGCTGTATCTGCCATAAAAAAAATGACGACTCCCGAAGCAGAAAACACTTTAAAGATTAATAGAAATAGCCGTAATAAAAAAATCAGAGAAGCATGTAGGAAAGCTTAACAAGATGCAAGAAAACAACGCTGAAAGTGAAGTTCTTAAAACCGCTATTGATATTATCCATCATATCAACCGTGCCTTCCGTATGTCAAAGATCTATGAGCCCAATAATCGAATTTTCCTTCGCCAGATAGAACTTCTGCATCATCATATCCAAAGCATCCATAAAATTAAGGGAGAATCAGCCTTTATCCTTAGACAAAACAGCCTTTTATTTAATAATATGAAGCTAAAATTCAACTTTTCCAATTATTATCTTTTTAAATTTTTTTATTCAGAACTTCAAAAAAAAGATGTAGGCGAACTACTTTTCCTTCCTGAGGTAAGTGAAAATGAATTGATCCGTTTCATCCTCCTTTTAGCAGAAAAAAATCTTTCCCCTGATAATCCATTTCAAGCATTCCAGGATAGGCTTAAAGAGAGGAAAATAAATAATATCTATGTAAATAATATCCCGGCTTTTGAGAAAACAGATAACAAAGAAAAAGCTTCGAAAAAAATATTTTTCCTCAGCATGACCCATCTCAAAGAGATGTTTGAAAAGCAAGAGGAGAAACATATTTCTTTAACTACAACAAAAAGATTAATGCAGGCAATATTTAACCATATTTCCGATAATGAAGCTTTTTTGTTCGGATTGACAAATATAAAAAATTTTGATGAATATACCCTCAATCATTCAGTAAATGTCTGTATTCTATCCATTGCTCTGGGAAAGAAAATGGGGCTCGATAGAAATGAATTAGTCGACCTCGGTCTCAGTGCATTCTTTCATGACTTCGGAAAACTCGAAATACCAAAAGATATCCTCTTAAAACCAGGAAAGCTTGATAAAAAAGAGCGAGATATCATCCAGCATCACCCGCTCTATGGAGCAGAAATGTTGATTCAAATGAAAGAATTCAGTCATCTTCCCTTACAGGCTCTTAATGTAGCAATGGAACACCATTTACGTGAGGATGATTCCGGATACCCAAACTATGAAAAAAAAAATAATATCAACCTTTTTAGTAAGATGGTAAAAATAACAGACTTTTTTGATGCAATCACTACCAAAAGACCTTACCGGAAGAAAGATTTTTCCCGAGAACAAGCTCTTAACCTAATGCTTGAGTTAAGCGGGAAAGAATTTAATCCACTTATTCTCAAAATATTTGTCAATATGATGGGCACATATCCAGTGGGTACTCTGGTTTTACTGAACACAGCTGAAATCGGAATTGTATATGAAAATAGTGCTGAAGTAATAAATTTTTACAGACCAAAAATTAAACTTATCACAGATGAGAAAGGGAACAAGATCGATGGAAAAGTCGCGGACCTTTCTGAAATCAACGATCAAACAAAATCTTACAAAAGAAGCATCTCCAAAACTCTTGAACCAAACAAATATGATATCAACGTTTCTGACTACTTTATCGCCGAAGCAGAGTAGAAATCATTTTGAATTCAAGCAAAGTATTGGTTTGACATTTTAAGGGTTATCTTTATAATTACCTACTTACAGATATTAAAGGAATCCGTGAGATTATTTAAGAGAAAAAAGAAAAAAAGAGCGTGTATTATCGGACTCGATGGAGTTCCCTACCCGCTTCTCCTTAACCTTACCGAAAATGGAGTAATGCCAAACTTTGCTGAGATCATTAAATCTGGCCATTTACACAAGATGAAAGCCAGCCTACCGGAAATATCAGCTGTAAGCTGGACTGACTTTATGACCGGCACAAATTCCGGAACCCATGGAATCTTCGGTTTTACCGACTTTAAAAAAAAATCATATAAACTTCGGTTTCCGAATTATCTCGATCTTAAAACACCCACTTTATGGGACGACCTGGCCCGGAAAAATAAAAAATGCGTGGTAATAAATCAGCCATCGACCTACCCGGCCCGCAAAATCAACGGAATTCTAATATCCGGATTTGTTGCTATAGAACTCTCAAAAGCTATTTATCCAATGTCTTTAAAACCTGCATTAGAAAAAATCAACTATGAAATCGATATTGACACTTTCAAATGCCGAGAAGACCATGACCTTCTCTGGAAAGAACTAATCAATACATTAAACAGCAGGGAAAAAGCTTTTGATTTACTTTGGAATAAAGACTGGGATTACTTTGAATTGGTCATTACAGGAACAGACCGCCTCCAGCATTTCCTCTGGAATGCTTATCAAGATAATACCCACCCCAACCACCAAAACTTTTTAGATTATTATCACCAGGTCGATATACTGATTGGTAAAATTCTAAATTCTTATCGTAAACTCACCGGAGATGAAGAAGGCCTTTTCCTTCTTTCAGATCATGGTTTTACAGGAATTGAGCAGGAAGTCTATTTGAATGTCTGGCTGGAAAAAGAAGGTTATCTTAAATTCAAATCCCCTGAGCCAAAGGGATTGGAAGAGATATCTCCGAGTAGCCGGGCCTTTGCCATGGACCCTAACCGAATATATCTGCATCTTCTAGACAAATTTCCCCACGGTTGCGTCAAAGAATCAGAGAAAGCAGCTCTTAAACAAGAGATCACTAGCAAGCTAAAACAACTCAAATATCAGGAAAAAGAAGTCATAAACGAAATCTTTGACTCCGATATCATATATTCCGGGCCATGGATATCATCTGGTCCAGACCTTATCGCTGTTGCAAACCACGGATTTGATATGAAGGGTTCGGTCAAGAAAAAAGAGATCTTTGGCCGGTCGAATCTTCAAGGCATGCACACCTGGGATGAAGCTTTCTTTTGGGCAAAACAAAATTTTGGCCAAAAGCTTTGCATCTCCGACCTGGCAGCTATCATCACAAAAAATTTCGAATAAATCCCATGAAAACAAAAATCAAAATCTTTTTTATTACTTTACTTTTAATATATTTCTTCGCATTGGCATCTCCTTTGGATGCTTATGTCGGCCCGGGTGCCGGCTTTGCTTTTCTTTCTTCCTTCCTGGTACTTTTTCTTACTTTTATCCTGGCAATTTTTTCCTTCCTTTCATGGCCTTTCAGGCTCCTAGTGAAATTGATGCGCGGACAGAAAGCCTACAAAAAAAGCCGAGTCGACCAATTGGTGATCGTAGGATTAGACGGTATGGAACCAACTTTGGTCGAGAAATTTATGGCAGAAGGAAAACTTCCGAACTTATCCCGTTTAAAAAAAGAAGGGACTTATGCCCATCTAAAAACAACAACACCAGCTATTTCACCAGTCGCCTGGTCATCTTTTATGACCGGTTCTCATCCCTGCAAACATAATATTTTTGATTTTCTCAGCCGAAACCCCAAAAATTATCTACCGGACCTTTCTTCCGCCTGGATAGGAAATCCAAAAAAATTTCTTCCTTTGGGGAAATATAAAATACCTCTTTCTAAACCTGTTATTAAAGGTATGCGAAAAAGTATTCCATTCTGGAAATTTCTTGGTGATGCAGGAATATTCAGCACAATATTAAGGATACCTGTTACCTTTCCTCCGGAGAAATTTAAAGGACATCTTATATCAGGAATGTGCGCGCCTGATCTTAAAGGCAGCCAAGGCACTTTTACTTTTTACACTTCCGAAAAAGAAAAAGCAAAAATCGATGAAGGCGGAGTCATTATCCCCTTAACAATTTCTGACAACAAAATCGAAACATATATTTCCGGACCGGAAAATTCCCTGCTTAAAAAAGATGAAGAATTGAAACTGCCGTTGAAAATCACTCTGGATAACAATAATAAAACAGCTAACATAAATATATCAGGCAAAAAATTTATTCTTAAAGAAAAAACCTTATCTGATTGGGTAAAAATAACTTTCCGTCCCGGATTAGGCATTAAGGTCAGGGCCATCTGCCGTTTTTATATATCTGAGATCTCTCCTAACTTTAAGATGTACCTTAGCCCGCTCAATATCGATCCTGAAAAACCCGCTCTCCCTATCTCCCATCCCTTTATTTATTCAGTATATATAGCTAAACTCCTAGGCAGCTTCACAACTCTGGGTGAAGCAGATGACACCTGGGCTTTAAATGAGGGCATCCTTGATGAAGATACTTTTATCAAGTTAGCTTATGATAATCACAAAGAATCAGAAGATATGCTTTTTAATGCTCTGGACAAAACCAAAAAAGGAGTCGTTGCCTGCTGGTTTCAGGTTACTGATAGTATTCAACATATGTTCTTCCGTTACCTTGACAAAAAACACCCTGCACTCAAGCTTGGCCAGAATATAAAAAGCGCAAAAACCATAGAAGAACTCTATATAAATATGGATAAACTGGTAGGGAAAGTCAGGGATAAATTAAGTAAAAACAGCTGTCTGGTAATAATGTCGGACCACGGTTTTAAACAGTTCCGCAGGGGTGTTAATCTGAATTCCTGGTTTTATTGTAATGGCTACCTAAACCTTAAAGACGGCAAAAGCGAAAGTGGAGAATGGTTCAAGGATGTTGACTGGGCCAGCACCAAAGCTTACGGCCTGGGGCTTGGCGGAATCTATATCAATCAAAAAGGCCGGGAGTCACAGGGTATAGTATCTCCCGGAGAAGAAACAAGAGCTCTAAAAACAGAACTAAAACAGAAATTAAGCGGTCTAATGGATGATGGAAACAACAATGCTGTAGCAATTAACTACCTCTATGATAGAGACGAAATCCCTCCCGGTCCTTACAAGGAAAATTGCCCGGATTTTATTGTTGGATACAATGAAGGTTACCGGGTATCATGGGATTCAGTATCCGGCAAAGTTAATTCAACTATTTTCGAAGATAATATCAAGGCGTGGAGCGGCGACCACTGTATTGATCCTAAGTTGGTCCCAGGTATCTTTTTCTGTAATCACCCCATAAACACCAAATCGCCTTCTATTGTTGACATAGCCCCTACTGCTATGGAACTTTTCGGACTTAAAGCTCCTGAGCATATGGATGGACAGTCATTATTAAAGCCGGAAAATATGAAGAGGTCAGGTTAAAAATGTCTAATATAAATCGCCGTGATTTCTTAAAAATTGGGGTTACAGCCGGTTCTTTCCTAGCTCTTAGCGGAAGTTCAGATATAGTAACCCGCGTTTTTGGAAAAACCGAAACTCCCCAAAAGATCATAATCCTTGGATTCGATGGAATGGATCCAAAGCTTGTCAAAACCTGGATGGATGAGGGAAAGCTTCCTGCCTTCCGGAAACTTCAAAGCCAGGGAACTTTCACCGCCCTGCGAACCAGTACCCCCCCCCAGAGCCCTGTTGCCTGGTCAAACTTTACGACTGGAATGAACGCCGGAGGACATGGGATCTATGATTTCACTCATAGAGACCCTGAGAGCTATATCCCAATTTTCTCAGCTACTGAAAGCTCTCAGTCCGGAAAGACATTATCTCTAGGAAACTATAAATTCCCTCTGTCCGGAGGAAAGGTAACAAACCTGCGTAAAGGAAAAGCCTTCTGGCAAATTTTAGAAGAATATGACATCCCCGCCACTATTTTTAAAATTCCATCTAATTATCCCCCTGTTCCAACCAAACAGAAAACCATTTCCGGAATGAACACACCTGATATGCTCGGCTCTTATGGTATTTTCAATTACTATACAACCGATCCATCAAAAATTGATCAAGATATCGGCGGCGGTAGAATACACGAAGTCTATGTTATAGGAAACCGGGTAGAAGCAAAACTTTCCGGCCCAATCAATACTTTTAAAAAAGATGAACCTGCAACATCTATAGACTTTAAAGTATTTGTGGATCCGGTTAATCCGGTTGCTAAAATCGCTATCCAAGATCAAGAATTCATTCTTAAGGAAGGAGAATGGAGTTCCTGGAAAAAACTCAATTTTAATCTGATCCCCACTCAAAGTGTTAGTGGTATCTGTAAATTTTACCTCAAACAGATCAGGCCTGAATTTAAACTATATATCTCACCAATAAATATCGACCCCGGAGATCCAGCATTACCCATCTCCACTCCCGATAACTATGCTAAAGAACTTGAAGAAAAATTCGGCTCTTTTTATACCCAAGGCCTCCCCGGAGACTTCAAAGCTCTAAACAATGAAATTCTGGATGATAGGGAATTTTTAGAACAGGATGACATGGTTCTTGAGGAACGCTTAAATATGTTTGACTACGAATTAGCCCGTTTTGACTCCGGTGTGCTTTTCTATTATCTTTCCAATACAGACCAGCGGCAGCATATGTTCTGGCGGCATATTGATAAGGATAATCCCTTCTACGACTCTTCTTTAGCTTCTGAATATAGCGATACAATTCAAAATATTTACATAGAAGCTGATAAGATACTGGATAAAGCTTTAAAAAAAGCGGATAAAAACACCGTAATCATGGTTGTATCTGACCATGGTTTCACTCCTTTTAACCGTGCCTTCAATGCCAATACCTGGCTTCTGGAAAATGGCTATCACAGTCTTATCAATAAGCGCAGGCAGGGAGAGAGCAACCTTTTCCTCAATACGGACTGGTCAAGGTCTAAAGCATATGCATATGGTTTAAACGGCCTCTATATCAACGAACAAGGCAGAGAATCAGAAGGAATCATATCAACCGGAGCTGAAAAAGAAAACCTTATCCGGGAAATTGCCAAAAAACTTGAAAACTATATAGACCCTAAAACCGGGAAAAGAGCTATTTATCGAGCTTATGTGGCTAAAGATATTTATACAGGCCTTTGTGTTGACCAGGCCCCTGATATTATCTTAGGCTTTAATAAAGGATACAGAATCTCCTGGTCATCACCTCTTGGCAGAATCCCAAAGGAAATAGTTGAGGACAACACTGCAAAATGGAGCGGCGACCACTGTGTTGCCCCTGATATTGTGCCTGGTATATTTTTCATGAATCGCAAGATTAACACCCAGTTCCCCGCACTTTATGATATGGCACCGACAATTCTAAAAATATTTGGTATTGATCCACCCCAAAATATGACAGGAAGACCAATAATATAATTAATAGGAGAATTAAATGGGCAAAGCAAAAGTCAAATTAGATAAAAACCTTTTGGAAAAGGTAAAAAAATATGCAGAAATCTCAGGCTACTCTTCTGCGGAAGAATTCATATCCCATTGCCTGGAAAAAGAGATCACCCAGTTAGATGGAGCTGATTCTGAAGAAGAAGTAAAGAAAAAATTAAAGGGCCTGGGATATATCTCATAAAACACAACTAAAAATGTGGACCTTCAATTCAATCATAAATAAAATATTCGACATTCTTTTCCTGCCTTTTCAGAGTATGAACCCCTGGATTGGAATGATCTTTATATCGCTCTTGACCGGTTTTTTAATGCTTCTGGTATTCCGATATACATCAAACCAGGAGGGCATAAAACAGACAAAAAACAAAATTAAAGCCCATCTCCTGGAAATGCGTTTGTTCCCGGATAATATGCATGTTTCTTTAAAAGCCCAGGGAAATATCCTCCTGGCCAACATGAAATATATAAGTCACTCCGTTAAACCCCTTTTATTTATGATAATTCCAGTCATTCTTGTTCTAATCCAAGTGAATTTTTGGTTTGGGTATAGTTCCCTAAAACCCGGGGAACCTGTAATCCTAAAAGTCAACCTTGAAAATAATTATAATCCACTTGAAGTCGATCTCAAGATTGCTCCATCTTCAGGCATCTCAATTGAAACACCGCCTTTAAGGATCGAAGAGGAAAATGAGATAAATTGGCGAATCTCACCCCTAAAAAAAGGTGTCTATAACCTTGAAATTTATATAGACGGTCAAAAAGTATCAAAACAGGTATCTGTAGCCCAAAGATCTTTAAGTAAAATTTCCCCAAAAAAATTAAAAGGCAGCTTTTTTGATATACTTTTTTTCCCTTTAGAAACACCCATAAAAAAGTCAAGCCCGATAAAATCTATTGAAATATTATATCCTGATAAAGGCCTCCCACTGTTGGGGATTAACTTTCACTGGCTTATTGCCTTTTTCGGACTTTCAATAATACTGGGCTTTACTTTTAAAGGAGTCTTCGGAGTCGAAATATAGATTTTATTCTACCCGATTAAACCAGGCAATCTCTTCCATGCTTTTCCGCTTCCGCTTCCGGGATGGCTTTTTTTCATAATATCCTACAGGCATTAAAGCAATTATTTTGTATTTTTTGGGAATTTTGAAAAATTTTCGGGCTTTTCTTACATCAAACCAGCCCATCCAGCAAGTACCCAATCCCAACTCCTCTGCCTGTAGAACTAAATGCTCACCTGAAATTCCGATGTCAATAAGATGAAACTGAACATTCTGTATTTGTTTTCCTAATTTATGGGCAACAATATCTAATTGGGCCATAATAAGAATTAAAACAGGAGCTTTAGCTGCAAACTTTGAAACTTTGTAAATGCCTGAAAAAACTTTTCCGGCAAATTTGTTTTTTACCTCAGGATCATCTACTATCAAAAAACGCCACGGTTGGGAATTTTCTGCAGAAGGAGCTATCCGAGCAGCCTCTAAACAAGTAAATATTTCATCTCTCTCTACAGGTTTATCTGAAAATCGGCGTATACTCATTCTGTTTTTTGCTAATCCCCGAAAACTAAAGTCATTTTTATATTTCATTTCCGGCACTTTATCCTCCTAAAGCATTTCTTTATCAGAAATGCTATTATATTCAAAATCTATAATAAAGGCTCTTGTTTCAGCAAGTAATAATTTTAAAAATAAGTTGCCTCTTTATCTTAAATTCTGATATAGTCCTTTAAATGAGAAATAAATTTCCAAAAAAAGGAGAATAAAAATGAAAAAAAGTATGATACTCGGATTAGTTCTCAGTCTTGCTCTAAGTTCTTTATTAGCTTGCAGCAGCAGTGATAAGGCCACAAAAGCAGAAGCCACATCTGCTAAAAACATGATGAAGCTATTACCGGTAAATGCTCAAGGTGTAATTTTTATTGACGCTCACAAAGCCATGTCAATCGAAGTTGTTGACAAGGCAATTAAGGATGAAAAAGCCTATAAACAATATCTTGAATTTGTGGAAAAAACCGGAATCGACCCGAAAGAAGACCTTAATTACATTACTGCCGCTATGTTTAAAGGCGAGGAAGGAGAAGAAGGTGTAGGTATTGTAAATATAAAACATGACCCCCAGGCCCTTCTTTCTGTCATAAAGAAAAAAGCTCAAGAAGAAGATAAGGAATTCTTAGAAGAAGAATACAATGGCATGAATATTTATTATAGTGTAGATGAAGGCAAAAAAGCCGGTTTAACTTTTTTAGACAAATCCAATATCGCAGTTGGAACTTTACCTGGGATGAAAGCTGTTATCGATGTTTTTAAAGGAAATAAAGATAATGTCTATAAAAATGAAGAACTTTCAACCATATTGAAAAAAGTTAATAAAAAGACTTTAGTCTGGGGTGCTGTTCTTGTCCCACCAAAAGCTGCAAGTGAAGCTGCGGGAAACCCCATGCTTCCCGATATGACATCGATCAAATCCGTATCTTTTAATATTGATTATAAAAACAAAAATATAATGCTGGAAATCAAAGGTGCAAGTGCTGATGCTGAAAAAAACCAGCAGATAGCCACTCAATTAAATGGCTTTAAGGCCCTCGGAGCTATGGCTGCAGCTGAAAAACCTGAAATCGGCGAACTTATGAACGCAATTGAAATCTCATCAACCTCTGAATTCATCTCCATCTCGGCTACTATACCTGAAGAACTCCTGACCAAACTTAAAGGAGAAGTAGTGCCTTCCGAACCAGAAAAGAAATAATTAGTCTTCAAGTATATATTCTTTATAAGAAAACAACAGGCAGGCTAAGGCAAGAAAAACCATTGTAATCAGGAAAAGCATAAAAACCGACATTGCCGGCGATGTCGGTTCCAGCCGGAAAATTAAAAAAGCAAACCTTCCTGTTGTAGGAGCAGGCAGTAAGGACTTAAGATAATGAGCAATTGCAAATCTCTGAGTGGAACCGGGAAAATACTGGATCACATTCTCCCACCCAAAACTGAATATCAATCCGAACATGATAGATTTTTTAAGAAAAGTACCGAAAAAAGTAAAAAAAGCCATATAACACATCAATCCCAAACTTAATACGGCAATATCTTTTAACAGTATCTTATAGAGAGAAAAATCCAGCAGATCGCCCAAGTTCAAAATTACAAATGAAATAACTACTCCTACGACTGTCATAAAGATAGTCAATAATGTATAAGCTGCGTATTTACCTAGGATAATAGACATTTTAGGAATAGGCCTGGTAACAAGATAAGTCAGATTCTTTCCTTCCACTTCCTCAGAGCAGACAGAAGTACCAAAGAATAAAGCCAAAACTAGGATCAGAAATTGAAGATAAAAAGCCATAATTATGTTAGTAAAAATATATATCCCCTGGATATCTCTATGTTCAGAAAAGATCAGGGCAAACTTTATTACAAATGAGATTAGTACAGGGAGAAAACTGAGGAGATAAAAAGCTTTAGTTTTCCTGGCCTGCTTTCCAAGGGAAAAAAAGAAGGAAAAAACCTGCTTTATAGATGTCAGATAAAATTTTAGCCTGCCTGTGTCCGTATGTTCCATATTATTTTCCAATTAAATAATCAAAAACCGCCTGAAGGTTATCATCCGGAGAAGTGATCTCCTCAACTTCAATATCATTATTCATTAAAACAGAAGGAAGGCTAGAAAAAAGCTTATCCCTATCATTGGTCTCGATCGTCACCCTATCTTTTTCTTTTCCGAATTCGACTTTAAGCACATATTCTTCTTTAATAAATTTTGAGGCAAGTTTCCTTCTATTACTGCAGATAATAGATATCATATGCGGATGGTTCTCAATTAGATCCCGAATGTAATGGATGTCTCCCTGAGCAAAGATCTTTCCCTGATGGATAAGAACTATTTTACTAGTCAAAACCTCTATTTCAGGAAGAACATGACTGGAAACGATTATTGACTTACCTTCATTCCGGTATGTCTTAATAAGCTGTATCAGCTTGCGCCTTCCCAGAGGGTCCAGGCCATTTAAAGGCTCATCCAGGAGTAATATTTCAGGCTCATGAGCAATAGCCTGGGCAAATTTTAATCTCTGACGCATACCTCGGCTGTAGGAGCGGATAACTCTGTCTTTATCCTGCATTAGTTCTACTATTTCCATTGCCTTTCTTGCCTTTTTTTCAACATCAGGGGAAGAAAAATGATATAGTTTCAACATTCCCGTTATAAACTGCCACCCAGTCAACTCATCATAAAAAACATCATATTCAGGACAATATCCCATTCTGGAGAAAAGTTTATAGTTATTTCTGACTCTTTCCCCCTGGATCAAAACTTTCCCGATATTTGGCTTTAGCTGCCCTGTCATTAATTTCATAAAAGTGGATTTTCCCGCTCCATTGGGCCCTAAAAGACCTGTGATCCCAGCTTCAATCTTTATAGAAACATCGCTTAATCCCAGTACATTTCCATACCATTTTGAAAGTTTATCTGTCTGAATTACCGGGTTCATTTTACAACCTCGACACTTCGGATTTTCCTTTTCAATACGATCGCGGCCAAAATACAGATCATTATGATAATAAAAAAAGATAATATCCAGGGAATATCATAAGCGGGTTTTTGCCCAAAAAAACCAGCACCAACCTGTTGGAGATTAATTTTAAGCGACAGAAGCGCAAAGTATTTACTTTTAAATATTCCAAAAAATATCCCGAAAATTATTTCTGAAAAAAAATACAGACCAAAAATAAATATCCCTACATAACGCCTGTTTTTGTTAATAGAAGATATAAACAGAGTATAAAAAGCAAAAAAAGTTGTAATAAAAATAGAATAACCGATAACAGAAAAAAACAACCACGGGAAGGAGGCTAAAAATCGAAAACTACCTGAAAATATCAATTTCATGATAATGAACATTATGCCGGGAATAAGAGTCACTATGAATATAAAAAAAGCTATCACAGCAGCTTTCCCCATAAAATAATCTTTTTTTTTGATTGGCCGGGAAAAATAAAGCTGAAGAGAGTTATATTTCAGATCATCAGAAATGAGCCCTGCTCCACAAAACACCATCAACAAAACAATCATAAACAGTAAAAATTCATTGGTGAAATAACTACTGAAATACTTAGGATCTACCTTTAAAAAAGAAAGGGTATCTGTATCGCGGGTTAAGAAAGAAAAATCCTCAATTTTTTCAGAAGCATAAATTCCTGCCAAATATATTAGGGCCGGAACCAAGGTTAAGAAAAATGAAAATTTGAAAAACTTCTTTTTGAAAGTCAATTTAATGCCATACCGGGTAATCGGCTTCCAGGGAAATTTCATTTTTTTTAGTTTCCCGTCCCAATGGGCATAGCCTTTCTCTTTAATCGGCATCAATCAACTCCTACAACTTCCGCAAATATATCTTCAAGTGATGTTTGACTTTTCACAAAATGCCGTATTTGTGTTTTTTCTTCCACAGCTATACTTATTATATCTTGAGGATTTTTTTCCGGAGGCAAATACACTTTTATCAATTTGTCCGTTGTCTGTTCTACTTTACAGCCGATATTACGTAATCCATCAATAAACCTCTCAACATTTTCAAAAGCTTTGATCTCATAAAGACTGTAGTTGATCTGTTTGAGGTCGCTTATTTTCCCCTGAGAAGCTAATTCTCCTTTAGTTAAAATCACTACATACGAACATACGCTCTCAATATCAGAAAGGATATGAGAGGAGATAAGAACCTGAATATCCTTTTTTGAAGATATATCCATAATAAGGTCCAGAATTTCTATCCGTCCCCGCGGGTCCAATCCGCTGGTCGGTTCATCTAAGAATATTATTTTGGGATCATGAACAATAGCCTGAGCAAGTTTAAGCCTTTGTTTCATCCCACTTGAGTAGGTCTCAAGGTTACGGTAGCGGCTTTCTTCCAAACCTACATAAAACAATACTTCATGAGCACGTTTCATGGCTTCCTGCCGGGGCATCCCAGATAGCTCTCCCAGATAGGAAGTAAAGGAAACTGCATCCATGCCCGGGATCAAACAGTCACTTTCAGGCATATATCCCACATACCGCCGAATCGAGGATTGCTGCTTTTTTATATCATAACCCAAGACAAGCCCCTCTCCTTTATCCGGAGTAAGAAATCCGAGTAATATTTTAATTAAAGTACTCTTACCGGCTCCATTAGGACCTAAAAGCCCAATTGCACCCCCCGGCAGTTTAAGGTTCACTCCGTCCAAAGCTTTAACCTTTCCGTAATTGAAATGAAGGTCTTTAACTTCTACATTTTCTACATTCATCATTATCCTTACTATTCATAATAAATGTCGATATAGCTGAAATTCGGGTGTGGCTTGTGCTCGCTTCAGATTTTTAACGCCATTCCTCTGCGTTTTTCTATCAACTATTTTCCATTTACTATTTTCTGCTTTTCCGCATCTACGGCAACCTCGACTCGTGCATAGGAAAGGATTACCTGAACTTTTCATCATATTATTATACGAACTATATAAAAGAAAGTTCCCTTTTTCTAATTTCTACTTTTCGATTTTTGTCCCCTCACCATATACAAATGCCCGGTAAGTCTTTTCAATTCGATCCCACTTCTCCTCACGATCCAGGGCCCAAAATCGTCCAATAACAGTAGCAACCTCCCCAACCTTAACTAAACGGCACATATCTTCAACTTTAGCTATATAAACAGCTCCGCTTTCAGGTTTTTCTCCTCTCCTTCCGATCAATGCATGGATAAAAACATCCTTTAATCCATGTTTTGCTACCAGCTTCAAAAGAGCAAAGAGATGCTTGATAGTCCCATGAGAGCTGTAATGAGATACAATTCCCAAAAGGTGTAGTGCCTTATTCTGCTGTTTAGCACCTTCTATAGCCCAGAGAAATGATTCATTATGAAAAAAAGTACCGTCCTCAATGGCATTATCGATCCTCACCCTATCCAGAAGGATCCTCCTCCCTGCCCCTAAATGAAGATGACCGGATTCGGAATTTCCCACTGTATGCTCAGGCATCCCTACGGTTTCTCCCGAAGCCTTCAGCCTGATGTGCGGAAAACTGGACCATAAGCTGTCAAAAATTGGAGTTCTAGCTTCTGCAATCAGGTTCCCTTTCTTTTCGTTTCTCAAACCCCAGCCATCCAAGATCAGCAGTAAAATTTTATCAGCCGGATTATTTTGTTCGTCATTTTTCCCAAGAAGGCTTTTTGCTGTCATTTCATCAGGTTTATCCAGCCCCATTAACTCAAGTATAGTCGGAGCTACATCTGCAAGCTCGCCCTTTAAACAAAGCATTCGATTTTTTGGCTTTTTAACTGAAAAATCCGCCAGCACAAAAGGAACTGCATTACGAGTATGTCCCGTATTTATCTGGCCATCAGGATATAACCATTCTTCAACTGTTCCATGATCTGCAGTAACAATTAAGGTCACCTTATTCCGCCGGCAATTTTCGATTATCTTTCCTAGCTCTCCATCAACTGCTTCAACCGCATTGATAACAGCAGCTTTATCCTCAATGTGTCCGACCACATCCACATTAGCAAGATTAGCGATCACCAGCGAACAGGATGGGTCTTTTAATTTTGAAACAATCTTTTTTGTCACCCCGCTTGCACTCATCTCCGGTTTTTCAGCATATGAATCTATTCCCTCAGGAGAAGGCACTACAATCCTTTCCTCTCCGGGAAAAAGCTCCTCGTTTTTTCCATTCATAAAATAGCCGACATGTACTGCTTTTTCTGACTCAGATATTTTACAAAAACCGACTCCCTGCTTAGAAAGCACCTCAGCCAAAGTGTTTTTAATTCTCCCTTCAGGGGGAAAGGCGACTTTTACATTCAGGGATGAATTATATTCGATCATTGTCACAAAATTCATCAAGTTATTTTTCTTTACAGGGAATTGAGAAAAATCTTTTTCTATAAGGCTTTCTGTCAACTGTACTTCTCTCTCCCCTCTTATGTCATAGAAAATAACATAATCCCCATCAGCCATCCTGCCTAAAGGTTTACCTTTAGAATCATATGTAACAATCGGTTCCAAGGCTTCATCTTCCTGGCCATTAGCATAAGCAGCTCTAACAGCTCTAACTACTTGTGATTTCATATTCATTTTAGATTTATCACGCACTTCATTTCAATTTTACATATTGATACAGTTGAATACTATAGGAAATTTAGAAAAAATAGAAACTTAATAAAAATTACATTCATATTGATTTGTTTTTATTCAATGCTATTTTAATAATTTTGCTTTTTTTCTTGGCAGTATTTCAGTTTATGAATTATAATCTATTGTCATGAAAAACAAAGTAATTTTCATATTAATGCTATTTATTCCAATATTTCTCTTCTCCCAAAAGGAAAATAAATCAGATGAACACAGCTTCCTCCTTAATCTGGAATACAGGACCTTACAGCCCGGAGAAATTATTAAAGTAAGACTCCTTACTGAGCAGAATGTCATGCAGGCACAAATAATATTTGCCGGGAAAAAATATATTACTGCAAGCTGTATTAATCCTAAAGAACGCCTGGCTTTTATTGGACTTGATCTAGGAATAAAACCAAAAACTTACCCTTTATCAGCTGTAGTTTTTTTCGGGGATGGGAGCTACAAAAAAAAAGACATAAACCTCCAAATAAGATCTAAAGAGTTCCCGGTGAAAAAACTGTGGGTAGATGAAAAATTCGTCACTCCTCCAAAATCAGCTGATGAAAGGATTCGGAGAGAATCAAATCTTCTGCGGTCTATTTATGACATCTATACACCTGATTGGATAGGCGATGGATCATTTATTATTCCTTCCGTTGGAGAGGCGGCCCCAAATTTTGGCGAAAAAAGATATTTCAACAACAAACCCCGTTCAAGCCATAGTGGAGTGGATATCTCCACTCCGTTCGGTTATCCGGTCAAATCCTCAAACTCAGGCAGGATAGTTCTGGCTTGTGACTTATATTTCGCCGGTAAGACAGTTATTATCGATCATGGCCTTGGGGTTTTTTCCTTATACTGTCATTTTTCAAAAATAATTGTAAAGCGGGGGAAGATGGTGGCAAAAGGAGATATAATCGGGGAGATAGGCTCAACCGGAAGAGTTACAGGTCCCCACCTTCACTGGGGAGTAAAGATCAGGGGTAAACGCGTCGATCCTTTTTCACTACTTTCTTTAAATCTTGAATGAATAATCCAGGTTAACTTATCACAATAATTCAGGGAGAACGGCGTAGTATTTTCCCTCCCAAATTCCCTGTATGTTCTCCGTTTTGGATCACAACCCCACCATTGACTATCACAGATTCAATTCCCTCCGGATATAGATGAGGGTTTTTCCAGGTTGCCTTGTCAATCACTTTGTCTTCATCAAATATAACAATATCTGCAAAGTTATCTACTTGCAGAACCCCACGTTTAATGAACCCAAAGTTTCTGGCAGGAATAGAAGTCATCTTTTTCAGCATATCCTTAAGCGGTAATATTTTTTCCTCACGTATATATTTTCCCAACACCCTGGGAAAGGTCCCATAACTGCGAGGATGAGGTTTTCCCTTTCCTAAGAGGCCATATGGGGCCATAGCAGAACCATCACACCCGACACCAACCATAGGATGTGCAAGAATTCTCTTTAAGTTTTTTTCTGACATCATGAATAGGATCATACTTGCCCGGTCTTTTTCTTCAATTAAAAGATCACGTACAAATTCAAATTCATCTTTCCCAGTCTCTTCAGCACCCTGTTTTACAGTTTTCCCTTCAAATTTTCTATTTTTCTCTGTAAAAACTGAGGAAATAATGACTTTGTCCCAAGACCCAAGCTTTTTTTCTCGCTTCTTGAAATGTTCCCGTAGCTTGCTTTCCAAGTTAGGGTCTTTCAAACGGGCAAGAAATTCGCTGGTAGTCCCCTGCTTGGCCCAAAGAGGAAAATTAAAACTGCTCAGCCCAGTTGAGCCCGCAATATAGGAATAACGATCACAGTATATAGATATTCCTTCATCCCGGGCTGCCTCAAGTCTGGAAATCGCTTCGTCTATTTTATCCCAGTTGCTGGCATATGCGATCTTAAAATGGGATATTTGGACTCTGATCCCGGTCTGACTGGCAATATCGCATGTCTCATCCAGAGATTCAATTAAAAAATCCCCCTCATCCCGCATATGAGTGGCATACATACCGCCATTATCTGCAGCTACCTTACATAACACAACTATCTCATCTGGCAAAGCATAGCTTCCCGGTGCATACTCAAGTCCACTTGAAAGCCCGAGTGCTCCGTTTTGTATGTTCTCCTCTACCAGCATTTTCATCAGTTCGAGTTCCTTACCTTTAGGAGGCCGGTCATTAAAACCCATAGCAGCTCCCCTTATTGTCCCCTGTCCTACAAAAGTTGAATAATTCAGAGCAATACCTCTTTCTTTCAATCTCGAGAAAAATCCGGTAATATCCCTCCAGTCAAGCTCAATATTATACGCATCTTTAAGGCTCACAAGGGTTTCTTCAAATATTTCATCCGCAACGGGAAACGGCGATGAACCACAGTTTCCACTGACTACAGTAGTGATCCCCTGCCGAATATGGCTTTCTGCTTTAGGATTTACCAGTAATCCGACATCGGTATGATCATGAGCGTCAATAAAACCTGGGCTTACAACTTTATTTCTAGCATCTATAATCGATTTCCCCTTTGAATGAGGTATTTTCCCAATTTTTTTTATAGAACCACCAAAAATCCCGATGTCATCTTCAAATGCCTCATTTCCTAAACCATCAAATACCCGGCCTCCCCTAATGACCAGGTCAAACTCCTGTTTTGTCGTACACCCTTTAAGCACTAATCCACACCCGGCTAATCCGGAAACAGCAACAATTCTTGAGGTTTTTTTTATAAATTCTCTCCGTGCTATTTTTTTATTCATTTTTCCTCCTCCAGGCTAATAAAGATATCTTACTAAATATAACCATGTCCAGGAAAATTTTTCATTAAAGCTGTAAAGGATTTTTCCATTTTCAATTTACCAGGAACCCTCCTTTTTTCTGAGCTTCTGAACCTTAAGCAAGAATCAGGTCAACTTGCCTGAATTATTCACGAGTCGAGGTTGCCGCAGATACGAGGCGCAGGGGATGAAGCTGTGGTCCTTCACCGCGAATCCGCTGCAACAAAGTAGATCAGGCTGTGTCATAATACATGGAGATTGGCATAA
>Ga0114922_10001605_pt1 | contig 21474 bp, 17 predicted proteins | sample AartaG_FD_100975 | JGI IMG/M metagenome (GOLD analysis project Ga0114922, IMG submission 100975) | Deep subsurface microbial communities from Aarhus Bay to uncover new lineages of life (NeLLi) - Aarhus_00045 metaG | ecosystem: Environmental > Aquatic > Marine > Oceanic > Sediment | place...
ACTCCGCCTGAATCCGTTCGAACTTGGCGGTCAGTGCCTCACGTGCCGTGGTGGAGACCTCGCTGACCGGAGAGAAGTCGTCGAGTTCCGCCAGGATCGGCTCCAGGTCGATGGTCACCTCGATGTGGCTGTCTGGTTGGGCGACAGGAACACTGGCCCTGGTGTCAATCGAGCCACATAGCACCTGGCGACCTGCGTCGACCGCCGCCTGCGAGACGAAAACCAAGCACAACCACAAGCCCAACCTGGAGCCCCTGGTTGGGACAACAGGTATTCCAGGAACCATAGACTCACACCCAGCGCCGCCACGGCTCTGCCCCAGCGATACACTCGCCGGACACGCGACCACCACCGAGGACAGGAAGCAACCTGGTGGGTCACGCGCCAGCGAGCAGGGCCGGCGGCCTTTTGTTCGGCCCACCAACTGGCCGGCAACAACTCGCCAGTCTGTGGCAGGAAACTGCCGACGATGAGGAAAACGTGGAAACCAACCCAAGACGTTGTGCGCCAGTAGTCCTCGTCCTCAAGGGCGGCGCGGCGGAAATGTTGCGTCCAGAGCCAATATCCGCTGCCTGAGACGCCCCCGGGACGGGAGCTACGAGCACAGAGCATAGAATGCAATATCGCCTGGGCCGAGGCCGAGCTCCGGCGTTACGAGCAAAAGTATCAATGCACATTTGCCGAGTGGTCCGAGTCATTGCCGGGACGAGCCACTATCGGCGACAAAGACGACTGGATAGAGTGGGAAGCCACCCTCGATATGCTGGACGGTTGGCGACAGATCAAGGCCGGGGTGGAGCAGAGCAATGTATGATGCAGAGTGTACCATCTTCGATGAACCTCAAAAGAAACACCACCCTGGATGAACCTACAAGCAATGAGGACCCAATTGAAGCCTTACGCCGGCGGCTTGGCAGGCTTGACCATCGCCAGATCGCCATCTGGCGAGGGATGAGCCCTGCTCGCCGCCTGGAGCTGGCATTTCAGACTTACCAGTTTGCACTCGACGCCGTGCGCCTGACCGAGCAACGGAACCATCCCGACCTGCCGCCGGAGGAACTGGCCTGGCGGGTCACACGACGCATGCAAGGGAATCCCAGGCCAGGCCGATGAAGTGGTGGCGGCACGCTGCAGGTGCTGGGCCGTGAGCAGTCGTTGGCGCGAATGCGGCAGGCGCTGCAAACAGGGAAAGTGGCCTTGGCTGACAAGTAAGCTTTTGACGAAAGTGGAACACTTTTTACCGGCTGGTGAGACGTAACGTCTGCGAATTGGGGCCCTACGGTGAAGCGGACGCTCGGCAGATGCTCCACTACCCGACCTCACGGCGCTCCGTCGAGTTGAGCGAGAAGGCACTCACAGATTCTTGCAGAAACTCGCAGGTTGGTCCCCAATTGGTCTAGTAATTCACAGCAAGTCCAGAGAACGGCACAGGTAAATGACTGGTATAATAGAAGAAAAAAGGAAAGTGCTACTGTCGAGAAAAATGGTCACAGTCCAGTGTCGAACAATTCTTCCTGCCGATCAAAGAATTGGCTCGGCTCGGCAAACGTCTGGAGGTCACAGGATATTGAACACAGCTGTCAATCCGGTCGAACTGGTGGACAAGCTGACCCAGGCTTATGAGACCAGCCTACGCCTACAACACATCCTGCGCCCTCTACTACCCAGGACGACCTGGTATCAGGCAATCGATGCAGCCGGGCATAGGAGAAATAACTGGCCCGTCGAGGAGTTGGTCGCTACCATCATGTTTACCGACGTCGCTGACTTTACGGCACTGATGGAAACTCACCCTATGAAGGAGGTGCTGGACAGTCTCACCGACTATTTCGCCCTCCTCAGCCAGATTGTACAATGGCACCGGGGCGATGTGCACAAGTTTCTGGGGGACGGTCTCATGGCTTTGTTCCTCTGCCCCGCCGACGCTGTCAAAGCCGGTTGTGAGATTCAACGAGCCATGACCGAATTCAACACTCACCAGGCGGCCCAGGGGCTTTGGTGCTTCAAGACCCGCCTGGCTATTGATACGGGCAAGGTCGTTCTGGCCAGCGTCGGCTCTCCCGACCGCCAGGACCATACACTGATTGGCCGCCCGGTCAACCGGGCTGCTCACCTGTCGGAAAGAGCAACGCCCGGAACAGTGTGGGTTTTACAGAACACCTACGAGAGGCTTGCGGACAAGAGAGACTTTGTACCCAACGCTATGCTTGTTACCCAAAGCGAAGGAGAACCGACGACGGTCTATGAAGTGATCTGCTGGTGAAAAAGTGGTCGCACGAACAAGCGCACAAATCAAAATGATTAGATAGGATAAGGAGAAGGTGTACCATGTACAAGTGTGAGCGGTGCGGTGGAGTCTTTGCCAAGTTCAAAAACCCAGGTCAGTGCCCTCTTTGTGGGGTTTGGGCTAGCGTCAGATGCTCCGGTTGCGGACATACTGCCCACGCAAATGTGTTCATTGCGAACGGGGATCAGTGTCCGAAGTGTGGTGCCAGGGTTCCAGTGCCCGGGAAGAAAGAAGAAGCGTGCTTTATTGCAACCGCAGCCTTTGGGACAATCTATTGCGATGAAGTCAACGTCCTTCGAGCTTTCCGAGATCAGATTCTTACGCACTATAAGCCTGGCCAATGGTTCGTGCGTATTTACTATCGCGCTGGCCCTCTGCTGGCGCGGCACGTAGCTAAGCACAGAATAGTCCGCCGACTTGTGGTGATGTTCTTGTTACCTGTAGTTGCAGCCAGTAAGAGGATCGTTTCGCTAATTGGAAAATGAATCAGGGGGCATGACACATGGTTAGTGGTCATGCACCACCTGCTTTGCGAGTCATCGGGCAATAGGGCGTGACTTGCCTTGACCAACTCACCTATTTTCGCCAGAGTCCAGTCAGGAGGGAAAACTATGAGAGACACAAAGATTTTAATGAGATTGGGGATCTTGCTGGCGGCAATTGTCATTCTTACGGGACTGGCATTTCATCCCTTCGCCAGTGCCAACCCGCCATCCCCACCCAAGCCAACGCCGGAGAAGACATTGCTCCAATTTGACATAGAGGCCCTTCAAGAGAACCCCTCGGCTTTAGAACAAGATACTCCACGGTGTGGAGTAGGCTCAACTTGTGTCAGTACCCCCGCTGAAGATATTTTCTATGCTACCGCCGATGCAGAGATCCGTCAAGGCTATCCCACCACCAATTACGGAATCAGCACCAAGATGCGATGCGGGTACGACGATTACTACAATCCTGATGGGCGGATCATGCGCTGCTTGATCAAATTTGACATTTCAAGCATACCTGTCGGCGCCACCATCAACAGTGCTGAACTCTATGTCGGTCTGGTGGAATCGTGGGATTTTACTGACCGTACCCGCACCTATACGACCTATCGCATACCGTCTGACTGGTCTGAGGGCACTGTAACCTGGAGCAATGCCCCATCTCCTGCTGAGGCCTATGGCTCTGCGGATGTAACTCATGATGCCTGGGACTGGTATTCGTTCGACGTGACCAACCTGGTGCGAGCTTGGCACGATGGAACCTATCCCAACTTTGGCGTTATGCTCCGTGGACCAGAGCATTCGGGGTCTGATTCCTCTTGGAAAGCATTTGCCACCAGAGAAAACGATGCTGAACCGGCCTTGGTTGTTAACTACGATTACACCTACACTCCACCCACATTGAGTGTTTCACCGACTTTGCTTCGCTTCCAAGCGTACGGTGCTGATCCTGAGCCACAGGCAGCGACAGTCCGCAACATCACAATTGGGTCGCTTGATTGGAGTGCCGCCAAGCTGGGTGGAGCTTCTTGGCTAGAAATGGACAACACCAGCGGCACAGTCACTCCCTCGTTGCCTGACGTCATGAATGTCTCTGTGAGCATAGGTGGTCTTGAATATGGCACCTATACAGAGAGGATCGCTATCACAAAGACCTCTGCACTCACGGACTGCAGCAACAGAGCTATAGATGTAATTTTTGAGTATGGGCCGGCTGAGTCAGAGTCTTTGCGGATCTTCCTCCCGCTAGTCAGTAAGAATTGGGATGGGACTCCGCCCCCCCGGGATGCTGTGGCTCTGGTAGTCGGCGTTGCTGACTATTTGCATTGTTCTCCGAGTGGGTCTGGCAGCACAAGAGCTGGCATTTGGGGCGATGATTTGGAGTGGTCAGACGACGATGCACAGGACGTCTCCAACCGGCTCATCCTGGCAGGCTTCAACCCTGCGAAGGTCAAAATTCTGACCGAATCTGCTGCCACCTTTGAAGCCTTCGAAGAAGCCTTTAACTGGCTGGATGATCAGGAGAACGAGAACACGTTGGTCGTGGTTCACTACAGTGGGCACGGGGGACAGATCGATGACGACAATGATGATGAGGTAGATGACAAGGATGAAGTCATCATTCCCTGGGATATGGACGATGATTTCGTCCTTGCCATACGCGACGATAAACTTGATGAATGGCTCTCCAGGTTGGAATCCAAGCATGTGGTAGTCAGTCTAGACTCCTGCTACAGCACAGGAATGGCCGATCCGACGGAAAGTGCGACAAGCCGTGGTATCGGCACGGTTCTAGGAACAAAGGGCGAGATTGCCTGGGTGGCCGAAGGCGATGGCTTTGCACAAGACATCAGCAGGCCAGGTCGGGTGGTACTTACCGCCAGTCCGGATTCTAGCTGGGAATTCTCGGCTCTCAGGAATGGCGTATTCACTTACTTTTTGGAGCAAGCACTGGCAGCCCTGATCGCCGACGGCAATGGAGATGGCTGGATTTCAGCCGAGGAGGCCTTTTCGTATCTCGAATGTCGAGTGGACAACTATGTATATGATCGTACGAGAGATCATCAGATCCCGCAACTCTTCGACGACACATGGGGTGAGGAGCGGATCACGCAGCCATAAATCCCAAGCTCGGTCATCAGAGGAGACAGAACGCACATCGGGGGATGCTCCTCAAGTTCAGAAGGGCATCCCTGCTCCGTTTCCGCATCTGAGAAGGAGACACCCTTTGAAGCGGATAAGACATAGCGAGTGTGGAAAGCAGAATCAGTGGTGCTCGAATAGGAGGAAAAATGATGGGCTGTTCTGATAAATGGGAGCAATATCTGGAATTTCCTGTTGAGGACACTCATAATATTTCCAACCGGCTTATCCTGGCAGGCTTTAACCCTGTGAAGGTCAAAATTCTGACCGAATCTGCTGCCACCTTTGAAGCCATCGAAGAAGCCTTTAACTGGCTGGATGATCAGGAGAACGAGAACACGTTGGTCGTGGTTCACTACAGTGGGCACGGGGGACAGATCGATGACGACAATGATGATGATGATGATGAGGTAGATGACAAGGATGAAGTGAGCTCTGGTGACTCTCACGGGTCGAACAGATGCAAATTGCTGACCCCTCTGTACGCACTGGCTACGGCACAGACCACTGATGCCTTGCGGGAGATCATACACCAGTACCCCGACCTATTGACTCCCTGGGCCGATGTCACACTGACAAAACTGATCCAGGCAGCCTGGCAATGTCAGCAGCTGGATAGAGTGTGTATCTTTATAGCTTGCCGTGCCTTTCTCACTCGATGCCATCAAATTGGCCGTGAGGCTGCTATGGCTGAGCAACAGATCCTCCCACTCTGTGCATCGAGCCCCCTTGCAGAACTGCTACAGCCACCGAAGGATGATGAACCTATTTCGCGTCGAATACCACTGTACCGCCATGCGCTCAGCCAAGTTCGGCGGAAATCCGAAGCGGAACTGTGGGCTACCTTGCAATATGAGTTGGCCAATTGCCTAGCTCGATCTCGGGAGCAAGATCGAGCCCAGAAGCTAGAAGAAGCGATCTGTCTCTATCAGGCCGTGTTGGAAATATGGACGCCGGAAAAAGTACCTGAGAAATGGGCGCAGGTGTTACATGATCTGGGATCTGCATTCAGGCTCCGCGTGCGGGGTGACCTTGGGGAAAACCTGAAGCGGGCCATTAGGCTTTATGAACTGGCACTAAAGGTACGAACTCGAGATGATTATCCAGGCGAGTGGGCCAAGACTCAGATTTGTTTGGGGATAGCCCGGAAGGATTTTCCCCGAGGCGATCGGGCGAAGAATCAGAAACGTGCTTTTAAGCACTACTGGGCAGTGCGGAGTGTATGGGGGCGGCGGGCTGATCCGGTAGGTTGGGCACGGGTGCATCATAATCTGGGCAACCTTTGCAGCCAATCTGTCTGTGGAAACCGAGCGGTTAATCTGGAGCGGGCTATCAGGCACTACCGACTGGCTCTGAAGATACGGACATACGAGGATCATCCGGTACAGTGGGCAATGACGCAAGTTGGACTGGCCAATGCTTACGTCAAACGCATTCGCGGCGACCGGGCTGAGAACCTGGAGCGGGCCGTCGAACTTTACACAGAAACGCTTAGGGTTCGCACCAGGGAGGCTCGACCCGTTGAATGGGCGGAGACCCAATACGATTTGGCCGTAGCCTACAGATATCGGCTCTACGGCGATAAAGCTGAGAACCAGGAGAAGGCTATCCAGTGCTATGAGTGGGCTCTGGAGGTATATACCCGTGAATCCTATCCCAGGCAGTGGGCCAATGTCCACAACGACCTCGGCACGGCCTATAATCAGCGCTTGCGCAATGACAGAGCAGAGAATATCGAATATGCCATCCATCATTATATCCAGTCGCTAAAGGTCAGGACCGACCAAAGCTTCCCGGCAGATTGGGCGACTACTCGAAACAATCTAGCGAATGCTTACTGTGACCGCGTCCGGGGAAATCGTGAACTGAATCTCGAGCGGGCCATTCGCCATTATAACCAAGCTTTGAGAGTTAGAACGCAAGACACTTTCCCTTACGAATGGGCTATGGTTAACAACAACCTGGGGACTGCCTACTGGGAGCGCGTCCGAGGAGATCGGTGGGAGAACCTGGAAAAGGCTATCTGTCATTTTGAGACAGCCTTGATAGTTTTCGAGCCTGCCACCTTCCCTGTTGATGCCCGCCGGGCAGCACGCAACCTGGGGAACCTGTTCTTCGAGCAGAAGCGCTGGCCGGAGGCAAAAGCACCCTACGAAAAGGCCCGGCAGGCTGCGGAGAATCTGTACCAGGCCTCGCTGCTGCGCGCCAGCAAGGAGACGGAACTGGCAGAGACGGCCGATCTCTATCGCCGTACCGCATACGTGTTGGCGCGCGCCGGACAACCACAGGAGGCCGTCCTGGCCGTGGAGCAGGGTCGTGCTCGTGGTCTGGCGGAGGCATTGGCCCGTGACCGGACAGACCTGGAAAAGGTGCGTCAGATCGACGCTGCGGCCTACGAGCAGTACCGCCGAGTGGCGGAGTGCCTGCGCCAGTTAGAGGCAGCCGAACGCGCCGGCGCGCCGGCAGCGACCCGGGAAGCGTCCCCCCTCACGGCAGAGGCCCTGCGCCAGGAGGCGCTCCAGGCCCGCGCCGGGCTGGACGCGGCCATCGCCCGCATCCGCAAGGTCGAAGGCTATGAGGGCTTTATGGCCCTACCAGTGTGGGAGGACGTCGCCCGGGCCATCCGGCCCGGGTGGCCGCTGGTCTACCTGGTCACCACGCCGGCCGGGAGCCTGGCGCTCGTCGTCCATCGGCAGGACTCGGCGGTCTCGGTGGAGGCGATCTGGGCAGACCTGTTCACCTTTGAGGATCTGGACGGGTTGCTGGTTCAACGAGAAAGGGACGAGGTGCTGGGCGGGTATTTGCCCGGCCAGTTGTTCCGCTCTGAATGGTTAAAAGAGAGCCTGGCCCAGGTGTTGCCCACGCTGGGGGAACAGGTGATAGAGCCGGTCGCCGCCCGGTTGCGCGCCTGGGGAGCCGAGGGGGTGGTGCTGGTGCCGGGCGGTCGTCTGGGGCTGTTGCCCCTGCACGCGGCCCGCTACCGGGTGGACGGTCGCCGGGTTCACCTGCTGGACGAGTTCGACGTGGCCTATGCGCCCAACGCCCGCGCCTGGAAGGCGGCACAAGACGCCCTGGCGCTCAGGCAGCGCCATCCGCCCACCTTGGCCGGCGTCGGCAACCCCCTGCCCCACCCCAAGCCGCTCCCCTTTGCCAGAGCCGAACTGGAAGAGGTGGCCGACTTGTTCACCGCCGAGACCCGTCGTCCGCTGTACGAGGAACAGGCCACTCGCTCGGCCCTGCTCCAGCGGCTGCCCGGGGCCACCCACGTCCACCTGGCCTGCCACGGCCTGTTTGACCTCGAGACGCCGCTGGCATCGCGCCTGGAATTGAGCAGGCAGGAGGCACTGACCCTGGGCCAGGTGTTGGACGAGTTGGCGTCAGAACTGGAGCAGGCACGGCTGGTCGTGCTTTCCGCCTGCCAGAGCGCCATCCCCGAGTTTCGCCGTCTGCCCGACGAGGTGATCGGCCTGCCGACCGGCTTTTTCCAGGCCGGGGTGCCGGGCGTGGTGGGCACGCTGTGGCCGGTGAACGACCTGTCTACCGCCCTGTTGATGCTCAAGTTCTACGAGTATCACCTGAGAGGCGATGAGGGGCCGTCGCCTGCGCGGGCGTTGCGCCGGGCACAGCGCTGGCTGCGGGACGTGACGGCGGGGGAGTTGCTGGACTATTTTGAGCGTCACCACGCTTTGCACAAAGCACATCGGCAGGCAGAACGGGAGCGGATGCCGGAGGAGATGGCTGCAGCGGGTGTGAGTCGCTTTGTATGGCAAGAGCCCGAGGTGCAGCCTTTTGCCGATCCCTATTACTGGGCGCCGTTCATCTTTGTAGGAGTATAAACGGTGACATCCTCTTCCCTGTTTATCGGGAAGAGGATGTCATGATACTCCCGAGTCGAACTTGCCGTTACCTCACTAATGTATCTCAAGGCCAATTGCCAACACCTGCCAACTATTCTCTCTCAAGCTCCACAAGCGTTCCAGCAAGTTCTCAATGTCCTCCAAGTCGAGAGTGTGGACGAAGGAAGCGGAATCAAGAGGCAACCAATCCAAACCCAGCGGTTCGTCGGTGATGATCGCCACCAGGCGCTCCTTTCCAGGCTTACCCGCGACGTGAAAAGCGTCGTGGGGCGATTCTGTTTGCGGTAGACGAACCCGGCCAGGATACAAGCGAGTATCGGGCGCGAAGCGAGAGGGGCAAAGACAGATGACTTGCCCCGAAGTCTCCTCATCCAAAAGAGTCAAGTATCCTTTTCGCTCCGACCGGATGACCAAGTGTATCTGGTCGTTTAATCTAAAATGAAAAGTGGGCGTATTCGATATACCCAAACGCAATCGATCCCATTCAGGTTCGTCAGTTGGCGCATCCAATCTGCGCGAGCCGGAGCGCTTCCGGCCCCACTCGGGCTCGTCAGCCAGCACGGGCCGAAAATGCTCGCTGAACCGGGCCCGATTCCACAATTCGTCGAACGCCTGGCGCATCGCCGGCCCCTCGGTTGGGAGTCTTGTGAGTATGCCCTGGATCGCGGCTGCTCCCCAAAAGGCCACTTGCTTGGACACCTCGTCCAGATTGCGAAACTTGAGCGCGCCCAATAGATAAGGGACAAGCCCCTGGTAATACTCGGTATGGTCGCTGTAGTTGAACAGATAGCGACGAGCCGTCTGGCGGATGGGCCTCAAGATGTCACAAAAGCGCTGCAGGCCGGGATGAAGGAGACCGTGCTGCTTGGGTTCCTCGCCAAAAGAGACGTGGTGAAGACAACGGTAAAACCGACGAATGGTTAATGGTGTAGAGAGTCTATACCGGCAGACGATCTGTGAGACGAGATGGGTCATGATCTCCGTTTCCAGGCGCAAAAAGTCGAGCAGCACATAGTCCCGGCGTGCCTCGGAAAAGTCGATCAACCCCACCTTGCGCGTTCCCCGCTCGACCAGGATGTTCCCCAGGTTCAGGTCGCCGTGAATGAAACTGGTACGTATGTGCCGGGTCTGGCTCAGGATGCCGGGCAGGGCTTGCAGAGGGTTGGGCAGGGTCGTCCCGTCGGGTAAGGCCAGGTTTGCCCTGGTCAGATCGATGTCTGGCCCCAGCGCCTTTCGCGCCTCGTCCTGCAGCCGCTCCTGGCGTGTCTCCACCACCTTGCCTATGATGGGAGAGATTGGCTGGCCGATTGAACAAGAGGCCATGCCTTGAACAGATCGTAAACGCACCACGCAGGATCGAGGCGCGTTGAGGGTCACCGTTCCGTGCTCCAAGTCCACCTTGGTGACCACAAAACCCTCCAGTCGCACCCAAGCGCACGCTTGAACGGATGGAGGTGCCGGCTCATCAGGCCTGACCCGGATGGGATCTACTCCCGGTGGCGGCGACATAGGCTCAACGAGCAGGTTCACGGGCAAGATCCGGTCGTAACAGACCTGGAGGGGAAAGTCGGCTTGGGTTTGAGAAAAGTCCCAAATACGACGCATACTGGGCAGCAACTGGTCGGTGAGGACAAAGAGAACGTCTTGAACGTCGGCATCAATGGCATATTGTCTCAACGGCTCGATTTCGAACGCACCCTCGCCGAACAGATCGTAGCGCAGGCCACCGTAGTCGCTTCCAGGTGGCAAGATGGGTTCGCCTCTGATTTCGGCCACGCTGGGAAGCTGTTGATGGATATGGCTTTGGTAGGCTCGCCATTCTTTTTGGATGACAGAAACGGAGGCGATCTTGACCACGGCCGGTAAGGCAGGGGCGCCGTCATCTCTGATAGAGTGAACCACATAGATGTGACTACCGCTGTAGCCCAAAGAGGAAAAATCCTCCTTGATGACCAATCGCCGATCCTCGGCAAACATCTCTTGCAAGATAATATCAGCGTTCGGGGAAAGATCAAAGTGCTCATAATTCTCAATGGTGGGAGCCATAAACCCTCCTTGGTTGAAGCAAAAGGTGCATCTCTGGTGTCTCGCTTGGCAAACGGAAGCAGAGCGAGATGTACGTTTCAGCCGTTCCGCGGCCGAATCGCGCTTTGTAGCTCGGCCAGCAAGGCAGGGTGCCCGGCGATGATCGGCTCAGGGGCCAAGCGACCGTCGAACAAAGGCCCATAGTCCACCGGCCGGCCTGATAGATAACAGAGCCGGCCCCCCACTTGATTCAAGATCGTCGCGCCAGCAGCCAGGTCCCACAGGTAGGCCTTGGGGATAAAAGCCGCGCTGGCCGAGCCGCGCGCCGTGTAGACCAGGCTGGCCCCTACGCTGCCGATGGCCCGGGTGCGGGGCGCGTCGATGTCGAAATCGTGGTGTGTGCCGGCGCTCACCGCCAGGAAACCCTTGCGCCCCCACTCTGAGCGAAGCGTCTGGCCTAGCCTGCCGCCATTATGGTACACCTGGCCGTTGACAGCATAGGTCAAGTCGTCGAGCAGGGGCATGTAGAACAGCCCCAACACGGGCCGGGTCCGGTAGAGTAGGGCCACAGCGATGCCCCAGCCGGGCAAGCCTTGCGCGAAAACCGTCGTGCCGTCCAGGGGGTCGATCACCCAGGTGTAAGGGGCAAAAGGTGCCGCCCGCACACGCGCCCCTTCCTCGGCCAGCAGGCCGTGACCGGGGTAGGCGGTCTGGACTTGCTCGACCAGAAATTGCTCAATCTCTGTGTCGGCCCGGGTGAGCAGCGTGTTGTCCGGCTTGTACTCGGCAGAGACGTTACTGAAATGGCGCATAGCGATTTGACCCGCCTGGCGCGTCCAGGTGATGGCCCGAGCCACCACCTGGGATGGCTCCAAGGCACCAATCCGCAATGGCTTTGTCATTGTCCATTCCCAAACGTCACCCGAGCGTTGGGATGAGCGTACACGCTAAACGCCAACCAGGCAGGATTGTCGGGCGCCAAACTGCGCACCCGCTCCCGGGCGGCCTGAACGGCCCGGCCGATGGTCTGGCCCTCGCGCAGGGTGTCGTAAAAGATGCGGGCAAACTCGTACGCCAGCCGGTCGTTCACCGACCAAAGTGGGCCGACAAACGCCCCACACCGCGAGCGGTCCACCCACGCCGCGGCCCAACCGCCCAATCGCGTCAACGACCAGCCCTGCTGCCCCACGCGACAGGCGTTCAAAAAGACCAGCGGCTTATCGCAGGCGATGTGCGTTTGACGACGACCGTGGATGTCCTCGGCGCGCAAAGCTCGACCATCGGCCAGGATGATCGCCGACTCGTTGGGATGATCCAGGCTCACGTTGCCGTGGGCGGCAAAGTGCCACAGATCGATCTTGCCACCATCCAGCAACGCCCCCACCGCCGAGCCTGTGGCCGGATTGGGACTGAGATCCTCGACGCCGGTGAGCGCTGCCAAGTCAGCCAGGTGCTGCTGCTCCTCTTGGGCGTAGGGCAGCGGTCTGGCAGGCAAGCCCTGTGCAGCCTCCACGCACACCGCCCGCCGTACCTGGATCTTGCCCGCCCCTCCCCCTCGACCCGCCAGCCAGCGCGTCATCTGGAACCGGGCGCACATAAAGTCGTCGTCGATGATGTTACGTGGGTCGCTACCGTCATAGGGCCGAATCAGCTCCCAGGGGATCCACGGCTCATCGGACGTAATTTGCAGCGAGTGCGCCTCGTCCCGAAATTGCCGATAGGCGCTCCGCATCTCGTCGGAGAACAGCTCTTCATACATCAGATGGCCGATAGCGCGCAGCTTGTCTTCCACCTCTTGGGGCGTGAGGGGATGCCCGTCTATGTCTCGCCCATCGGCCAGGGCCTCGATCTTGCGCATCTGGTGGGCCTGGTACGCCTCCGGCGAGCCCTTGATCGCCTCGCCTTTCACCGGCTGGTGGTGAAACTCGACAGCGCCGTTGGGCGAATGCAACACGTACTCGAGCGTGGTCTGGCCCTCCTGGACTCTCGTGGTGACGCGGATGTCCAGGTCGGGGGGAGGTGCGTAAGGACCACCGGCGGTCATCAGCGCCGTCAGCGCCTGCAACTGCTCTTCGGGCAGCGTTTCCTTGGTGACCTCGACGAGCAGGTGTACGGCGCCGATTGGGGCGCCGGCCTGGTAAAAGTCCAGCCGCAGCTCTTTGCGGCCCAGGCTGAGGCCCTTGATGTAAAAGACAGTCGGTTCTGTGTCTGTCTCGGGCTCAATGGGCAGACGCTTGACCGATTCTCCGATAATCTCAAAGTCTTGGGGTAGAGAGTGCAAATAGACGGTGAGAAACTGGCCGAGTTGCGCTTCCAACGGCCGGGCTTGTTCGCTTTCGGGCGCCGGGGCGCGGGTCAGGCCGACGGTGATGACTCCCCGCCTCCCCACGGCCAAAGAACGCGGAGCTGCGATGTCGGTGTAGCGCGTCACGACCGGCGGGTTGACCAACTGGCGCGCTCGCGTCAGCAGGTCAGGCCAGGCGGGCGTTTGGGATTCCAATCCTTTTCCACCCAGTCGCGTGGTCGCCCCCCTGTGCCGGTCGATTTCCTGTACAGCCTGCCGCAATCGCTGCCTGGCTTGGGGATAGGGTCTGAATTTTAGCGCCAGCTCGGCGGTGAGCAAGGCCCGCTCGCCGAGGTCGGTGGCGCTTTGCAGCCGGACGATCAGCGCTTCTACCTCAGGATAGAGTTCCACCCACGCCCGGCCCAGGAGGGTGGGTAACTCGTCCCACAGGGCTAACAATGCTTGTAAGGTGTTTTCAGGTTCCATGTCTATACTCCTACAAAGATGAACGGCGCCCAGTAATAGGGATCGGCAAAAGGCTGCGCCTCGGAGTCTTGCCAGGCAAAGCGCAGCACACCCTGTGCGGCCACTTTCTCCGGCACCCGCTCCCGCTCCGCCTGCCGGCGTGCTTTGTGCAAGGCGCGATGACGCTCAAAAATAGTCCAGCAACTCTCCCGCCGTCACGCCCCGCAGCCAGCGCTGGGCCTGGCGCAACGCCCGCGCAGGCGACAACCCCTTTGGTCAGATTCTCCTCCAGCATAGCCTGTTCTGTTGCCCAGATCAATTGTTAAACGCTTCCAAAATACTGCGGGGACGCTGCGAACCGGCGCTAGCTCGGGCATCCTTCGGAGTAGAAGCGATAGCCTCCCGGTTTGCCACGCCAGTTGATGATGTACTGCGGCTCAGAAGGGGCCGTCTCGATCTTTTTGCGCAGGCCCGAAACCAGGCGCTGGACGTCCCCGCTGGTGATGCCGTACTTGGCCGCCTCGTCCCCGGACCAAACCTGATCGATCAGATCGTCGTATGTGTGAGGCTTTTGCGGGTTCTCGACCAGAAAACGAAGCAACATCCTTTCCTGAGGCATCAATTCATCCTCCAGGCGCGTCAGGCCCTGATAGATCTCTTCCGTCTCTTCGTCCAGCCTGATCCGCCCTCGGCCTAACGGGCCAACCCGCTTGACGTAATCGGTAAGGAGCTGGCCCTTGATCTGCCAGCCCGTGTCGGTGCGTTCGCACACCCCTTTGACGACCAGGCGCGACAGGATGTGGCCATATTCTTGCACGAGCGTCTCGAACGCTTGTTTGAGCGCCGGCCCCGGCTCTTTTACTCGCTCTTGCCCTTGCCATTCGAGCACAGCCGCCAGGGCGAACTGTTCTTCCTGGGTCAAGCCCTTCCACATCTTGGTCAAACGATGCTCCAAACTGGGCTCGGCCTGCAAGGCGTCCCGCCATTCCCGCACGGACAATCCCCTGTGGTCGAGCCACCACTGGCCGACCGCCTTTAGCAACGCCGGAAAGTTGCCTGCCAGGCTCAACATGGCGGCGCTCTCTTGCTCGGTGGGCGGTTGGGCGGCCGTGTGTGTGGCCTGGGCGATCACCCAGCGGGCGTCGCTTTCGCTCATCGCACCCACCCAGCAGACGCGGCTGTCTAGCAGTTCGTACAGATCTCCCAAAGCCTCCGGGTTGGGCAGGTAGGCCGCCTCTTGCAGCATACCGGCAATCAAACACAGGGTCTCCTTAAAACTGTCCCGCAATCCACGCAGGGTGTTGATCATTCGAAGGGAGAGTTGGCAAAAGCGGTCAAAGCGATTGAGTACCAGTACCACCTGGGTTTCCTCGGCTTGAAAGGCAAACAGCACCTCGTGTAAAGCGCTTTGGGCGAGAAAAGGGTCTCGGGTCGCCCGATTTTCCAGGTACAAACTCGTAATACGCTCTTGAATGATCCTCACAAAGCGATCGCAAACCCAGTAAAAGGCCCGCAGGATGACGCGATACAAGGTGGCGGGGTCATCGGTCGGCAAGTTGTTGAGGTCAACGGGGATCAAGGCGACGGAGCGGGTTTCGGGTTCGGTCGTCAGAGGGGCCAGATAAGACATCAGCACCTCCGGCCGGTCGCATAAAAAGCCCAGCAGGTTGGAGCGGCCACAGCCGGCCAAGCCGACCGCAGAGCCGCTTTCGCTGACCAGAATCCAGCGGGCCAGGATTTGCATCTCCCTGGCGCGATAAGTCGCCGGAAAGGCCTTCCAGGTTCGTGATGTAATCATTGCTGTCCCCTCCTGCAAAACGAAGCGTTTCCCTGGCGTTTCAAGACTGCGGCACCAGTGACAGTTGCCCGATTTGTGTGTATAGTGGGAGTAGGTTTTGGAGGTTCTTCCTGTTGAAAGGTCAACCTCATAGGCTCCAGCCGTGCTAGCAGCAAAGACCGGATGTCTTCGAAGCCGGGTGTCATCAGGGTGGCGCCCGGGGGATCCCGCGTCTTGCTACAGGGGGGGGGTAGAAAGGAGACGCCAGAATGTCCGGGAAACGCTTCAAGGCCCTCGTCATCGCTGCACTGCTTGTCCTCACCGTAGCTCTCACTTCACCTTCACCGGCAGCACCCTCAGCCGCACTGGCGGCCGAGTGCGGCTCGACGGCCAGCGGTTGCGTGCTCCCCAATGGCCAGGGGCAGTAACTAAGGCGACGGGGTGGGTCTTGGATTGTCGCCAGGACCCACCTCGTCCTCAGGCCACTCAAGACCGGTCAGGCGGCGCAGCTTCTGCCGTCGTTCGGCCAGTTCGCGCCGCAAAGGCTCGTAAGGCGCTTCTTGCCGCTCGGCCACCAGCTCCCAGGCCTCATCCAGACAGGTCTGCGCCCTGGTCCAGCGGCCACAGGTGAGATGCAGCTCGGCAAACTCTCCCAACGTGTTGGCCAGATTCCAGGCATCCCCCCGGTTGCGCCAACCCTCCAACGCCCGCTCGAAACAGGCCTCCGCCTCACTCCAATCCTCAAGGCGGGTATACACCATGCCCAGGTTGTGGCGGGCACGAGCCAGGTCCAGACTGTCACCTGCACGCTTGAGCACGCTCTCGGCCTGGCTGTAGGCCTCCGCTGCCCGCAGCAGGTCGGGCTGTCTCAGGTACACGTTGCCGACGTTGAGTTGGGTCCGGGCGACGTGGATCTCGTCCCCCACTGCCCGGTAATGGTGGATGGCCTGCCTGAAAAAGGCCATCGCTAACCCCAGGTCACCGGTACACCGGTAGAGCTCGCCCAGGTTCTGCAACGTCTTGGCCAGGCCATGCCGGTTGCCAGTCTCCTGCCATAGCGTCTTGGATCGGGTCAGGTGAGGCAGCGCTTCGGCGTAGCGACCCTGGTCAAAGTAGACCAACGCCAGGTGATTCTCGGCATAAGCCAGCCGCGCCGTGTCCTCCAGCACCCCGAACAGGGCCACGGCCTGCTGGCAGAGGATCTCTGCGCGGCGAAAGCGTCCCTGCAACCGGTACAAGTCACCCAGGTTGGAGAGGGTCTGGGCCAGGCCAAGTTGACCACCAGTCCAGCGCCAAAGCCACCATGCCCGGCGGTAAGAGGCCGCCGCTGCCTGGTAGGCTCCTCGTTGTCGCTGGATGACCCCTCGCCTGGCCAGCAACTCGGCCTCGGCCGTCGCACCTGCCCGTTGCCGGGCGTGGGCTGCCAGGACTCGCAAAAAGCCGTCCCAATCGGTCCAGTAGCCTCGCCGTTCCATGTGCGGGTGCACGGCCAGAGCCAGTGCCCGTGTCAAGTCCCACGCTTCCGGCACGGTTATCGCGGCCTCAAGTGCCCTGGCCACGCTCCGGATGTCGGCCTCGGGGAGCAGATCGTCTTCCACCCTGGCGTTGAGGGCATCGAGCCAATACCTGGCGTTGGCGACGATGATCCGTTTCACGGTCGTTTCCTCACGAGCTGTCCTCGGACGACTGTCGGGCCAGGAAGGTGTGGGTCAATTGGTGCAGCGAGTAATGTCTTTCCTTCAAGTCACCACCCACGTTCACCAGCGAGAGAGTCGCCAGGCGCTGTAGACAGGTCGCCGCGTCGTCTTGGTCGAGTTCAGCGGCGGCCGCGATTTGCTCCAACCGGCCGCCCTCCTCGGCCACCAACAGCAGGGCCTGTAGTACCCGGCGACTGTTCTGATTGAGGGCCTGCCAGGCATTGGCATAGATGAAGGTCAGCAATTCTTCGACAGGCTTGTCTTTTGCGGCGCTAAAACGGGCCAGGGCCACCGGCAAGGACAGGGTATGAGTCTGCCCGATGATCAGCTTGGTGGCCAATGGATTGCCACCGGTCACGTCGTAGATTTGTCCCAGCGCCCCCTCGGAAGCACTGGCCAGTTCGTGCAGGCCTCGCGTCTCAGCTTCGTGTCGGATCAGGCTCAGAGTATCGCCTCGAGACAGTTGTCTTAGAGTCAGAACATACACGCCACTCACATCGCGGAGCGAGTAGCGCGTGGCGATGAGAAACTTGCTGGGGTTGACCAATCCTCTCAACCCCAAGACGAGAGAACGATAATCAGTAGCCGTCTCCAGGTTGTCTATTACGACCAGGCAGGACTGGGACCTGAGCAAGTCCTTCAACCCCGCTAGCTTTTCAGCGTCGGATCGCCGCCTCAAACCCACCAATTCAAACTGATCAATGAGACGATCAACCAACTCGGCCAGTGTCAAGACAGATTGATCGGCCAGTGTCTCAACCTCACCGGACAGTCGAAATAGCCGACGGCGGGCGCTGACCCAGCCTATCTCGCGGAAGTGGGGCCGGCAGGCGAGTTCACGCGCCAGTGCATCCGCTAGCGAGGTCTTACCGACGCCACCCAGACCCTCGAGCGCCAACAGCCACGGCTCTGAGGCAGTCTCGAGCTGTGCACGCGCTTCAGCCATCTTTTCCGCTACGCCAAAGAGTCGGCTATAGGTCGGTAGCTCCAGGCGCGCCCCAATTTGCCGCAGCCGTCGTTGGCAAAGTTTCATTTCCTGATCCCATATCATCCGGGCCAGTTGAGCAATGGCCGCACGCTGCCGCTGAAAAATTATATCTTCACTCAGATTCCGCCTATAGGCCATCGCCCGGGCTGTCTCTTGATCGAGAAAACGTCGCTGGAGGAGATCGGCCGCCGCCTCATCAGCCTGTTTCAGGCGGTCGAGTCCATCTATCAGAATCTGGCTGCTGATCAAGCGGGGCGTAGCCACCTCTCGTTCGGCTCTTATCTGATGTGCGAGAAGGAGATCATCCAACACATCTTTAGTATGATGGGCGTGCCAGGCGCGTAGAGCCCGGTGGATACGCTTGGCAAAGCCTTCAGGCATGTCAGGGTCAAGCTGCTTCGACATGGGGACTCCTTTGGTTCACCTCTAATTCTAGCAAGTCGTCGAGCAATTTGTGGTCTCTGGCTTGGCCGAGCAAATCGTGACCTTCTTGGCCCATCCGGCCGAGAAAGTGATTGAACAACAGAGCCAGAGGAAGAAACACACGCCAACGGTCACAAGGTCGGCATGCTCAATGACTACTGGAGGCATGGAACTGGCCACTGCCTCTTTTTCGTCTCGCGTTGTCACGCCAGCAGCACCTTGAGCTGCTTTAAACCTTTTTGTAGTCGAAATCACCGGCCATCCACGCCTCCCCAACGCAAAAAGCCCCCGCCCATGACGACACATCCGTCGCCACAGCGAAGGCTTTCCATGAATACCAGTTATCCACACAAACACGCCACTTGCCTGCTTCATTGCCCGCCCCAACCCGCAACGTGGCCTGAAGCCACCTTTGGCAACGACACACCGGGCGATGAAGGACTCCCCCCTAGAGGATAGATCCTTCCCTCCTCTCGCTTATATTATACCACGCAACCCTGGATTCTGTCAATAGAAAATGCGACAAATTCAGCTAGAAATCTTCTGCTGTCAGCAACCGAGCGGCCCAAAGAACCCTGGTACACGTCGGCGGAAATCCTTCCCCGGTTAAGCATTGGGCGATAGCGCCGGTCGAGTAGGCCTGTACTGAGCCCTTCGACCGCGCTCAGGACAGGCTTGTCAAAGTGAGCGAAGCGACGTGTCGAGACCAAGCGGCTTGTAAAGAGTGCTCTTGTGGGCAGAAAAGGCTTGGTTTCGACACTGTCCTGGAGTCAGTACAGGACAAGTGCTCAACCGGCGCTTGCCCTACAACTACCGACGGACTTGCCCGGCTGTACTAGCGTGCTATAATCTGGGTAATCATCAATCCGGTCTACTCCCAGGCGGTTTGGAATGTCGATTATGGCTATCACCCAGGTCATCCCAATCCTCACCGAACCTTTTGTGCGCGCCGGCCTCTATATCTTCGATGAACCTCGAAAGAGACACCACCCTGGATGAACGTACAAGCAATGAGGACCCAATTGAGATCTTGCGCCGCCGTGCGCCTGACCGAGCAGCGGAACCATCCCGACCTGTCGCCGGACGAACTGGCCTGGCGGGTCACGCGACGCATGCAAGGGAATCCCAGGCTAGGCCGGGAAGACGATAGCGGCGCGGCACAAGATTGAGGGATGAAGGTATCACCGCTCCTGTTTGGCACGCTGCACGTGCTGGGCCGCGAGCGGTCGCTGGCGCGAATGCGGCAGGCATTACAGGCAGGGAAAACAGCCCTGGCTGAGAAGTGAGCTCCTGGCATGAAGAAACAAGCCCCCGGTCTCTGAGGAATTCAGGGGGTCTTTGATTCATTGCAGATGTTCAGTCGTGGTTGCATTGTGCAACCATACGTGGTACAATCAGGGAAAATCCTTGGAGATGAGAACAATGCCCATCTTGCACGTACGGAATATCCCCGATGAGTTGTATGCGCGCCTTCAGCGCCGGGCGGAGATCCAACGCCGTTCGCTCAGCGCGGAGGTGCTCACGCTGCTCGAGTGGGCCATAGAGGAAGCAGAGCGCACCTCAGAGGCCACCCTGACGTCTATTCGCCGCCGTCGTTCTTTCAACCCCGCTGCCGCCGGCGCGCCCGATAGCACAACACTGCTGCGACAGGATCGGGACCGATGAGCGTGGACTGTGTGGTTGATGCCAGCGTCGGGATCAAGCTCTTTCTCGTGGAGCCGCTATCCGATCGGGCCGATGCACTGTTTTCCCATCTGACCGACACACCGCCAGCACGTTTCTACGTGCCGGACCTTTTCTTCATCGAATGTACGAATATTCTTTGGAAGTACGTGCGGCACTTTGGCTACCCGCCGGAGGATGCACGGCAGGACGTGGCCGACCTGGTCCGGCTGCCGTTGCACATCGCTCCCACGGCAGAAATGGCAGAAGCGGCACTGGTACTGGCCGTGACCCACAAGGTCACTGCTTACGATGCCGCGTATGTGGCGCTGGCCCGGCGGCTATCGTTGCCCTTGGTCACTGCCGACGAGGCGCTGGTGCGCCGTCTGGCGGAAACCGGCCTGAACGTGAGCTTTTTGGCCGAGTGGCCGTAGCGAAGCGTAAACTATCAAGGTGCCGAGGGGAAATGGCGAATTTACGCTCGCCTGGAAAGGTTTGGAATGTCAATTATGGCTACCACCCAGGTCATCCCAATCCTCACCGAACCTTTTGTGCGCGCCGGCCTCTATCCCAGCCCGGAACAGGCGCTCAAACACATCATCCTGGACTACATCGAGCACCAGATCGCCTGGGCCGAGTCCGAACTCTGGCGTTACGAGCAAAAGCATCAGTGCACATTTGCTGAATGGTCCGAGTCATTGCCGGGGCGAGCCACTATCAGCGACAAAGACGACTGGATGGAGTGGGAAGCCACCCTCGACACGCTGGACGGTTGGCGACAGATCAAGGCCGAGGTAGAGCAAAGCAATGTATGGTGCAGGGAGTGTATCATCTTCGATGAACCCCAAAAGAGACACCACCCTGGATGAACCTACAAGCAATGAGGACGCGATTGAAGCCTTACGCCGGCGGCTTGGCAGGCTTGACCCTCGCCAGGTCGCGATCTGGCGAGAGATGAGCCCTGCTCGCCGCCTGGAACTGGCGTTTCAGGCTTACCAGTTCGCGCTCGACGCCGTGCGCCTGACCGAGCAACGGAACCATCCCGACCTGTCGCCGGACGAACTGGCCTGGCGGGTCACGCGACGCATGCAAGGGAATCCCAGGCTGGGCCGGTGAAGTGGTGGCGGCACGCTGCAGGTGCTGGGCCGCGAGCAGTCGTTGGCGCGGATGCAGCTTGAATGTGCTCTATGGCCAAAATACTCCCATCATTATCACCGCTGTCTAAAGTTCACATGTTGGAAACAGCCGGACAGCGTAGGAACCTCGAAACCCTGAGGACTAATCGCCACCTGACGACCATCAACGTACAGAGCGACAAATCGAATGGTCTGATTGAGACTAAGTATCCACTCATACCATCCATCTTCGTTCGTCCTCGC
>Ga0114922_10001606_pt1 | contig 21460 bp, 20 predicted proteins | sample AartaG_FD_100975 | JGI IMG/M metagenome (GOLD analysis project Ga0114922, IMG submission 100975) | Deep subsurface microbial communities from Aarhus Bay to uncover new lineages of life (NeLLi) - Aarhus_00045 metaG | ecosystem: Environmental > Aquatic > Marine > Oceanic > Sediment | place...
CCTTATAGAAAAGTCAGGCGGAATGAATATAGTGGCAGAGGACAATCTAACAGGATGGCCCGAATACAGCTTGGAAAAATTAATAGAAAAAAATCCGGATATAATAATTGCCCCTATGATGGCGGTAACAGATTCTTCTGTAATAACTGAAGATAGCAGATTCTCAAGCATTAATGCAGTTATCAGCGACAGAGTATATGTTGTTCCGGATAATCCGGTCAGCCGTCCCAATCATAATGTTATTAAGGCGCTGCAGATGTTTTCAAAGGCCATACATCCAGAGATTTTCGGGGAGTTTGAGATCATAGAATAAGGTAGACCAATAAATTTAGAAATTTAGTATACTTACTGTTGAATTGTACAAATGATATTTCTATTTATTATTTTAGTTTTTGGTTTTCTATAGATGATTATGGTAACCAGAGCAAGGATTTTAAAGCACATTTTTATAATGTTATTAATACTGATACTATTAATAATAGCTGCTGCTTCTATAGGTGCTGCTAAAATCAGCCTTAAGGATACTGGCTTGATACTGGCAAGCTTTATACCCGGCCTTAATCATTTTATAGATACTTCCCGGCTGGATCCCCAGGATATAGTTATTATTTCACAGATCAGGCTGCCAAGGATTTTCCTGTCTATATTTGTGGGCATGGCCCTTGCCGCTGCTGGAGTTATTTTTCAGGGCCTGTTCAGGAATCCTATGGCGGATCCTTTTGTGATCGGTGTTTCAGCAGGAGCTGCCCTGGGGGCGACCATAGGACTGGTGTTTATTACCGGCGTTGGTCTTTTAGGTATTTCCACCACTGCTGTTTTTGCTTTGGTAGGAGCTCTGGGCACTACATTTTTAGTATACAGTATCGCAAAGACAAGAGGAAAAGTGTCGGTTGTCACACTGCTTCTGTCCGGTATTGCTCTTAGTGCCATGCTAAGTGCAATAACTTATTTTATAATGATTTTTAAGGTTAATGATATAGCAAAAGTAATATTCTGGATTATGGGTGGACTGACTTCCGCTTCCTGGAACAGGTTTATTATCATGGCTCCGCTGGTTACCGTTCTGGTAGTTATTTCCGGGTTTTTTATGAGAGATTTGAATATAATATCCCTGGGAGATAAAAGGGCTGTCCAGCTGGGGGTGCAGACAGAAAAAGTAAAGAAGATAATGTTAGTAATGGCGTCTTTTATAGCTGCAGTGGCTGTATCGGTAAGCGGGATTATAGGATTTGTGGGACTTATAACTCCACATATTTTAAGACTGATTGTAGGGCCTGACCATAAGATATTATATCCTACTTCAGCAATCGCAGGTGGAATAGTTCTGCTTATGTCTGATACCCTGGCAAGGACTATACTTATGCCCAGAGAAATCCCGGTAGGTATTATTACTTCCATTATAGGAGTTCCCTTTTTCCTTTATCTTTTAGTAAGGTCAAAAAAACAGATTTTTTAAAAAGGCTTTTATGGATAAGATGGATAAAAAAGGTAATATAATTTCGGTTAAAAATTTAAATTTTTCTTATAATCACAACCAGGTTTTGCATAACCTGAGTTTTGATATAGGCAGGGGCGATTTTATATCAATTCTAGGCCCCAACGGAGCAGGAAAGAGTACACTTGTAAATCTTGCAAGCAAGGTGCTGGAAAACTACAGGGGCAGAATTGAAATAGATGGAAAGGATATAAGAAAATTGGGCTCAAGGGATGTGGCAAAAATGGTAGCTGTTGTACCCCAGTATACCAATCCTGGTTTTAACTTTACAGTATCTGAGATGATTATGATGGGAAGACACTCCTACATTTCAAGGTTCGGCATGGAAAAAGAGGAGGATTATAGTGCGGTTAACCTGGCCATGGAAAAAACCGAAACACTATCATTTGCAAACAGGAAGTATTCAGAACTGTCAGGTGGTGAGAAACAGCGGGTGATTATAGCACAGGCTTTAGCCCAGGACAGCCCTATCCTGCTGCTTGATGAGCCTACTTCTCACCTTGATATAAACTTCCAGATAGAGTTTATAAATATTTTTTTAAGCTTAAATAGAAAAGAGGGTAAAACTATAATTGGGATTTTTCATGATATAAATCTTGCTATACAGAACAGTCAAAAAATGATGCTCCTAAAAGATGGCAGAATTTTTAATTTCGGAATCCCGGAAAGTATAATAAGCAGAGAAAGTATTAAAAGGGTATTTGGAAGCGATGTATTCGTGGGGAAAAATCCTGTTACCCAAAAACTATATGTAAGCCCTATTTTTACCCCTGACATCTACGGGGGCACTCCGGATATAAAGCCAAATAAATACCTTAAGGTTCATGTTATTGGCGGAGGCGGAGCAGCATCGCCGGTTGTCAATTTGCTTAACGGCAGAGGCTATGAGGTATCCTGCGGGGTTATAAATACTCTGGATACGGATGTTGATACCGCACAAATGCTGGGAATCTCATATGTGACCGAAGCCCCCTTTTCCCCTATAAGTCTGGACTCACAGAATAAAAACCTGGAGTTTATCAAGTCCAGTGATGTGGTTATTTTACCTGGAGTAGAGTTTGGCTATGGCAATTTTCCAAACCTTCTGTCGGTAAAAGAAGCAGTAAGGTTAAATAAAAAAGTGATAGTAATAGATGAAAAGTGCATAAGAGAAAGAGACCATACTGATGGAAGGGCTGGTAAGCTTTACCAGAAGATAATAAAAAGTGGTGCGGTTGTGGTTAAGTCAGTAAATCAAATACTCCTTCATTTGTAATCATAATATGAGAAAAGGTAAATCAAAATCCATAATGATACAGGGCACCGGCTCACATGTTGGCAAGAGTGTAACGGCTGCCGCAATCTGCAGAATTTTAAAACAGGATGGATATAGCGTATGTCCATTTAAATCACAGAACATGGCATTAAATTCATATGTCACTGCTACAGGCGGGGAAATGGGCAGAGCCCAGGTGGTCCAGGCTGAAGCATGTGGTTTAATTCCCGAAGTATGTATGAATCCAATACTTATCAAACCCATAGCCGATGCGAAGGCTCAAATAATATTTATGGGGAAAGTAGTAAGGAATATGAGTGCTATTGAATATAACCACAAGAAAGTTTTTTATCTGAATAAGATCAAAGAAGTCCTTGATGATTTAAAGAAAAGATTTGATTTTATAGTGATAGAAGGAGCCGGCAGCCCGGCGGAGATAAATCTTTTAAAAAATGATATTGTGAATATGAAAACAGCTGAAATTTCAGAATCTCCTGTAATACTGGTAGGGGATATTGACAAGGGAGGAGTTTTTGCAAGCTTTTACGGTACGGTAAAGCTCCTGCCCAGAAAATATAGGAGGTATATAAAGGGACTGTTGGTAAATAAGTTTAGGGGAGATATAAGTATTCTTAAACCAGGTAATGATTTTATATCCCGGAAATTAAATATCCCAATAGTCGGGACCATTCCATACTATAGGGATATTTATGTAGAAGAAGAGGATTCGGTAAATCTGGAGCGTGAAAAGAGCAAGAGATCAATTTTAAGTAATACTACAGGAAACAGTAGAAGTAGAAAGATAATAGTTGGTGTAGTTTATCTTCCCCATATTTCTAATTTTACTGATTTTAATGCTTTTGAAATGGAAAAAGAAGTCAGCCTGATTTACATTAAAAATAAGAGGGAGTTAAAAAAGTTAAAACCCCATATGATTATTATTCCGGGAAGTAAAAGCACTATGGGTGATCTGTTATATTTAAGAAGATCCGGGTTGGAAGAAGAGATTAAGAAGCAATACCAGAGTGGTGCAGTAATATTTGGCATATGTGGAGGCTTTCAGATTCTGGGAAAGAAGATTGTAGATAAGTTTAAAAGTGAGTCGCCTGATATTGAAAGTATCAATGGCATGGGCTTAATGGATATGAATACAGAGTTTTTACAGCATAAAAATACCCATCAGGTAGAATTTGAACTTAATAAAAATGTTTTTAATTATAGTTCAGATTTTAAAAGGGTAAGCAGGAAAGTTACAGGTGATAAAATGAAAAATATGAGAGGATATGAGATTCATACGGGTATATCAAAATCAATAACTGGTAAGTCTAGCAAGTTGATACCACTTTTTAAGGTAAAGTGCAGAGGAAATGTTGTTGCTGGTTTTAATGAAAATGATGGATTTATAACCTTTGAGAAAAAGAATGCCGGTATAGTGCTTGGTACGTATATTCATGGGGCTTTTGATAATCATACTTTCAGGAAATTCATCCTTGGTTTGGTTGGAGGAAAGAATGATATTAAAATTGCTGATACTATCGATAAAGCTCTGTCATACAGGATTTTCAAAGAGGAACAGTATGATAGACTGGCAGATGTTTTCAGAAAAAACATGGATATGGAATTGTTTTATAAAATCTTAAGGTATAGGTTATAATAAAATCAAGTTTTGAAAAGAAATTAATTGGATGTGAATTTGAAGAAAAATAAAAATTCTGTAAGAGATAAGTTTAATAAAAACAGCAAAGAGGGTTTGGTTATAATAAATACAGGTGACGGAAAAGGCAAGACTACGGCTGCACTGGGGCTGGCATTAAGAGCGGCAGGACACGGATTGAATGTTTTGATACTGCAGTTTATAAAATCACCCTGCGGGACCGGTGAAGTCAAAATTTTAGAGAGATTAAAACCGTCTATCGAGATAGAACAGTTAGGCATGGGATTTATTGATTTTAAAAATGGCAGGCCCGAGCCTACCGGTCAGCAGAAGGATAATGCATTAAGATCTTTTAAATACGCCAGGGATAAGATCAAAAGCAATGAATACGACATGGTTGTTCTAGATGAAATAAATAATCTGGTCGATTACGGAATGCTGAGAGTGGAAGAAGTGGCAGACCTTGTAAAAAATAAGCCGGAAAGGCTTTGCATTGTCCTTACCGGAAGAAATGCTCACCAGCGGCTTATAGATATTGCTGATACAGTAACTGAGATGAAGGACTTAAAGCATGCTTTTAGAAAGGGCATAAAGGCAAGAAAGGGTATTGAATATTGAAAGCCGGAGATGTAAAGTGTTATGGCTGCCCCGGATTTATAAAAGTTATTCTAAATAAGAAGGGAAATCATCGATATGGAATGCAACAAGGATAAAAATCTGAAAAAATGTAACTGCACGTATGAACCCTGTTCAAGGAAGGGTGTATGCTGTGATTGCATAGCTTATCACAGGCAGCTGGGTGAGCTCCCGGCCTGCTATTTTGACCGGAATGCAGAAAGGACATACGACAGGTCTATTGAGCACTTTATTAAATTGAACAGGTAAAATAGTATCTGCAGTTAAAATATTTAAAAAAGCAGCATATGACAGTATATATAAACAAATCCAGTTTTAAAACAAAAATAGGTACAATGTATTATCTGTGGGAGTATACGGGCGGCAGAACGGCAGTCCTGTATATGGGTATTGGAAAAGAAGCTTTCTTATGGTATGTGAGTAAAATTAAAAATAACTTTAGAAATCCTGAAAAGTTTTCTTTGACCAATAAGAGATCTGCAGATATCGAGAATAAAATTTCCAGTTATCTGGACGGTAAAATAAAAAGCCTGAATTTGAAAGTAAAGTTTTTAAGCGGGACACAGTTTCAGAAGAAAGTATGGAATACAGCTGTTGCAATACCATACGGAAGGACAGTAAGCTATAAGAAGCTGGCAGATATTTCCGGTTATGGAAAAGCCTGGAGGGCAGTGGGTTCGGCATTGAAAAAGAATCCTGTAATACTGGCAGTACCATGCCACAGAGTCATAAACCAAAATGGCAGTATAAGTAAATCTATAGCAGGGAAAAAGGTAAAAAAATTTCTATTGGATATGGAAAAACAATATGGATAGATTGCGCGGTATTAAAGAGATTTAGAAATATTTTTAAAGTTATTTCATCATTAAGGTAAAATATTTTAATTTTTAAAAAAGTTTTTATAAGAAATAATAGGAGAACTAAAATGGGCGGTTTATGGAAAAATCTGAAGAAAGCCTTCACTTTACAGGCGGATGACAGCGGTTCTAATTTTATTACTTTCAAGGTCAAATGCGACAGATGCGGTGAAGAGATCATAGCAAAAGTGAGAAAAAGCAGTGACATATCAAGAATCGGCATAGAAGAGGGTCCTCGAAACGCAGAGTTTTTTTTAAGAAAGGAAATAATTGGAGAGAAATGTAACAATCTAATATATATTAAAGTTTATTTTGGATATGGTTACACTGTTATTTCAAGGGAAATCAGCGGTGGAAAATTTGTCGAGTAGCTGTTAGCTAAAATTTTTTTTTATGTTACAATCTAATAGTATTATTAATAAATTAGTTTTTACCAGGAAAATTTTAAAAAATGAGCTTCTCTAAAAATTTAAGCGTGGTTGTTCTGGCTGCTGGTAAAGGCAAAAGAATGAAGTCTGAAATCCCCAAAGTTCTTCATCAAATATGCGGTAAACCAATGCTCTATTATATACTTTCTCTGGCTGGAAAATTAAATCCTAAAAATATATTTGCAGTTATCGGTTACAAGAGAGAGCTGGTCAGCGATTATATAAAAATCAACTTCCCGGAAGTCAAAACTATTATTCAGAAGGACCAGCTGGGTACTGCTCATGCTGTTTCTATGTTGAAGAAACAAAAAGAGGATCTTGGGAAGAATATATTAATACTTCCAGGTGACTGTCCATTGATCGATGTAGAGACTTTAAGAAAGTTAATTGAAAATAAAATTGATTCCGGAAGCGCAGTTTGTATTATTACCTCACAGGTCCCTGATCCGGAAGGGTATGGCAGAATTATAAAGGATAAAAAGGGCAGTATAGTAAGGATCGTTGAAGAAACTGATGCAAGCCCTGATGAGAAGAAAATAAATGAAGTCAATTCTTCTTTTTATTATTTTGATACGGAATCCCTGTTTAAAAATATTGAAGAAATCAATACCCAAAACACCCAAAAGGAATATTATCTGACTGATATTATTGAAGTGCTGATCAAAAATGGCGAAGAAGTATGCTGTTTTGAAGCCGCAGACTACATGGAAGTCATGGGCATTAATGATAGAATCCAGCTTAATAGAGCAGAAAATATTATGCTGAGAAAAATCAGTGAAGATTTAATGAAAAACGGAGCTATAAGATAACGTGATAATAAATCAAAAAATACAAAGGAGTAAATGATTTATGATAGGAGGCATAAAAGAAAGACGAAATAATAGAAGAATGATGTTGTTCTCGGGTTCATCTTTTCCTGAGCTTACAAGTATGATCGCAAAAGAACTGGGGATAAGTGTCGGAAGGGTGACCAGAAATAAATTTAGCAATGGTGAAATACATATAAAGTTTGATGAGAGTGTCAGGGGTGCAGAGGTTTTTGTGGTGCAGACATGCTGTGAACCGATAAATGATAATATAATGGAGCTGCTTATAATGATAGATGCACTGAAGAGGGCTTCAGCGGTTGCGATAAATGCTGTTATCCCCCATTATGGTTATGCACGTCAGGATAAAAAAGCAGAGGGAAGAGAACCGATAACTGCGAAGCTATTTGCTAACCTGCTTTCTGTAGCAGGGATGAGCAGAGCCATACTTGTCGACCTGCATGCTGCTACCATACAGGGATTTTTTGATCTGCCGGTAGATCATGTTACTGCAATACCCATAATAGCCAAATATTTCAAAGAAAAGAACATCAAAAATGGTGTAGTGGTAAGTCCGGATGTAGGGGGTGTAAAAAGGGCAAGCATCTTTGCCAAAAGACTTCATTTTCCTCTTGCGATATTGCATAAAAGAAGACCTGCTCCCAATAAAGCGGAAATAGAGCATATAGTCGGAGATGTAGGAGGCAGAGAAGCTATAATATTTGATGATATAATAGATACCGGAGATACACTGTTAAAAGCTGTTGATATGCTGCTGAGATATAAAGCAAAGAAAATCTATGTCGGCGCTACACATCCGATTTTTTCCGGAAATGCCATAGAAAAATTTAAAAGCTCTAAAATCGAAGAGCTGGTAGTGATGGACACCATCCCCATAAAAAGCAAAAATAACTCCAATAAAATAAAGGTACTTTCCATTGCCTCTCTGCTTGCAAAAACAATAAAAAAAGTTTATCATTGCAAGTCGGTAAGCGAGTTATTTAAAGGTGAAAATTTGGTTTAATTTTTAAAATATTAAGGCGGGTGCAGAAATAGATGGAAAATATAGCTTTGGTGGTAGAAAAAAGAGATGAAGACGAAGTAAAAAACAAGGCATCAAGAAGATTAAAAAGCAGGAACTATATACCTGCGGTCATATACGGATTGAAAAAAGAACCGGTCAGTATCAAGATAAAAGAAAAGGAATTTAAAAACCTGCTGAAGGGTAAAAGTATATTCAGCCTGATTTTTGATATGCAGGTAGACGGTACCAGGAAGAGTGCAAAAGAAGCTGTTCTTATAAAAGAATTTCAAAGGGATCCTATCACAAGAGAATTTCTACACCTGGATTTTTTAAGAATAAAGATGGAAAACGAGATCGAGACCAGTGTCCCCATCCATATTATCAATGAGGAAATAGCCATAGGCATCAAGGATGGCGGCGGTGTCCTTCAGCACGGCTTGAGAGAGCTGCATATTTCCTGTCTTCCAAAAGATATTCCGGAATATATTGAATATGATATAAAAAATCTGGATATGGGTGTGACAATCAGAGTCTCAGACATTGAGATTTCCAATGAAGTAAAGATACTAAATGAACCCGAAGAAGTAGTGGTTTCAATAATCCATCCGACACAGCTGAAGGAAGAAGAATTAGTGACCGAAGAAGAAGCCGAAGAAGAAGAGATGGTTGAGCCTGAAGTAATCGGTAAGGAGAAAGAAGAGCCTGAAGAAGAAGGGAAAGAACAGCCAAAGGAAGAAGGTCACAGGAAAGAAAAGGACTTCAGGGAAGAAGGACATAAAAAGGAAAAGGGACATAAGAAGGAAAAAGGTTCCAAGGAAAAATAATAACCATGGTTTTAATTGTAGGTCTTGGCAATCCTGGGAAGAGGTATGAATTTACAAGACATAATATAGGTTTTAAAATTGCTGATAAGATCGCAGACAGTCTTGAAAAAAAGAAAATTTACCGCAAATTTGATTCTTCAGTCGCAGAATCTTCATATAACAGGAAAAAAATAATACTACTAAAACCACAGACTTTTATGAATAACTCGGGAGCTGCGGTTTCTCTGTGCTGCAGGTTCTTTGGAAAGAAAATAAGTTCAATACTGGTCATACATGATGATATTGATATTGACTTTGGCCAGATAAAATTGAAAGCGGGCGGCAATACCGGTGGGCATAAGGGTCTGGAATCAATAGCAGATAAACTTGGTAACCATGATTTTGACAGGCTCCGGTTTGGTGTAGGAAGACCCCCCGGCAGACAGGATCCGGCTGATTATGTGCTTGATGAGTTTAAGAAAAACGAAAGTGAAGAAGTTGAAATCGGCATAATGAGATCCTTGGACATGGTAGCCGATTACCTCAAGGAAGGTATTGAATGTGCCATGAATAAATACAACTGACAGTATCCTGGTTTACAGCATTTATTTTTATTCCCAATATCATCTTCTTATTATCCTTATATTTTGATTGTTTTTTTATATAATTGTCCTGTGTGTCAGTCATTAACCAATGGAAGTATAAATGTTTATAGAAAGTTTTAAAAACGAAAAACAGTGGCAGCAGTTTATAGAGTATTATAAAAAGAAAAATACCGGACGTGAAAAAAAAGAGGGAAGCAGTCCTGATACCCTGATTGCGGATGAGGATATCTGGCCTTTTGTAATCAGCGCTTTCCTGCAGGAATTTAATGTCCCGCTTCTGGTGATTACATCAACACTGGAAAGAGCCTGCGAGCTGGAAAATGAAGTAAACTGCATTGTCCCGAAAGTAAAAATCTTTAGTTTTACAAGTCTTGGTAACAGCATTTTCTATAGAAATAAGATAATCGCTGCAGACAACCTTAACAAAAGACTCAGGACCGTCAAAAATCTGCTGGACAGCGGCAATTCCAAAAAGCCCCTTCTTATAGTGGCCCCCAGCAATTCTTTGATAAATTTAATGCCGTCGTCAAAAGTGGCCAGGCTGGAAAGTATAAAAATAGCGTCCGGAAGCCAGTACGGCAGGGATAAGCTGATAGACAGGTTTATCAGCAGCGGCTATGAAAGGGTTAGTCAGGTCTATGACAGGGGTGAATTCAGTGTAAGAGGTGAAGTCATTGATATTTTTGATATGACAGGTGAAAATCCGGCAAGGATTGATTTTTTTGGGGACGAGGCAGAGAAAATATTTTATTATAATGTTTTAACTCAGAAGCTTATAAAAAAAGTAAATAAGATCTCTATTTTCCCAAATATAAATCCCTGGGAGATAAAACAGGAAGAAAGCATAAAATCTCTTGAGAAGATGATTTCTTTTATTGATTTTTTAAAGCAGTGTCTCGAACGGTTTGCGGTTATATTATGCGATCCGTTAGAGATTTATTTAAAAGTAAAAAGCGACATTGGTATTCTCCATAAAGTATTTGACAGGGATAAGGATTTCCTTATCCCTGCAAGAAGGGAGATCATGGACTCCTATCTGGTATCAGAGGACTTCCTGGACAGAAAGGACTTTTATTTAAAATTAAATGTAGTTTCCGCTAAACAGCAGACTTCAGGTAAAAGTGAATTTAATCTTAACAGTATAACCAAGCAGAAAAAAAGCTTTGGGAACTCTTCTGTTTTTATTGAAAACATAAGAAAGGATATAAAAAGCAGCAGAAAGGTCATTATTTCTATCGAAAGGAGCAGAAGGAGAAAGAAAGTAGAAGAGTTGTTTTTAAATAATTCCATATCCTATAATTATTTAAAAGCCGGATCCGGAGTCAAATATGATTTGCTTAAATCCGGTATCGCAGGCATATCAGGCGGCAGGCTGTATAGGGGTTACGAGTCTAAGGCTTATTCATTATACGGAGAATTGGATATCTATGAGCAAATGCAGTATAAGGCCTTTGAGGAAAGGATCTCTGCGGGCAGGGATTTTGAGTATTTTAAGTCCGGAGAGTACATAGTTCATAAAGACCATGGTATAGGTAAATACGTTGATATTGTCTCAAAGCAAACTGACGGACATAAGAGAGAATATTTTTTAATAGAATATGCAAATAATGATAAGCTGTATGTCCCGACCTGGCAGGCTGACAGGATCAGCAGATATATAGGGGCAAAAAATCCGGCAGTGACAACACTTGACTCCAAACAATGGAATAATCTTAAAAGAAAAGTCAGGAATTCTGTTCAGAAGATTGCCATTGACCTGGTTAAATTATATGCAGAAAGAGAGTCTGTAAGCGGTTATGCATTTCCTTCAGACAGCCCCTGGCAAAAGGAGATAGAGGACTTGTTCCCTTTTAAGGAAACCCCTGATCAGATTAAAGCTATAGATTATGTAAAAAATGCCATGCAGAAACCCAGACCAATGGATATATTGGTAATAGGGGATGTAGGATTTGGGAAAACCGAAGTAGCCGTAAGAGCAGCCTTTAAGGCCGTGGAAGATGGAAAACAGGTTCTCATGCTGGTCCCGACTACGATTCTGGCCGATCAGCACTACCAGACCTTCAACCAGCGCTATAGGGACTACCCTGTTATCCTGGAAGTCTTAAGCAGATTCAGAGCCAGAAAAAAACAGAAAGACATTGTCGAAGATTTCAATAACGGCAGGATAGATATGATAATAGGAACACACCGCATTCTCCAGAAAGATATAAAACCCAAAGATCTGGGCCTCATAATCGTTGATGAAGAACAGAGATTTGGAGTCAACAGCAAGGAAAAAATAAAATTACTGAAGACCAGAGCTGATGTATTGACCCTGAGTGCTACTCCGATCCCCAGGACACTCTATATGTCTCTGGCAGGAGTAAGGGATATTGCATTGATCGAGACATATCCCGGGGGAAGAAATCCCATAGAGACTTTTGTAGGCAGAACCGATTATCCGGTCATAAAAAGAGCCGTAGAGAGGGAAATAAACAGGGGTGGTCAGGTATATTATGTATATAACAGAATAATCGGTATAGAAAATAAAAAAAATCAGCTGCAGCAGTTGATCCCGGAAGCAAGGATTGCACTGACTCACGGACGGATGGAGGGCGGCAGGATTGAGAAAATAATGAGTGATTTTATAAGTAAAAAATATGATATACTTCTTACCACCTCGATAATAGAATCCGGTATGGATATCACCAATGTCAACACATTGATTGTAGAAAATTCACATTTATTCGGTCTGTCCCAGCTTTATCAATTAAGAGGCAGGGTCGGCAGGTCTTCCGAGAGAGCTTATTCCTATTTCTTTTACCCCCATAGTGGAAATATAAGTTTTACTGCGTTTCAAAGACTTAAGACACTGACCGAATATACAGATCTCGGCTCGGGATATAATGTAGCAATGAGAGATCTGGAAATAAGAGGGGCGGGTGAAATACTGGGTCCAAGGCAGCATGGTCATATAAATAGTGTTGGTTTTGATATGTACTGCCAGATAATCAATGAGGAGATCGAAAAACTTAAAGGCAACAGAGTAGAAGAGGATATAAATATTCAAATAGATCTGCCTGTAAGCGCCTATATTCCAAGAAATTATATTGAAAGTGAAAGAGACAGGGTCAATATCTATAAAGTACTGGGAAATGCTGAAGGTCTTGAGCAAATAGACCAGACTCGCAAGAAAATGATTTCAAAGTATAAGAAAGCACCGATGGTGGTGGAGAACCTTATAAACATGGCAAAAATAAAATATCTGCTTAAGAAAACAAAAATAGAAAAGCTTATATTCTCCGGCAAGAAAGGAATTATATTAAAAAAAGTGGATATGAATGAGAGGAAAGCCGGGGAAATGAGTAGAAAGAATAAATATCTATTATACGAACCGGTACCGAAACAAATTGTAATAAAAAAAGTCCAAAGAGATATTGATTTAAGCTTAGTGTTAAGCAGTCTAGATGATATAATAAGCCTAATATAAAATTTGAATAGAAGAAGGAAGGTAAGGATTGAAAAAAAGTATTATTTTTATATTTATACTGTTAATTTCTATTTTTACTCTTTTATTTACCGGTTGCAATAAAACACTGGCCAGGGTGGATGGAATAGAGATCAAGCAAAATGAAGTAGATGTTTATATGAACTTCATAATGAACCAGAATGAAGATTTAGCGCTGACCGAAAGTGAAGAAGATTTGAACGTCCTGGAGGTAAATATAATCGACTCGCTTATTGTAATAAAACTTCTTGAGAGATATGCAGAGGAAAACAATATTACCGTAAGCAGCCAGGAAGTCACTGAGCAGGTGGAATCAGTAATTAGCTCTTATGCCTCAGAGGAAGATTTTAATAATGATTTAAAGAGTCAGGGTATAGACAGGAATTTTTTAGAAGGTGAATTTGAAAGCAAGCTGCTCAGGACCAAGATTTTTAATGAGGTAACTGCAAATATAACAGTGACAGACCAGGAAGTAAGACAGTATTATAATGAAAACAAAGAAGAATCATTCCTGGTCCCGACCAGAGTAAAGGCAAGCCATATTTTAGCTGTGTTTCCCTGGGTAGAAGATGGTTCTGAGGAGACCGAAGAAGGAAGAGATGAGGCAATGGATAAAATAGAAATGGTTGAAGATAAATTAGAAAATGGTGAAGATTTTAAAGAACTGGCACGCCAATATTCGGATGACCAGGCGACTGCTGAAAACGGAGGCGACCTGGGCTATATAAGCAGGGGACAGATGGTCGAAGAATTCGATAAAGCATTATTTTCACTGGATGAGGGAGAAGTAAGCGGGATTGTTGAAACAGTATACGGGTTTCATATTATAAAAGTCATTGACCACCAGGAAGAATATTACCAGGATTTCGAAGAAATTGAAGAAGATTTAAAAGCATACCTGTTGGATTCATATAAGTTAGATGAATGGGAAGTCTTTATTTATTCACTAATAGAAGAAGTCACTATTGAATACTTTACAGATGTAGAGGGTACTCTTGAATATAGCCAAGAGGGAAATGAATGAGTTCCAGGTTAAAAAGCAGTGATTTGGAGAATATAGACAGTATCAGCGACAGCAACAAGCTGTTTGCTGTTTTAGTGGATATAATGAAAAAGTTAAGATCACCTGACGGCTGCATGTGGGACAGAGAACAGGACCACAGGACCCTTAAGAGAAATCTGATTGAAGAGACATATGAGGCAGTTGAAAGTATTGAAAATAATGATCACGCTGGTCTTAAGGAAGAATTGGGTGATCTGCTGCTGCAGATAATTTTTCACAGCCAGATAGCCGCTGAAAGTAAAGAATTTGATATAAGTGATGTAATCAGAAGCATTATAAAAAAGCTTGTAAGAAGACACCCCCATGTATTTAAAGGATTGAATTTGACCAGCAGTGATAAGATACTGGAAAACTGGGAAGATATAAAAAAAAAGGAAAGAAAGACAAGGTCAAAAAAATCTGATTCGATTTTTAGCGGAATTCCCAGATCGCTTCCTTCCCTTCATTATGCATATGAGATCCAGAACAGGGCTTCGAGACTGGGTTTTGATTGGAACAGGGCAAGTGATGTATTTGAAAAGATGAAAGAAGAACTTGCTGAACTGGAAAGGGAAATAAAAAAAGATAGAAAAACGCTTATCTTAAACGAAATCGGGGACGTTCTTTTTACTATTGTAAACTTCAGCAGGCACCTGGATATAGATTGCGAACAGAGTTTATATAAAACCAGCAGGAAATTTATAGAAAGATTTGATTTTATGGAGAAATATGCCGATGAAAACAGTTTGGATTTTAAAAAACTACCGCTTAAGGAAAAAGATAAATTATGGGAAATAGCAAAAAAAGAAATACCGTAAGAAAGACAAAAATAATCTGCACTATAGGGCCTGCCAGTAAAAAAGAAGATATTTTAAAGGAGTTGATAGCCGGGGGGATGGATATGGCCCGTATAAATACTTCTCATAGTAATGAACAGGAAGTCGTTGAAATAGTCAAGATGATAAGAAAGATCTCCAAAGAACTCAAAAAAAATACTGCAATAATACTCGACCTGCAGGGTCCCAAAATAAGGGTGGGTAATCTTGAGAATAAAATGAATCTGGGAAGAAAACAAAAAATTATTTTTACTACAGCAGATAAATATGATCCGGGTTATTCTAATGTAAATAATATAATAAAGGTCACTTATAAGAAATTCATAGAAGATATCAATAAGGGCAGTCGTGTTTTTATTGATGACGGCCTGATTGAATGTAAAGTACTGGAGGTCAATCTTCCTAAAAAGTTTGCCGTTTGTGAAGTTGTGGCCGGCGGAATACTCGATTCCCATAAGGGAATCAACCTGCCTGGTGTAGCCATAAGTGAAGATACAGTCACCAGAAAAGATCTTAAATTTTTAGATCTCGGTATAAAGCTGGAGGTAGATTTTATAGCACAATCTTTTGTAAGAAGTGCTTCTGACATAGAAAAGGTTAAAAAAGCCATAAAGGATAAAAAAAGCCATGCGATGGTCATAGCGAAGATCGAAAAGCATGAAGCGGTCAATAATTTTGATAATATCTTAAGTTCAGCAGATGCTGTTATGGTAGCAAGAGGTGATCTGGGGATCGAGATGAATGAAGAAGAAGTCCCCTATATTCAGAAAAATATCATAAAGAAAGCTAATATGGCCGGCAAGCCGGTAATAACTGCTACACAGATGCTGAATTCTATGATGAAAAGCCCGAGACCGACAAGAGCGGAAGTAAGCGACGTGGCAAATGCTATTATAGATGGTTCAGATTCGGTTATGCTCTCCGGTGAGACTGCTGTTGGAGAGTATCCGCTGGAGTCATTTAAGATGATGGTCAAGATAATAAATAAAACTGAAGCCTCACTTGATTACGATACCATTTTAAGAAATAATACGATTCTCAGGAAGAAGTTGAAGATCAGTCATAATACCATTACCGAAGCCATAAGCTATGCTTCCTGTGAGATTGCCAACATATTAAAAGCAAGAGCTATCATTTCTTCGACCGAGTCGGGATATACAGCCAGACAGGTCTCCAAAAACAGGCCCAGGAGTATGATAATAGGTACCAGCCCCAACCGGTGGGTAGTCCGGCAGCTTATGATTAACTGGGGTATTGTACCGGCAAAGGTAAAGTTTACCAGGAATATCGATATGATGATCGATGAATCTATCAGTGTTTCAAAAAAGCTGAAATATGTAGATGCCGGTGATAGAGTGGTAATTACTGCCGGAGTTTTGGTAAATAAACCGGGAAGCACTAATCTTATAACTATAAAAGAAGTCGAATAGCATTTGATTTAGAGATTGCTCCTGTGATCTACTCCTCTGTAAACCGTAGTTTCTTAAGCAGCTTGTTTTCCCCGATTAATGTCAAAACATCATCTTTCTGAAACTTATATTTGATATCCGGAGGAGATATTATTTCATTTTTACTGTTTTTTATACTTATTATGGTCACACCGTACTTGCTGCGCAAGCTTAGATCTATCAGGTTTTTCCCTACTAATGTTTTTGGTGTGGGAATTTCAATGATACTTGTATCCGCGCTGACCTCCAGGAAATCTATAATATTGGTACTTACAAGGCTTCTGGCGACTCTTTCCCCCATATCTTTTTCTGGATACACTATGGTGTCTGCACCGACTTTTGAAAGGACCCGCCCCTGTGTTTTGGTCCCCGCTTTGGCAATTATCTTTTTTGCGCCTTTTTCCTTAAGCAGGAGGGTCACCAGTATTGAATTTTGTATATATTTTTCTCCAATACATACAATGACTGCTTCATAATCAGAGATACCCATAGATTCAAGTATGTCTGCATCAGTGGCGTCACATTTTATTACATCTGTTATTACTTCAGAGACCCTCTGGGTCCGTTCTTCAGACTGGTCTATACCCACTACACTGTGTCCGGATTCTGTAAGTGTAGTGGCAACACTTGCTCCAAATCTTCCCAGTCCTATAATTAAAAATTGTTTTTTCATAATACCTATCCGATGGTTATTGTTTCTTCAGGGTAAGTCATTTTGTTAATTGTTCCTCTTATTGCAATAGCTACAGCCAGCGTGCTGATACCAATTCTACCAATAAACATAGCCAGTATCAATATAATCTTGCTTGCTAAAGACAGTGTTTGTGTTATTCCGGTACTCAAACCCACAGTACCGAATGCTGATATTACTTCAAACATTGCTTCTTTCAGGGTGCATTTTTCAAATACCAATATCCCGATTGTCGAAATTGTGATTAGTGCAATTGCTGTTATGGTTATGGTCAATGCCCTGTATATCAATCTCAGCGGAAGCCTTCTTTTAAATAGTGTTACATCGCTTCTTCCTCTGAGGGAGCTAAGGCCGCCTACGGTCACAGCAACAAACGTGGTGGTCTTTATACCTCCTCCGGTTCCTCCCGGTGATGCTCCGATGAACATAAAAAAGGCAAGAAAGAAGATAGTTGCAACGTTTAAACTGCCGGTATTAATGGTGTTGAAACCAGCTGTTCTGGCAGTGATTGACTGGAAGAAGCTGGATAGTATTTTAGTCGCAAGAGATCTGTCTGCAATTGATTCCGGATTATTGAATTCAAAAAGAAAAAATAAGACTGCTCCGATCAGTATTAAAGAAGCGGTTGTGACCAGAACTACTTTTGCGTGCAGCGAAAAATGCCTGGCCCTTCTGTAAGTGATTATCTCTGAGATCACGGGAAAACCGAGTCCTCCCAGTACGATTAAAACCATAAATATTAAATTCAGAGGAATGTCCGAGCTAAAACTCTGCAGGCTGTCGGAATAAAGAGAAAAACCTGCATTACAAAAGGCGCTGACAGTGTGAAATAAGCTAAAGGTCATCGATGTCTTAAACGGGTAGAGATGCTTGAAATAAAAAATAGCTGTCATAATCAGGAATGCAATAAATTCTATGGTAAATGTAGTGCCTGCTATTACCATAAAAAATTTTGATGCGCTGAAGGGCTGTTTTGAGCCGAAGCTGGTATTGATATAGAATTTATCTCTAATATGGATTTTTCTTCCCAGGATCAATCCAAAAATAGAACCGATAGTCATGATTCCCAGTCCGCCTATCTGTATGAGTATGAGTATCACTATTTTGCCCAGATCGGAAAAATATGTCGGTGTATCCTGAACTATCAGTCCCGTGACACAGATAGCAGAAGTAGAAGTAAAAACTGCGTCTATATAGCTGATTTTCCCACTCTGGGTCATCTGGGGGATCAGCAGTATAAGTGAACCAAGTATTATGGCTATAAGAAATCCAAGCAATACCTGTTTTGCGATCTTGTTTTGTGTTCTGGAAGAAAATAAAGGTATGTCCTTCATCATATTTAGAATTTAATTATTGAATAAAATCAAACATATAGGTTGATATTTTAATAAAATTGACAATTAAAAACAACATTTTTATTTTTTCGGGCCTTACTTACAAAATATTGCCAAAATTTGACAGATATTGGATTATTGCAGTATATGTTTTATACTTATATGAATATACAGATAAGGCTTAATTATAGCAACTGGAATTAAAGTGGTAATAATATAGCAAATTAGAAAATAGCAATAACATAGCAATAAGATTAAAATGAATGATGATATAAAAATTGTAAGCAGGCTGTCCAGGAAAGCTAAAATTAATATTATTGTCACCATAGTCCTACTTTTTATCGTAATCACTGTTCTTACTTCTATAAACCAGATCAAAGGCATTATTGAGAACAGGGAAGAGATAATAGAGCTGGAAGAGAGATTGAATTGGTACAGGAATGAGAATATCCAGTCGCTAGCATTTGTAAAGAGCCTGTATGGTGAGGAAGCCATGGAAATCGAAGCAAGAAAGCAGTTTAATATGACTACAGGTGATGAGACAAATCTGACTGTGGTTCTGGAAGAAAATGATTATGAACAGAGTTTTGAAGAAAGCAATTATTCTAATTCTGATTTGTGGGAGAATATAAAGATTTTCTATAATAACGAGATTAAAAGTAATTGATCCTGGATCAGGAAAGCACACAGATAATTTTAAATGAAAATAGCGTCTATTGATATTGGAACCAACTCTACCAGACTACTGATAACCGATTACCGCAAAAGTAAATTTATCCCTCTGGAAAGAAAAATGAAGATCACCCGTCTGGGCAAGGATCTGGAACAAAACAATTTTATTCTTGATGAATCTGCCGGAAGGACACTTGAGGCTGTCTCTGATTACTGCAGTCTGATTAAAAGCCATAATGTAAAAAAGTACAGAGCTGTAGGAACCAGTACCTTAAGGAAAGCATCAAACAGTAATTGGTTTATTTCTTATATATACAAAAATTCAGGGATTAAAATTGACATAATCAGCGGGGAAGAAGAAGCGGATTTGAGCTTTTACGGTGCTGTAAGGGAAATGGATTTAAATCCCGAATATTCTAAGAAAAAACTATCCGGCAGCATTTTAGTAATTGATGTCGGCGGAGGCAGCAGCGAGTTTATACTTGGAGACAAAAGCTGCAATCCGGAGCTTATTGAAAGCATAGATATAGGATGTGTCAGCATGACCGAAAGATTTATGGGTAAAGGTATACCGGATCCGGACAGCCTGTGCAGCATGCATCATTATATTGCAGACAGGCTTAAAAAGGTCATTGGAAAAATAGACCGGCACAAACCCGTATCCATAATCGGAGTAGCCGGTACTGTGACCACCCTGGCAGCTGTTGACCTCGGGTTAGAAAAATATGACAGCAAAAGAATACACTGCCACATCCTCGGTTTTGACAAGATTGAGGAAATCTATAAGAATTTATGCAGCCTGGATCTTAAAAGCCGAAAAAAAATAACAGGGCTTGAACCCGGAAGAGCAGATGTTATAATCGGCGGCACTGCAATTGTCCTTATGGTCCTGAAGCTGCTGGGAAGCATGGATATAATGGCAAGTGAAAAAGATATATTAGACGGAATTATTTACAGCCTTATTGATTTTTGATAATATAAACCAGCAATTCAGTCAACTGCCCGAGTGGCGGAATTGGTAGACGCAACGGACTTAAAATCCGTTGAGGTTTTTCCTCGTGCCAGTTCGATTCTGGCCTCGGGCACCATCTTTATATATGGTTCGAATCCTCCCTCCCCACTATTATCAACTACTTTTCTATTGTGATAATCTCTTTACCATAAATAGAATAGTAATTATTACCTTAAGCCAAATTAGGTTATCACACAATAGATTATATTTTCTAATTTCATAATAAAAAAATTTAAAAGAACATAAAATTATATAAACTAAAAAAGTATAAAAAATAAATATATTAAGCTATAATACTTATTAATTACTTAAAAAACCAAAGATAATAATGGAAGTATCCCAAATTATCATAGAATATCTTGAAACTCTAAAATGGATATTATTTGCTCTATTAATAATTCTATTTTTTAAAAATCCTATAATCAAACTAATTGAAAAAATGAGATTAAAAAGAATTAATCCTAAAACAGGAGATATTGAATTAGAACAAGCTGAAAAACAGGATAAATCTCAACCCATTACAGAAGAACTTAAAACATTAAAAGAAGAGCATGGCAAATTATTAGAATCCTTATCTAAGTTAAAAACTAGTGAAGTAGAATATAAATCAAAATATGTTTCATTAAAAGAAAAAGAAAAAGACAACGTTATATTAAAAAAAGAACTAGAAGAAATCAAAGAAGAGGTACTCCTAAAAGATGAGATAATTAATTTTGAAAAATTTTATAATTATATTTTTAAAAGTCAAATAGAGTTGCTAAAATTATTATCAGCTAACCCCATAGGTGTAAATCAAGCCGTTGTTAATTCATTCTTTATCAATACAGATGTTTCTAAAAAGATTGCTGGATGGGATTTAAATAAATACTTGTCCTTTCTTATTACAAGTAATTTAATTACTTATTCTAACAACAATTATAAAATAACATCAAGAGGTCTAGCCTTTTTAAGATACATAGAATTCTATGGATATACGGGTTATGAAAAATCCTTATAATAATCATTTAAATATATAATTATAAAGAGACCTTATGTATCATGAAGCTAATTCCAGAGTCTGTAAATAATTAAATTAAAATTTATTCTTTAAGATAAAGTCAGTTCCTTAATTTTATTTAACTCTTTAATAATCTGGTTCGAAATTTCGCAACCCGGGGCAGCCAAAGTAGACATTTATTTTACATAGTTATTAAAAAATCTTTCAAGTTAATTAATTCCTTTAAAAATTGGTTCGAAATTTCACACCTTGGGGCAGAGATGATACTAGCTTCAAATAAATGAATGAAATAATAAAATAAGACCTGATGATATATATCAGGTTTTATAGGATATATGGTTATTGTTTAACTTTACTGGGCATAACCTTCATAAGGTA